>ERZ1034976.591-NODE-591-length-33348-cov-71.569159_pt1 | contig 33348 bp, 23 predicted proteins | sample MGYA00520623_ERZ1034976 | MGnify/ENA primary metagenome ERZ1034976 (study PRJEB33766, sample SAMN09781774) | gut metagenome | biome: gut microbiome | host: Homo sapiens | place: Madagascar | study: EMG produced TPA metagenomics assembly of the PRJNA485056 data... | reverse complement strand
TTATTCTGAATCCGTTTACAGCTCCATGCACTTTGCCCAGATCTCGGCCAGCGTATCCGCAAACAGGATCTCCATGCCCTGTGCATCGGCCTGCTCCTTGAGCTCCGGCGGCAGGTCGTCGCGGTTTTCGCCGGGCAGAAAAAGCAGCTTGCAGTCGGCGGCAAGGGCGGCTTCGGTCTTTTCCGGGATGCCGCCGACCTTTCCGACACTGCCCAGAAGATCGACCGTGCCGGTCAGGGCAAAGGTGCGGGGAACGGGCGTTCCGGTCAGCAGGCTGGCAAGCGCCAGCGCAATGGCGCAGCCGCCGGAGGTGCCGTTCTTGGGCTCATCGCCGCAGAAATGGATGTGCACGCCCTTGCCCTCCGGCAGCGTTTTGCCGGTGAGCTGTTCGGCGGCGGTCAGGGCGGTCTGCACGCTCTCCCGCAGAGCGTCCTGTGCAAAGCCGGTGATGGTAATGCCGGGGCGTTCCGTCAGAACGGCCTGTACGGCATCGCGCGAGCCAAAGCTCACACCGGCAGAGCTGCGCATGACTGCCAGCGTACTTACAAGCCCGGTCGTATCCTCCGGGAGGTGCGCCGGGTAGTGGTTCAATGCGGCGGGCGGGGCACCAAGCACGGTCTCCAGCAGCGCTTCGTTTACCGTCAGTTCCTTTTCCTGTGCCCGGTACAGGGTCAGGGTCTCGCACAGGCGGTTCAGCGCGCTTTCCATGTCACGGCAGCCGGGTGCGCGGCAGTAGCGGCGCACCAAAAGGTCCGTGACGTTTTCCGGGAACAGCGCATCGGGCAGGCCGTATTTTTTCAGCGCGGCGGGGAGCATGGCCTGCTGTGCAATGGCCTTTTTCTCGGCCAGCGTATAGCCGTACATCGGCATCAGGTCGCAGCGGTCCCGGAGAATGGGAGAGACCTTTTCCAGATCGTTTGCGGTCAGAACAGGGACCAGCTGGTGCAGGTCGATATCGCAGTCCAGATGCTTTTCGTAAAAACTGCGGTGGCCGTCCAGCAGGTCCAGCAGGGCAAACTGGGATTCTGCCGGCAGCTTGTCCACCTCGTCCAGCAGAAGAACGGCACGGGTGCTGCCCGCGCGCTTGAGCGCCTGCGCAATGACACCGGCGCAGCTGTTGTTGTAAACGATGCTGGTGCCTTTCAGGTCGGCGGGCTGAAGCCCGGCGCAGCTGATCTTCTCGAACGGAAGGTTCAGGGACTGGGCAAATGCACGGCAGAAGTGCGTCTTACCCGTACCGGCGGGGCCGACAAAAAGCAGCGGACGGCCTGCCTCGTTGGAGGCTTCCATACCGGCAAGCCGGGCGCGCATCGTGTCCTTTACATTGTCCAGACCGATGATCTGCTTCACACCGCATTCAAAGGAGGGCAGGTCGAACCGGAAGGGCAGCTGAGAGCGCTGGAAGCGTGCAATGTAGGAAAAGCGCTCCATGGCATTGGAACGATTGGTGCTGCTGCGCTCCGAGAAGGAGCCGCGGTTCTCGTTGATGGTCTGCATCAGCGCCTGACCGACCTTGCGCATACTGTTGGAATAGACCCCCTGACGGAATGCCAGCACGTTCTTCTCGTATTCGCTCAGCTGTGCCGCGCCAAGGAATTTTTCAGCGGCAGGGATCGTGATGGGCAGCGCCGGGTCAGGCGCGTTGGAGGCGGCATGGAAAAGCCGCTCCACGCTGGTTTTCAGGTTCGTCATGCCCTCGTCCGGGCAGTAATGATCCAGCAGCCAAGGAAGGACGTCCGGCTCCAGAACAAGGCCGCTGCGCGTGTTGAGGGTGTCGAACAGTGCCTTGCCGAATGCGAGACGCTCCTCCCGCGTGGGTGCGGGCATGGCGATCACCGCGTCAAAGGCACTGATCAGGTCGGCGGGCAGCGAAGCGGTGCTTTCGGCTTCGGCGATGATGTTGGCGTTTACATGTACGGAGGTGCCAAGGTAAAGGTCGTGCACGGTATGCTCGCGCACCAGCTGGATCAGCGCAGGGAACGGGTTGCCGTTCTGCCCGCCGAACGTAATGCGGTCTACCCCGGTAAACTGCAAAAGATCCGCCTGATCAAGTGCCGCATCCGCCAACATGCCATAGGTGGAACTGTTGTACCCGGATTCCTCTCCCGCCAGCGCGACGGGGGTGCTGATGGAACCGCAGTCGATGCGCCGCGGCTTGTAGTGTGCGGCGAGGATGTCGCCAAGCAGGGTCTTGCCGATGCCGGAGGGGCCGACCAGCAGCACACGGAAAGGAACGGCAGTGCGGTTGGTGCGGCTTACCAGATCCAGCAGGGTCTGCTTGGCGGGTCCACAACCGGTCACCTGTTCCATTTCGGTGCGCAGCGCCTCGATATCGACCTGACGAAGGATGTGAGGCTTCTGGCACTGCCCCAGAAGGATCAGAGCGCGGCGGATCTTGTCCGTGCCGCAGCTGTCCAGAATGGTCCGAACGTCGGAGGGATACAAAAACGCATTCAGCTGATAAAATTCATTCAGCGCCATGACGTTCAGGTGAAAAAGCGGGTCGTCCAGTGCGTCCTTTTTGCAGTCGGACTGAAGATACGACAGGTGCATGGTCAGATGACGCCGCATGGCAGGGGTCATTTTCGAGAAATTTTCGGACATTTTATCGTGGCTTTTTTCGAGATCGGGCATAAAGCAGCCTCCTTTTGAATGGTCTGGGATCACGAGCGTTCCTTGGGAACGATACCAGATTAGCATACAAAAGAGACGCTGCCCGAAAAAATGTCGGAAGGCTTTTAGGTTATTTGAGATTTTTGAGACCAGATATAAAAGATGTGCTATAATAAGGGCAGTTGAATGGGGAGACTATACCCTTCAGCCAGAAATTCAGAGGAGGTCAACAAAATGGAAGACAACATGATGCCCCAAACGCGCGAATCGGAGCGGCAGCTGAACGAGTGGATCGAACAGACGCGGGATAACGAAAACGCGGTGCTGATGAATGCAGAAAATCTGCTGGAAACGCTGACGGATTGGAGAACGGTGATGACGCCCGGCTTCTGCGTCTGCCGCGCATTGCAGACCCATTATCCTGAAATTTTGGAAGGTCTGGACTGCCCGGATCTCAAGCAGCTGGACCATTCGAGGGGATGGTCGGCAGCGGTCCGCCGTCAAGTTGCCCAGCGGCTGGAAGAAGCGCCGAATATTGGCCCTCTGCATGATGCGGCATGGGTCACGGTGCTGAACCGCGGCTATACGGAAAGCCGTGTTGGCTCGAAGAGCGAGATCTACAAAATGGCCACGGTTTTCCATCTGACGGATGAAGAGGTCGAGCGGCTGTTCATGCTCTACAACCAGAACTGGAACCCGCATAATCTGCTGGACGCTGTATTTCTGGCAATGCGCAGGCACTACCGCGACAACCTTACATGGCGGGATATGATGGAGGTGCTCAAGGGCTTTTTGCGCCAGACCAATGGCACCCGGAACGCTGCTGCGGGCACGGAGAGCGGCGGCACGCAGGCGCTCCTCCGCATGGTCGATACCGTCCCGGATACGGAGGAGAGCCGGGCTGGTGATAGTGCCTTCAATGCAAAGCTGGTAGAAGAACTGGTGAAGAATGCCGACTCGCTTGACCAGGCAACGCTTATGGATGCGGACGGAACGGACCCGCTGTCCGGGCATTATACCAGCAATTATACGCGGGAGTACACGCGCACGGCAAGCTTGGCGCTCAAGGGGCTGCTGCAGGCACTGGTGATCCTCTTCCCGAAAGTCCCTCCGTATGTGCTGACGAAGGATGGCTTGCCGGAGGAACTTGCCGCGCTGTTTAATGAGATGTATGCCTATGTGGGCACCCGTGTGAATGACAACAACGAGGAGCACATGGAACGGGAAGGTGCTGCAATGGAGGAAAGGCTCCGGGCGTATCTGAATGGACGCTTGCGGTCTCTCCCGAATGAGGTGAGCCAGACGCTGAGACCGCTGCATGGCGCAGAACCCACGAACCGGGTACTGGATCATGACGGCATCCTGCTGCTTGGCTGGTTTATGATCCTTGCGGCCAGATTCAACGAAGAAAGCTGGGAAAAGCTGGTCGAATATGAAAAGGAGCATGAGGAAGACCCGGACGCAGACCTGTTCACGAAGAAGTCTGGAAGGCTCCTCCGGGAGATCGCAAAGATCGACAGCAGCAGTGATCCGAAGGAACAGACGGAGCACATGGTCAAGGCGCTCAACGACCTGCTGAGTATTTTCGAGCAGGCAGGTCTGAAGGGTATCGGCCGGGTCTATCTGGCGCGCATGATGGATCGCCTGATCGTAGCAACGATGCTTTATGCAAGCACGCGCAATGACGTTTCCAAGAACATGGATCTGGTGGAAGCACTGCTTCATCCTGAGACCTGCTGATAGCGAGCTTCCAGTCTGCCGTGGTCACACCCCGGCGAAAGATACTGTTCCATCTCCCCTCTCGGCACCATCCGGGCACCGATGGGACTGAAGATCTACTGTAACTTTGCACAAGATACAACCAAGGCACGGAAAAGGCCGGACCCATTCAAAGGGGTCCGGCCTTTTCTGCATACACGCAAAGAAAAACAGGCGCAGCGGTAAGCCTACGGCATCCGGTGCTGTGCGCGGTATTCGGCGGGGGTGATGCCGTACAGGCGGCGGAAGGTTTTCAGGAAGCTGCTGTAATCCGGGAAGCCGCTCTCGGTGCAGGCGTTCAGGACGGAAACGCCCTCTTCCAGCGCCTTGCGGCAGTGCTGCATCCGCAGATAGGTCAGGTAGTTGTGGATGCTCTCCATGGTGCACTCCTTGAATGCGCGGGAAAGGTGCTCCCGGCTGGCGTAAAGTTCCTGCGCCAGCTGCGCGGTGGTCAGGGTCGGGTCCTGATAATGGGCCTGCAGGTAGGCCACAGCGCGCGCGACCAGCACACTGGTGCTGCTGGGGGCAGCGGTCTGTCCGCTGCCGGTGGCCTGCGTGATAAGCAGCATCATTTCAGAGACCTGCGCCTCAAAAACGGTGTCCCGGATAGAGCCCGGCAGCTCCTGACTTTGCGCCATGCGGATGAAAAGCCCCTTGAAATCCCACTTGCGGCAGGCCTCGCTGTCCAGCACGGTGAGCTCGTGCATCCAGTCTGCATTTTTTAGATTCACGCGGCGGCGGGTGGCCTGCCAGAGAGCATCGTCGATCTGGATGACCAGACGATCCGACTGGGCATCGTCAATATTGAAGTTGCCGGAGTGGTAGACCTGAGAGGGGAAGTAGACCAGTTCCCCCACATGGACCAGATACACGCTGCCGTCCACCGAGTAGCGCACCGTGCTGCCGCCGATGGGAAGCACCAGCTCGTGGTACGGGTGGGAGTGCACCACAGACTGCTTGTTTTCCCAGTTCGTGTACCATGTGACCAGAAGCCGGGTGTTGCTCAGCCCCATCCGCGCCTGTGCTTCCGTAAGGACATTATCGACATAATGTGTGACCCGTTCCATGCCCATAGCCGCTCCTGCTCCTTGTTAAAAAAATCAGAATCGTGCCTTTACGTCCTTTTTTGCCCTAGTATATCAGTACATATCACATTTTGCAACATTTAAATCACAAAATCTGCGGAAAATCCATGTGTTTTTTAGTATGATAAGGGTGCAAGGAGACGAGATTGACCAAATACACAAAAATGTTTCAACGTTTTTGTGCTTATCGACAAATGCACCGGTCGCATTTCGTGACCGCCTGAAAGGAGTCCGTCCATGCAGACCTCAAAGAATCATTTTGAAGCCAAGGTGGTCTTTAATGATGAGACCATCCGCCGGATGTTCCGCACAGAGTTCTACACCTACGAGGGGATGCGGCATCTGCTGTGGCTTGCAGCGGCCTTTGTGCTGGTGATGGCGGCACTGTTCACCGCCATCCCTACCGTTGTCAAGGTGCTCTGCCTGCTGGTGGGCTGTGCCATGTTCGCCATGCCGGACTTTTTGAGCCGGGTGGCGGCAGAGGGGGTCATCATGCAGCGGGGCGGCGCGGAGACCACCGTGAGCTGCCGGGTCAACGATGGCGGTGTGGACGTGGAAAACGGTGCCCACATCCCCTTTGCAAAGATCGACCGGCTGGTGGAGGATGACCAGTATTTCTATATCTTCCAGAGCCGTCAGATGGCAGTGATGATCCCTAAGGGCAGCCTGCTGCCGGCAAACCCGGAGCGGTTCGCAAAGGTGCTTGCCAAGGAGACCGGCAAGGACTGGCAGCGCTCCAAGAGCCTGTGGGGGCTCAACCTGAAAGACCTGATCCAGATGGGAAAGGACCGCTTTCAGCGCAGCGCATCCTGAGCGCTGCACCGCTACTATGTTGTTTCACAGTCGGTTGGCTGTGATCGTGGGACACGATAAAACAAGATAAGGAAGGAAAAACACTATGAAAATCACTCGCAGACAGTTCGTACAGGTCATGGCAGTTGCTGGTGCATCTGCCCTGCTCACCGCTTGCGGCGGTTCTTCTAACAGCACTGCCGGTTCCGGCGCAGCTGCTGCCACCGGCGGCAGCTTCAACCTGAAGCTGGGCCACAATCTGGCCGAGGATCACGCTGTGCACATCCAGCTGACCAGCTTTGCAGAGCAGGTCAAGGAAAAGACCGGCGGCAGCATCAACATCCAGATCATCCCCAACGGCACCCTGGGCAGCGAGGCTGACATGATCTCCCAGATCCAGGCAGGCGCACTGGATATGGCAAAGGTCTCCGCTTCCACCCTGGGCAACTTCAGCGAGAAGTACAACGCCTTCTCCGTGCCTTATGTGTTCGACGATCAGGCACACTATTACAGCTACATGGACAGCGACTCCGCAAAGGCTGTCTTTGAGTCCACCGACGATCAGGGCTTCCGCGGCCTGACCTGGCTGGATTCCGGCGCACGTTCCTTCTACACCAAGGCTACCGCCATCCGCACCCCGGCTGACCTGAAGGGCCTGAAGATCCGCACCATGGACAGCCAGATGGCTATCGACATGATGAACTGCCTCGGCGGCTCCGCTACCGTTATGGGTTACAGCGATATCTACACCGGTATGCAGCAGGGCGTCATCGACGGTGCCGAGAACAACGTTACCGCACTGCGTGACCACGGCGACGTGACCAAGTACTACTGCTTCGATGAGCACACCCGCATCCCCGATATGGTGGTCATCGCTTCCAGCGTGTGGAACAAGTTCTCCGATGAGCAGAAGTCCATCGTGGCCGAGTGCGCCAAGACCGCTACCGAGGAGTACAAGGACGCTTGGAAGAAGTTCGAGGACGAGGTTCTGGACAAGGCTGTGAACCAGAACGGCGTCGAGCTGGTCAAGGATGTGGACATCGCCGCATTCCAGGCCGCTGTGCAGCCCATCTACGAGAACCTCAAGACCTCTAACCCCACCACCTACGCGGTCGTGGAAGAGATCCGCGCAATGGCCTAAACGCCAACGCATTGCTTTCCATCCTTATCTCCCAAGCTGCGGGCAGCGCACGGTGCTGCCCGCAGCTGCGCGGGAGGGAATGAGTTCAAGGAGATGATCTTGTGAAAAAACTGGATAAAATTCTGGATAATGTCATGCGCTTCCTCATGGCAGTGGCAATGTTCGCCCTGCTGGCAGGCGGCACTTGGCAGATCTTTACCCGCTGGATCCTGCGCAACCCCTCCACTGTGACGGACGAGTTTCTGCGCTACGTCCTGATCTGGGCTTCCATGATCGGTTCCGCCTACTGCTTCTACAAGGATAAGCATCTGGCACTGGATCTGGTCAAGGGCCGCGCAAAGGGTGCGTTCAACGTTGTGCTCAGCGTGTTCATCGAGGCCGCCATCGTGTTCTTTGTGGGCTACGTCTTTGTTTACGGCGGCTGGAAGCTGACTGCAAACGCCACCAACGTTTCCTCGGTCATGCGCATCCCCTTCAAGTTCCTGTATTCCATCCTGCCGATCTCCGGCGTGTTCATCATTCTGGCCCGCGTGCTGAAGTATGTCCAGCTCTTCGCGGAGCGTAAGGAAAAGAAAGGAGAAAACGCATAATGGTTGCACAGGCTACGTTACTGCTGTTCGGTTCCTTCTTTGTCATGCTGCTGGCCGGTGTGCCCATCTCGGCAGGCATCGGCATTGCATCCATCTTCACGGCACTGTTCAGCATGGACCCCGCAATTTTTGCCCTGACCGCTGCACAGCGCTGCTTCTCGGGCATTGACTCCTTCTCTCTGCTGGCGCTGCCCTTCTTCTCTCTGGGCGGCAACATCATGAACAAGGGCGGCATTGCAAAGCGCCTTGTCCGTCTGGCACGTCTGGCTGTGGGCAAGATGCCCGGCTATCTGGCTGCCACCAACGTTCTGGCCAATATGTTCTTCGGTGCCGTTTCCGGTTCCTCCGTGGCAGCTACTTCTGCCATGGGCTCCATCATGGCACCGCTGGAGCTGGATGAGGGCTACGACCCCAACTACTCCGCAGCCGTCAACATCTGCTCTGCCCCCACCGGCATCCTGATCCCCCCGTCCGGCCCGCTGATCCTTTACTCCATCACCGCCGGCGGCGTTTCTGTGGCTGCTCTGTTTATGGGCGGCTACCTGCCCGGCATCCTGATGGGTCTGTGCGTGGCTGGTCTGGCTGTGTTCATCGCCGTCAAGAAGGGCTATAAGTCCTCCGACGTCAAGGACCCCGACCCCGCCATCAAGATCATCATTGATGCAGTGCCCTCTCTGCTGGCCGTCATCATCGTCATGGGCGGCATTCTGGCAGGCTTCTTCACCGCCACCGAGGCCGGTGTGGTGCTTTGCCTGTACTGCGGCCTGCTGTCCATCCTGTACAAGGAGATGACCTTCAAGAGCTTCTACAATCTGCTGGCAGACACCATGGAGAGCAGCGCTACCATCCTGTTCCTGATCGCCGCTTCCTCCATCATGTCCTACGTCATGAGTTACTCCGGCATCCCTGCCGCTATCAGCAACGCGCTGATGAGCATTTCCAACAACCGCTACGTCATCCTGCTGGTCATGAACGTGTTCCTGCTGGTCATGGGTATGTTCCTGGATCTGACCCCCGCAGTCCTGATCTTCACCCCCATCTTCCTGCCCATCACCCGCAGCATCGGCATGAGCGATGTGCAGTTCGGCATCATGCTCATCATGAACCTGGGCATCGGCTCGGTCACCCCGCCGGTCGGTTCCTGCCTGTTCGTGGGCTGCGGTGTCGGCAAGGTCAAGATCGAAGGCGTTACCAAGTACATTGTGCCGCTGTTCACCGCCATGGTCGTGGCACTGTTCCTTGTCACCTTCATCCCTGCCATTTCGCTGTGCGTCCCGTACCTGTGCGGTCTGGTGCCCAGCCTTGGCTGGACGTTCTAAGCCCTGACTGTTCCGGGTAAAGCAACGAATACGTTGCCCCCATTTCTCTGAAGATATCCTGCATCTGAGGGGGAATGGGGGCATTTTTTATCAAAAATCAACGAGAGGAATAAAAACTATGGAGATCTGCTCCCGTTTTACCGGCATGGAGCGCAAAGACGGCGCTTTCCTGCTGCATACTGATAACGCAGATGTCAAGATCTGCTTTGTGACCGATGAGATCGTCCGCGTCCGCGCAAGCTTTGACCACGAGCTGGCAGAGGAGTCCTACGTCCTGATGACCACCGCATGGGAGGATCGGATGGACGAACTGTTCAAGGGTGAGCGCACCCGTGTGGAGCCTTTCGCCGCACAGGTCACCGAGGATGACAGCACCCTCACCTTTGCCACCGGCAAGGTGACGCTGGTGGTGGACAAAGACCCCATCAACTTCAAGCTGCTGGCTGCCGACGGCTCCGAGCTGTACAGCACCCTGCCCGGCAACCCCTTCGTCAAGGATTCCAACAACCGCGTGGTGGCTTACAGCCGGATGAAGGAGGACGACTGCTTCTACGGCTTTGGCGAAAAGACCGGCCTGCTGGATAAGAACAAGACCTTCCAGCGGGAGCGCGCCACCGATGCCATGGGCTACGATGCCGAGAAGATGGATACCCTCTATAAGCACATCCCCTTCTACATCCGTCTGGACCGCGACACCCACAAGGCTGTGGGCGTGTTCTACCACAACTTCTACGAGTCCGTGTTCAACATGGGCTGCGAAAAGAGCAACTACTGGCCCCGCTACACCTATTTTCAGGCAGACGGCGGCGATCTGGACTGCTTCCTGATCGGCGGCGACACCATTGCCCGCATCGTGGACAACTACACCCTGCTGACCGGTCGTCCGGCCCTGCTGCCCAAGCGTGCGCTGGGCTATCAGGGCTCCAGCATGTACTACCCCGAACTGGAAAAGGACAGCGATGACGCCGTGCTGGGCTTTATCGACACCATCAAGGAAGAGGGCTTCCCCATCGACGGCTTCCACCTGTCCAGCGGCTATACCAGCCAGAACAACAAGCGCTGCGTCTTTACATGGAACACCGAACGCTTCAAGGACCCCAGCGCCTACTTCCACGCCATGAACGAAAAGCACGCTCAGAACGTGCCCAACGTCAAGCCGGGTGTCCTGCTGTGCAACCCCCGTTTCGACGAGTTCAACGCAGATGACGTATTCGTGAAGGACAGCAAAAACCCCGAGACCTACGGTGTCGGCAAATGGTGGGGCGGCGACGGCGCATTCTGGGACTTCACCAAGCCCGAAGGCCGTGCAGCATGGAAGAAGTACCTCACCGAGTCCATCATCGCCGTGGGCACCGATTCCGTCTGGAACGACAACTGCGAGTACGACAGCCTGATGGACAAGGACTGCACCTGCGATTTTGACGGCAAGGGCGGCACCATCGGTCAGCTGAAGCCCCTCATGAGCACCCTGATGTGCAAGGTGGGTGCCGATGCCGTGGTGGAGCACAACGCCAAGGCACGCCCCTACATGGTCTGCCGCAGCGGCAGCGCCGGCATCCAGCGCTACGCCCAGACCTGGTGCGGCGACAACTACACCAGCTGGAAGAGCCTGAAGTACAATATCCCCATCATCACCGGCATGGGTCTGTCCGGCCAGCCCAACGAGGGCGCGGACATCGGCGGCTTTGCAGGCCCCGCACCCACCGAGGAGCTGTTCGTGCGCTGGGTGCAGAACGGCATCTTCCAGGCCCGCTTCTCCATCCACTCTGCCTCCAACGATAACACCGTTACCGAGCCGTGGATGTTCCGGGAGTCTGTGGATACCATCCGGGACGCCATCCTGCTGCGTTACCGCTTTACCCCCTATCTCTACAGCGCCGAGTACGAGGCCAGCCAGACCGGTGCGCCCATCATGCGTGCTCTGGTCTACGACTTCCAGAACGACCCCAAGGCATGGGAAGAGAGCTTCGAGTTCCTGTTCGGCCGGGATATTCTGGTGGCCAACGTTCTGGAAGAGGGTGCCAAGACCCGCACCGTCTATCTGCCCGCAGGCTGCAAGTGGTACGACTGGAACGATAAGTTCCGCTGCTACGAGGGCGGCCAGACCATCGAGGTGCCGGTCACCATGGCTACCATCCCCATGTTCGTCCGCGAGGGCGCAGTCATTGCCATGGCGGACAACCAGCTGATGACCATGGAGGGCGACCACACCACCGCCCTGCACCTCATCGTGGCACCCAAGGGCACCACCACCACGACCCTGTACGATGACGACGGCATCACCAACGATTTCAAGAGCGGCGTGTACCGCAAGACCACCATCACCACCACCGCAGGCGAGCGGGTGACCATGAACTTTGCCTCCGAGGGCAGCTACAAGGACACCGTGGAAACCATCAAGGTGGAGATGATCGCCAAGGAAAAGAGCCCCTTCTGGGTCACGCTGGATGGCCGCAAGATCGAGCACTTCCTCAACCGCCGCAAGTTCGACGCCGCTGCCGAGGGCTGGTATTACAGCCAGAGCAAAAAGGCTGTCGAGGTCAAGTACGCAAACCCCGCCAAGGATCACGAGCTGACGGTTTCGTTCGAGCAGTTCGACCTGATCGGCATGTAACACTACACGGAGGAACCTCTTATGCTGCTGCGTAGTTTTGAATCCTTTGAAAAGACCGAAAACGGCTACCTCATCCACGGCGATGCCGCCGATGTGAAGCTGGTTTTCATGACAGACGATATCATCCGCATCCGGGTGCACTTCGACAAGGGCACCCCCATGGAGGAAGAGTCCTACACTCTGGTGACCACCGCATGGGAGGACCGGATGGACACCCTGCTCAAGGACGAGCGCACCCGCATCACCGCGCTGGATGTCCCCTGCACAGAGGACGATAAGACCCTGACCTTTGAGACCGCGCACCTGACTTTGAAGCTGTTCAAAAAGCCCTTCCATTTTGAGCTGTTCGATAAGTCCGGCAAGCTGATCTATCAGGATCTGCGGGAGCGCGCCTTTGAGAAGGATCAGATCGGCCGTCTGAGCCACTTCTCCAAGGTGGACCGGGAATTTGACCACTTCTACGGCTTTGGCGAAAAGACCGGTCATCTGGACAAAAAGGGACGCCGCCTGCGGATGTCCCCCAAGGATGCCATCGGCCACGACCCCGAGACCGGCGACCCGATGTATAAGCACATTCCCTTCTACATCCGGGTAAATGAGCACGACCTGCGCCCTGTCGGCCTGTTCTACCACAACTCCTACGACTGCGTGTTCGACCTTGGCGAGGAGCTGTCCGGCTACTGGGAGCGCTACTGCTACTACCAGACCGACGGCGGCGACATCGACCTGTTCCTGCTGGCCGGTGAGACCCTGCCCGAGATCCTGAACGAGTACACCCTGCTGACCGGCCGCAGCGCCCTGCCTACCAAGCAGTCTCTGGGCTACTGCGCCTCCACCATGTACTACGCCGAGCTGGAAAAGAACTGCGACGAGGAGATCTACAAGGTCATCGACAAGCACGAAAAAGAGGGTATCCTCATCGACAACTTCTGGCTGGCCTCCGGCTATTCCAGCGGCGAAAAGGACAACCTGCGCTATGTGTTCAACTGGAACCACAAGCGCTTCCCGGAGCCGGAAAAGTTCTTTGAGAACATGAACGCCCGGGGCATCAACGTCATCCCCAACCTGAAGCCCGGCATCCTGAAGCACCACCCCTACATCGACCTGTTTGAAAAGAACGATGTCTTTATCAAGACCCCGGACGGCAAGGCTCCGTACTACGGCCGCTGGTGGGGCGGCGAGGGACGCTTCTTCGACTTCACCGGCCCCAATGGCCGCAACACCTGGAAGCAGCTGCTGGAAGAGAACATCCTCAAAAAGGGCACCAAGACCGTCTGGAACGACAACTGCGAGATGGACGGCGTGGAGGACCGCGACGCCCAGTGCGACTTTGAGGGCAAAAAGGGCACCATGGCAGAGCTGAAGATCCTGCACTCCAACCTGATGGCCTACACCGCCAAGCAGGCGCTGGCAGATGTGTACCCCGGCGAGCGCCCCTACATCATCAACCGTGCAGGCTACGCAGGCATCCAGCGCTACGCACAGGTGTGGGGCGGCGATAACCTGACCGACTGGCGCACCGTCAAGTTCAACATTGCCACCATTCTGGGCATGGGTCTGTCCGGCTGCTCCAACATGGGCTGCGATATCGGCGGCTTTGCCGGCCCCGCACCCGAAGCAGAGCTGCTGCTCCGCTGGCTGCAGAACGGCATCTTCCAGCCGCGCTTCTGCCTGAACTCCGCCAACAACGACAACACCGTCACCCAGCCGTGGATGTACGAGGAGAACCTGCCCTACATCCGTGCAGCCTACCAGCTGCGCTACCGTCTGATGCCCACTTTGTACTCTCTGATGTACGAGTCCAACCAGAACGGTATGCCGGCATGGCGTCCGCTGTTCCTTGAGTTCCCGGAGGACCCCAAGTGCTACACCGATAAGAACCTGACCTTTATGTTCGGCAAGAGCATTCTGGTGGCGAACGTGGTGGAAAAGGGTGCGACTACCCGCACCATCTACCTGCCCGCAGGCTGCACTTGGTACGATATGAACGATAATCTGCGCGCCTATGAGGGCGGCCAGACCATCGAGGTCCCGGTCACGCTGGCAAGCATCCCCATGTTCCTGCGCGGCTCTGCCGTTGTGGTGACCACCGAGGACGTCAAGCACATCCTCAAGGACACCATGCGCCAGATCGACCTGCTGGTCGCTGCCGAGACCGACACCAGCTTTGTGCTGTACGATGACGACGGCCACACCGAGGACTACAAAAACGGCGTTTACGCCAAGACCACCATCACCGTCAAGGCCGGTGACCGCACCGACATCCGCTTTGCCACCGAGGGCAGCTACGCTTCCCCTGTGGAGCGCATGACCCTGAAGCTGGTCAGCAAGAAAAAGGGTGCGCTCTGGGCCAGCGTGGATGGGCAGCAGCTTCCTCAGTACATCGTCCGCGATGGCTGGGAGGCCGCAGAGTCCGGCTGGTACTACAACCTGCCTGACCGCACTATCTGGGTCAAGTTCGCAAAGCCTGCCAAGAAGGACTTTACGGTGACTGTCTCCACCGAAAAGTTTGACCTGATCGGTATGGCAGAGGACTAAAAAGCCATTTCCAATCTTCTATAATTCTTCTTCAGAAACACAAAGGCCCGTGGGGAGTTCCCCACGGGCCTTCGTGTTTTTTATAGGTTTCAGGCTTCGGTCTGCGTCTCCCGCCGGAGGATGCGGCAGACCATGAACAGGCAGTAGAACATCGCCAAGCCCCAAGCAAAGGGGTTGGAAAGGCAGATGCCCAGATACCCAAGGCCGGTCTTTACCGCCAGCACGCCGCCAAGGCTGCGGCCGATGAGCTCGCCCACGCCGGAAACGATGGCCAGCACGCTGTAACCAAGCCCCTGCAAAGTGTTGCGGAAGATCATCAGCAGGCCGTGGAAGCAGAACAGCATACTCATGACGCTGAGGTACTGGATAGCACCCGCTGTGACAGCGGGGTCGGCATCGCCCAGCACCAGCCCCACAGCGTAGGGCTTGATGAAAAAGATCACGCCCCACGCCACGGCGCAGTAGAGCAGCTGCACCATGCAGCCGTCCTTGATGCCCTGCCGGATGCGGTCGGTGCGGCGGGCACCGTGGTTCTGCCCCACATAGGTAGCCATGGCCATGCCTACGCTCTCCATGGGCAGGGTGAACATCTGGCGGATCTTTTCGCCTGCGGTCTGGGCTGCCACAGCGGTGCTGCCCAGCAGGTTGATGGCGTCCTGCATGATGACTGCGCCGATGGCAGAGACCGAGTATTCAAACCCCATGGGCAGGCCGATATAGGCCAGCCGCTTGCAGTGCCCTGCCGAAAGCAGGGTGCGCGGCTGCCGGAAGGAAAGCCCCTCCAGCTTTGCCGTGCGGGTAAAGAACCAGTAAGCGCACAGGCCGCCGCTGAGCAGCTGGCTGAGCACGGTGGCAATGGCGGCACCGTCCACCCCCATGCCCAGCGGCACGATGAAGAGGTAGTCCAGCAGAATGTTCACCACGCTGGCGACCAGCAGGAAATAAAACGGATGCCGGGAATCCCCCAGTGCCCGCAGCACGCTGGAGGCGTAGTTATACAGCACCGTAGCCGGGATGCCCAGAAAAATGATTCGGATGTAGAGCACCGCATCGGTGTACAGCTCCTCCGGCGTATGGATGAGCCGGAGCAGCGGCCCTGCCATCAGGGTGGTAAGCACCGTGAACACCACGCTCAGCACCAGACAGAGCAGTGCGCCGTTCAGCAGGTATTTTTGCAGTCCGTCCTTGTCCTTTGCGCCAAAGGTCTCTGCCGCCGGGATGCCAAAGCCCACGCAGGCACCCTGCACAAAGCCCAGAATGAGAAAGTTGAGGGAGTAGGTGGTGCCCACCGCGCCCAGTGCATCGGTGCCCAGACACCGCCCTACGATGACGGTGTCCGCAAAGCTGTACAGCTGCTGGAACAAGGTGCCCAGCACCAGCGGCAAGGCGAACCGCAGGATCTGGAACAGCGGCTTGCCCACGGTAAGGTCGGTGGTGCCGGAGCGCTTTTGAGAAGTAGCTGCCATAAAGAAAACTCCTTATTATGGTATTTTCTTTATTCTACCATGGACAGCTGCTTTTCCCAAAGTGGTTTTGTGACAGGAAGTTGTCTTTTTGTGACGGAAGAGCCGAGCCTTTCCCCAATCGGGAAAAGGTTCGGCTCTTTGGTTTCTCTGAAAAAGAGGATGTTTGATCAGACCTCCGGTGGCGGGCAGCAGCTCTCCCGGGGGATGAGCTTGTGCGGCACAATGATCTTTGTGGCCAGAAGGTTCGGGTTCTCAATATGGTTGATGGTCTGGCTGGCGGCTTCCATGCCCAGCTGGTAGGGGTTGACGTCCACAGTGGTCAGCTGCGGGCTGGTGATGCGGGAGAACAAGGAGTTATTGAAGGACACGATGGACAGGTCCTTCGGGACGCGCAGTCCCAGCTTGCCGCAGAACTGTTCCAGCACCACGGCAAGGATGTCATCGCTGACCAGCATGGCGGTGGGGTGGTCCGGCGCAGTGAGCAGCGCTTTCAGCGCATCTTCATAGGCATCGTTCAGGGTGTTGACCTCCACACAGTCCTCTTCCCGGGGGGTGATGCCGTGCTTGAGCAGGGACATCTGGTAGCCCCGCTTGCGCTCTGCGGAGAACAGCATAGCGTTGCTGACCCCGAAATACGCAATGCGGCGGTGTCCCATCTCATAAAGGTAATCGGTGGCTTCCTCTCCAGCAAGGGCGTTGTCGTTGTCGATGTAGATGGTCTGGTTCGCGGACTGCGCCGCCTTGCCCACAATGACATGGAGCAGCCCTTCATTGCGCAGATACGCCGCCACCGGGCAGTCCTTTTTGGAGTAGAGCAGGATAAACCCATCCGCCTGTGCGTTGGCCACCATGCTCTGGATGGCGTCCAGCACCTCGGCATCGTCCTGCCCGGTGATGACGGTGTTCACATACCGCCGCTGGTTGCAGAACTGCCCGATGCCGCGGATGATCTCCAGATGAAAGGCGTTTTCGTAGACGTCCCGCTGGGAGGAGGGCAGAATGATGCCGATGGTCTTGGAAAAAGCCTCCACCGGCTCGGCTTCAAAATTCGGCTCGTAGCCCAGCTGTGCCATGATGCGGCGCACCCGCTCCTTGGTCTCCCGGCTGATGGAAGGGCTGTCCTTGCAGGTGCGGGACACCGTGGAGGGCGAGACCCCCGCTGCCGCTGCGACATCTTTGATGGTAACTGCCATTGTCTGTTCCTCCCTGATATAGTGGTTCTATTGTAAAGCCGTTTGCACGCAATGTCAATGTTTGCGCACGGGATTGCGTAAACTGTGCAACACCGTGTCTGCGTACCTTCGACAATTTCCACAAATAAGCGTGCATCCGCTTGTGCAAAACACAGAAAAAATATTTTCGCACCAAAAAACTCTTGTAAAAATTGCAGAGTTGGATTATCCTTGTTGCGTAAAGTAGTGCAAACGTAATGCAACGCTTGCACTAAACGATGCAAAAAGGAATAAGGAGGAACATCATGGCAACAACAAAAGCGGCCCCGGGCAAAAAGGGGCTCATCAACTTCGACTTCTTACAGAAGCTGGGCAAGGTGCTGATGACGGTCATCGCCGTCATGCCGGCTGCCGGTCTGATGATCAGTCTGGGCAAGCTGGTGCAGATGGGCGGCGGCGACATCGCAGCGGTCATGACCATCGGCACCACCATGGAGAATATCGGCTGGGCAGTCATCAATAACCTGCACATCCTGTTCGCTGTCGCCATCGGCGGCAGCTGGGCAAAGGAGCGCGCAGGCGGCGCCTTTGCCGCCGTGCTGGCGTTCGCCCTCATCAACGTCATCACCGGCAACATCTTCGGCGTCACCAGTGCCATGCTGGCAGACCCCAACGCCGTGACCCACACCCTGTTCGGGCAGGAGATCGCCGTCAACGGCTACTTCACCTCTGTGCTGGGCGCTCCGGCGCTGAACATGGGCGTGTTCGTGGGCATCATCGCCGGTTTTGTGGGCGGCGTGGCTTACAATAAATACTACAACTTCCGCAAGCTGCCGGATGCGCTGGCTTTCTTCAACGGCAAGCGCTTTGTGCCCATGGTGGTCATTGCCTACTCGGTGGTCATCTCGCTGGTGCTGGCGCTGTTCTGGCCTGTGGTGCAGACCGGCATCAATAACTTCGGCATCTGGATCGCCAACTCTTCCGAAACTTCTCCCGTGCTGGCTCCGTTCATCTATGGTACGCTGGAGCGTCTGCTGCTGCCCTTCGGTCTGCATCACATGCTGACCATCCCCATGAACTACACCTCCTTCGGCGGCACCTACACCATCGCCACCGGCGTCAACGCAGGCAGTCAGGTGTTTGGTCAGGACCCGCTGTGGCTGGCATGGGCTAACGACCTCATCAACTTCAAAAAGGCCGGTGATATGGCCGCTTACAACAATCTGCTGGCCACCGTCACCCCCGCCCGCTTCAAGGTGGGTCAGATGATCGGTGCTACCGGTCTGCTGCTGGGCATTGCACTGGCCATGTTCCGCCGGGTAGATGCCGACAAGCGCGCAAACTATAAGTCCATGTTCATCTCCACCGCACTGGCTGTGTTCTTGACCGGCGTTACCGAGCCGCTGGAATTCATGTTCATGTTCTGCGCCATGCCGCTGTACATCGTGTACGCACTGCTGCAGGGCTGTGCTTTCGCCATGGCGGGCATCATCCATCTGCGCCTGCACTCCTTCGGCAATCTGGAATTCATCACCCGCATCCCCATGTCCCTGCAGGCAGGTCTGGGCGGCGATATCATCAACTTTGTGATTTGCGTGATCGCGTTCTTTGTCATTGGCTACTTCGTGGCCTACTTCATGATCGGCAAGCTTCAGCTGGCAACGCCGGGTCGTCTGGGCAACTACACCGATGACAACGCAGACGATTCTGCCGCTGCCGCAAAGACCGAGAAGAAGGCCGACAAAAAGGCTGACAACGGTCAGGCCGAGCGCATCATCGCCCTGCTGGGCGGCCGGGAGAACATCGTGCTGGTGGATGCCTGCATGACCCGTCTGCGCGTTACCGTGAAGGACCCCGCCAAGGTAGCCGACCTTGCCGCATGGAAGGCAGAGGGTGCTCTGAGCCTGCTGGTGAAGGGCGACGGCATTCAGGCCGTGTACGGCCCCAAGGCGGACGTTCTGAAATCTGATATCAACGATATTCTGTAAAAAACTATGAAACTGCTGACATTGAATACCCACAGCCTTATCATCCCGGAGTATGAGGCAAAGCGGGAGATTTTTGTAGACTTCATCGCAAAGGAGCAGCCGGAGGTGTTCGCCCTGCAGGAGGTGAACCAGACCGCCGCTGCGCCGCTGCTGGCAGAGGCTCCGGCGGGGTACTACCCCTGCCCCGGCAATATGGTGCTGCTGAAAGCGGACAACCACGCCGCAGCCGTGGCAAAAATGCTGGAAGCGCGGGGTGTGCACTACCATTGGAGCTGGCTCCCGGCAAAGGTGGGCTACGACATTTACGATGAGGGCGCGGCGGTGTTCAGCCGTGCGCCCATCACCGACGCCGAAAACCTGCTGCTGAGCCAGATCAATGATTACAACAACTGGAAGACCCGCCGCACGCTGGGCGTCTGTGCAGGAGACGTCTGGTATTATACGGTGCATCTGGGCTGGTGGAAGGACGAAGTAGAACCTTTCGCTCCCCAGTGGGAAAAGCTTTCGCAGGCGGCAGGTGCCAAAAAGACCGCCTTTCTGCTGGGCGACTTCAACAGTGAAGCCGATGTGCGGGGCGAGGGCTACGACCTTGTGCTGCGCAGCGGCTGGCAGGATACCTACCGCCTTGCGCAGCAGCGGGACGAGGGATACACGGTGGTGGAAGCCATTGACGGCTGGCGGGATGCCCCGGATGCAGCGGCAAAAAAGCGCATCGACCAGATCTGGTGCTCCAAGGCGGTGGCTGTCAAGAGCAGCCGGGTGGTGTTCAGCGGCTTGCAGGAGCCGCAGGTGTCTGACCATGCCGGTGTTATGATCGAGTTATAAAGGAAGGAAATTGAAGATGCAGAGAAGTGCAGGCATTTTGCTGCCCATCAGCAGTCTGCCGTCCCCTTACGGCATCGGCTGCTTTTCGCAGGAGGCATACGATTTTGTGGACTGGCTCAAGGAGGCTGGGCAGACCTACTGGCAGATCCTGCCGCTGGGCGTGACCAGCTACGGCGACAGCCCCTACCAGAGCTTTTCCGCCTTTGCGGGCAACCCTTATTTCATCAGTCTGGACGCACTGGTGGAGGAAGGAGTGCTGACCGCCGCCGAGTGCAAAAAAGCAAACTTCGGCCGCAAGGCAGACGACATTGATTACAGCCGCCTGTATACCGAGCGCGGCCGTCTGCTACGGCTGGCGTACTCCCGCAGCGACATCGGCCACAACGAGGCGTTTACGGCCTTCTGCGAGAAAAACAAGTGGTGGCTGGACGATTTTGCCCTGTTCATGGCGGTGAAGGATCGCTTTGAGGGCAAGCCGTGGATCGAGTGGGCAGAGGATATCCGTCTGCGCTGGCAGCCCGCCATGGACTACTACCGCCGGGAGCTGTACTTTGAGGTGGAGTACCACAAGTATCTTCAGTTCAAGTTCGACGAGCAGTGGCGCAGACTGAAAGCCTACGCCAACAGCAAGGGCATCCAGATCATCGGCGATATCCCCATCTATGTGGCGCTGGATTCGGCAGACGCTTGGGCAAACCCGGGGCTGTTCCAGCTGGACAAGGACAACATCCCCACGGCAGTGGCGGGCGTTCCCCCGGATGGCTTTTCCCCCACCGGTCAGCTGTGGGGCAACCCGCTCTACCGCTGGGAAGCCCACCGCGAAACCGGCTATCAGTGGTGGATCACCCGGCTGTGGTACTGCTTTGAGCTGTACGATGTGGTGCGCATCGACCACTTCCGCGGCTTCGATGAGTATTTCTCCATCCCCTACGGCAGCGAGACCGCCGTGGACGGTCACTGGGAAAAAGGCCCCGGCATCGAGCTGTTCCGCGCGGTGGAGCAGGCGCTGGGCAAGCGGGAGATCATCGCCGAGGATCTTGGCTACATGAGCGACACCGTGCGGCAGCTGGTGCGGGACAGCGGCTTCCCCGGCATGAAGGTGCTGGAATTTGCCTTTGACTCCCGCGATACCGGCAGCGCCAGCGACTACCTGCCCCACAACTACCCGGTGAACAGCGTGGCCTATACCGGCACCCATGACAACGAGACGCTGGTATCCTGGTACCAGACCATCTCTGCCGCCGAGCGCGCCATGGTGCGGGATTACCTGTACGACTACGCCACCCCGGACGCGCAGCTTTATAAAAGCATGATCGCCCTGATCCTGCGCAGCGCAGCGGCAAGGTGCATCATCCCCATGCAGGACTGGCTGGGGCTGGATAATTCCGCCCGCATCAATAAGCCCTCCACCGTAGGCCAGAACTGGCGCTGGCGGCTGAAAAAGACCCAGCTGACCAAGAAGCTCCAAAAAGAGATCTGCCAGCTGACCACCCGCTACGGCCGGAAGAACTGGGCGTGAGCGTAAGAGAACTCAATACAAAGGGCAGGGCGGCCTGTGGGCTGCCCTGCCCTTTGTTGCGGAGTGCCCCTTGGCAAACCCGGCGGGATTGCGCTATAATAGAGCCGTAACAGTTCCACAGAGGTGTGGTAAGGGAGGTGCGGTCATGATCCGGGTGGCGATCGTAGAGGATGACGCGGAGGTGCAGGGGGTATTGCAGGAGTATATCCGGCGGTATACCCGGCAGTACGGGACAGAGTTTGAGGTAACGGTCTTTGCGGACGGGGTGGACATTCTGGAGGATTACCGCGCGGTCTACGACATTATTTTTCTGGATGTGGAGATGAAGCATCTGGACGGCATGACCACGGCAGAGCGCATCCGGCAGATGGATGCAGACGTCATCCTGATCTTCATCACCAATATGGCGCAGTATGCCATCCGGGGCTACTCGGTGGGAGCGCTGGACTATGTGCTGAAGCCGGTGCCCTACTTCGCCTTTTCGCAGCAGCTGCTCAAGGCGGTTTCCCGGCTGGAAAAACGGGCAAAGCGCTACCTGACCGTGCCGGTGGAGGGCGGGCTGCGCCGACTGGACACCGCCAGCATCTATTACTTGGAAAGCGAGGGGCATCGGGTGCACTTTTACACCGACGAGGGCGATTTTTCTGCCACCGGCGCCCTCAAGACCTTTGAGGAAAAGCTGGCAGACTGCCCCTTTGCCCGGTGCAACAGCGGCTACCTTGTCAATCTGGCACAGGTGCGGGAACTGCGGCAGAGCACCGTACAGGTGGGCCCCTGCGAGCTGCAGGTCAGCCGCCCCAAGCGGAAGGCTTTTCTTGCCGCACTGACCGATTACATCGGAGGTGAAGGCTCATGACCGCGCTGCCGGATATCCCCCGGCTGTACACCGCCCTTGCCGAGTGTCTGGCGGTGCTGCTGGTCACACCGGCGCTTGCGCCCCGCTTTTCCAAGGCAGTTACCGTGGGTGTCACCCTGCTGTGGACGGTGGTGCTGTCCGCCTTTCTGGGGCTGACGGGCAACGTGCCCGGCGGGCTCTGGATCCCCTGCATGGTAACGGCCATCGGGCTTTCCTACCTATATTTATGGGGTGTGTGGAGCATCACCCTGCTGGAAGCCGGGTATCACTGCGCCCGGGCGTTTATTCTGGCAGAGCTTGCCGCCAGCGTGGAGTGGCAGCTGCACTGCGCCCTCTGGCCCGCCCGCAGCCCGTGGGAGCCGCTGTCTTTGCTGCTGCTGGCGCTGGTGTACGGGGCGCTGTTCGGGGGGATGAGCTATTGGCTGCACATCAGACCCCAGCCTGCCGGGCATCTGCAGATCAGCGGCAGCGCTGCCCTGACGGCGGTCATGCTGGCGCTGACCGCCTTTGCGGTGAGCAATCTGGGCTTTCTGCCGGGCAGCGATATCAACATGAGCATCTTTTCCATCCGCACGCTGGTGGATTTTTCCGGCGTGTTGATCCTGACCGTGCAGCACGAGCAGCTGCGGGAGAACGCTTTGCACAGCGAGCTTGCCGCCATGGACGAGGTGCTGCACCGCCAGTACGAGCAGTACAAGCGCAGCAAAGAGGGGATCAACCTCATCAACCGGCGCTACCATGAGCTGAAAGTCCAGCTTGCCCGCATCCGGGAGGAGCAGGACCAGACCAAGCAGAACGCCGCCATTGCCGCCATGGAGCAGAACATCCGCCAGTACGAGGCCGAGAACAAGACCGGCAACCCGGTGCTGGATACCATCCTTACCGCCAAGACTATGGAATGCCAGCAGGAGAACATTACCATCACCAGCGTAGCGGACGGCAGAATGCTGGGCTTTCTCACCATCCGGGAGCTGTGCACCATCGTGGGCGTGGCGCTGGACAACGCCATTGCCGCCGTGCGCGCCGAGCCGGACCCCGAAAAGCGGCTGGTCAAGGTGGCGGTGTACAGTCAGGGCGGTTTTGCCATGCTGCGGTTCGAGCACTATACAGAGGCCGCCCCCGCACTGGATGCGGACGGTCTGCCAAAGCAGGGGTCAGACCTGAAAAGCGTCCGCACCACCGTCGGGCAGCACGGCGGCAGCATGACGCTGCACTGGGAAAACAACTGGTGCACCCTGCGGATCTTATTTCCGCTGTCAAAAAACAAATGAATTTTTACGGCAGGTGTTCCCTGCCGTTTTTTGTTGTCTGGCAGGGTGCACAAATACAACGGGGCGATATTTGTATATTAGCACAATAAATTTTGAAACTTTATTGTAACTTTTGCAAATCATGCGTTCAAATCGACAGATTGTGAACAAATTGAAAATTCCCTGTCAGCTTCTGGTATCATAAAGCCAAGCTGGCGGGGGTGTCCCCTGCCTTTGTCCGATTCGACAAAACAAGGAGGAGAAAACTATGTTGTCCATCAATATGGATGACGTCATCAAGGTTCTCAACTCGATCAAATCGCAGTTGATCGGCTTTGGTGTCGTAGCAGTTCTGCTGATCGCAGTCATGATCGCCTGCCGTAAGCAGAGCAAGTCCAAAAAGTATCTGATCCGCTGGCAGGCGGGTCTGGGCATGGTGCTGGCGCTGGCTATCACCGTGAACCTGATCCTGACCGGCCCCATGTACTCCATGGTCACCCTTGCCACCGGCGGCGGCAAGGTCAGCGAGGAGAATGTGGCATCCGCTACCCAGCTGTGCGAGGACATTGCCGATGAGGGCATCGTCCTGCTGGATAACGATGGCACCCTGCCCATGGCAAAGAACAGCAAGCTGAACGTCTTTGGCTGGGCTTCCACCAACCCCTGCTACGGCGGCACCGGTTCCGGTGCACTGTCCGATGCTTACCCCACCGTCACCCTGCTGGAGGGTCTGAAGAATGCCGGCTTTGAGCTGAACACCGAGCTCTCCGACTTCTACACCTCCTACCGTGCAGACCGCCCGGTGGTGGGCATGTTCTCTCAGGACTGGACCCTGCCGGAGCCGGAAGCTGCACAGTACACCGACGAGATGATGAACAACGCCAAGGCTTTCTCTGATACCGCCATGGTAGTCATCACCCGCGTGGGCGGCGAGGGTGCTGACCTGCCCACCGATGTGTCTCAGGTCACCTACGACGCAGGCCACAGCTACAACGACTTTGAGCCCGGCGACCACTACCTGCAGCTGTCCAAGACCGAGAAGGACATGATCGATCTGGTCTGCAAGAACTTTGATAAGGTCGTTGTGGTCTACAACGGCGCCAACGCTATGGAACTGGGCTGGGTCAAGGATTACAGCCAGATCAAGAGCGTTGTCTGGTGCGCAGGCACCGGTCAGAGCGGCTTCAACGCTCTGGGCTCCATCCTCTGCGGCGATGTGAACCCCTCCGGCCGTACCATTGATACCTTTGTGTACGACCTGACCCAGACCCCCACCGCGAACAACTTTGGCAACTTCAACTACACCAACATGGACGAGTTCAAGGCCAATTCCTTTGGTGCTGATACCATCCCCGCCTTTGTCAACTATGTTGAGGGCATCTATGTCGGCTACAAGTTCTACGAGACTGCCGCCGCAGAGGGCCTGATCGACTACGACAAGACTGTGGTGTATCCCTTCGGCCGCGGCCTGAGCTACACCACCTTCACCCAGACCCTGAACAGCGTTACCGAGGCTGACGGCACCATCACCGTGGATGTCACCGTCACCAACACCGGTTCTGCCTCCGGTAAGGAGGTCGTGGAAGTCTACTATAATCCTCCGTACACCAACGGCGGCATTGAGAAGGCTTCTGCAAACCTGATCGGCTTTGCAAAGACTTCCGAGCTGGCTCCCGGCGCTTCCGAGAACGTCACCGTTACCTTCAAGGCCGAGGATATGGCCTCCTACGATACCTACGGCAAGGGCTGCTATGTGCTGGAAAAGGGCGATTACGTCATCAGCATCAACGCCGACTCTCACACCGTTCTGGATTCCAAGGTCTACAACGTGGCTTCCGACATCGTCTACGACGCTTCCAACAAGCGTGAGAGCGATGTGGAGGTCGCCGACAACAAGTTTGACTTTGCCGAGGGCAACGTAACCTACCTGTCCCGCGCCGACGGCTTTGCCAACTACGCCGAGGCTACCGCTGCTCCCGCAGACTTTGAGCTGCCGGCAGAGGCTAAGGCTACCTTCTACAACAACTCCAACTGGAACCCCGAGGACTTCAACAACGCCGATGACGTGGCTCCCACCACCGGTGCCAAGAACGGCCTGAAGCTGAAGGACATGGTGGGCGTGGATTACAACGACGCCCAGTGGGATGCCTTCCTCGACCAGCTGACCGTTGCCGATATGGACAAGCTCATTGCTCTGGGCGGCTATCAGTCCGTGGCAGTGGATTCCATCGGCAAGGTGCAGGCCATCGACTGCGATGGCCCCGCCTCCATCAACAACAACTTCACCAAGCAGGGCTCTATCGGCTTCCCCTCTGCTGTGATGATCGCAGCTACCTGGAACACCGATCTGGCACACGACTTCGGTACCTCCATCGGCAAGATGGCGGATGACATGGACGTTTCCGGCTGGTACGCACCGGCTATGAACATCCACCGCTCCGCTTTCGCAGGCCGTAACTTCGAGTATTACTCCGAGGACGGCGTGCTGTCCGGCGCAATGGCTGCCAATGCCATCATGGGCTCTCAGGAGCAGGGCGTTTACGCCTTCATGAAGCACTTTGCGCTGAACGATCAGGAGACCAACCGCTGCGGTATGCTCTGCACCTGGTCCAGCGAGCAGGCCATCCGCGAGATCTACCTGAAGCCCTTCGAGCAGTGCGTCAAGGCAGCTGACTGCCATGCCGTCATGTCCTCCTTCAACTACATCGGCAACACCTACGCCGGTAACTGCTCTGCCCTGCTGAACGATGTTCTGCGCGGCGAGTGGGGCTTCGTGGGCATGGTGCTGACCGACTACTACGGTGTGTACGGCTATCAGGATTCTGACCGCCTGATCCGCAACGGCGGCGACTTCTGCCTGGTCAACTACGACACCGAGACCAACCACCTGACCGATACCACCAGCGCTACCGCTCTGGTGTCCGCACGTCAGGCCTGCAAGAACATCCTGTACACTGTGGCAAACTCCCGTGCTTACTACCCCGAGAACCTGAACCCCGGTATGCCCGGTTGGGAAAAGGTGATGATCGGTGTGGATGTTGTGCTGGCAGCCGCTCTGATCGCACTGGAAGTTCTGGTGGTCAAAAAGGGCTATGCAAAGCGCAAGGAAGAGGAAGTCAACGCCTGATTCCGGGCAAGACGCTCTGAACGGATGCAGCACCTGAACTGAAACCAGATAAAAGGCCCGCTGCGTAAAAAACAGCGGGCCTTTTCTGGATTTGAAAAGGCAAAGAGGAAAATGCCATGAAACATACAGATATCATCAACAGCCTGAGTCTGGAACAAAAATGCGCCCTGCTGAGCGGCGGCACGGTGTTCACCACCCGGGCGCTGCCGGGCAAGGGCATCCCGGCCATTACCCTGTCGGACGGCCCCAACGGCGTGCGCAAGCAGGCGGGCGCGGCTGACCATCTGGGCCTGAACCCCAGTGTGCCCGCCACCTGCTTCCCCACCTCGGCTACTGTTGCCAACAGCTGGGACCCGGCGCTGGGCGAGGCTGTGGGCGCAGCCATGGGCGAGGAGGCAGCGGCACAGGGCGTGTCGGTGCTGCTGGGCCCCGGCCTGAACATCAAGCGCAGCCCCCTGTGCGGGCGGAACTTCGAGTATTTCTCGGAGGACCCCTACCTTTCCGGTAAGATGGCAGCGGCCTACGTCCGCGGCATCCAGAAAAACGGCATTGCCGCCTGCCCCAAGCACTTTGCTGTGAACAGTCAGGAACTGCGCCGCATGGCCTCGGATTCCATTGTGGACGAGCGCACCCTGCGGGAGATCTACCTGACCGGCTTCGAGATGGTGGTCAAGGAGGCACAGCCCAAGACCATCATGTCCGCCTATAACCTTGTCAACGGCACCTACGCCAACGAGAACGCCCACCTGCTCATGGATATCCTGCGCAGGGACTGGGGCTTTGACGGCGCAGTGGTCACCGACTGGGGCGGCAGCAACGACCACGCCTTGGGCGTAAAGAACGGTTCTACGCTGGAAATGCCTGCCCCCGGCGGAGATGCCGTCCGGGAGCTGATGAAGGCGGTGCAGACCGGCAAGATCACCGAAGCGGACGTGGACGCCCGGCTGGACGAGCTGCTGGAACTGGTGTTCACCACCAAGGCGGCAGTGGACGCCGCACCCGGCAAGTTCGATGCCGATGCCCACCACGCACTGGCGCGCCGGGCTGCTGCCCAGAGCATCGTGCTGCTGAAGAACGAAAACAGCCTGCTGCCCCTTGCAAAAGGGGAAAAGGTGGCGGTCATCGGCGACTTTGCCGAGACCCCCCGCTATCAGGGTGCAGGTTCCAGCGCCGTCAACTCCACCAAGGTGGATTCCTTTTTGGACTGCCTTGCCGAGAGCGGCCTGAACAGCGTCGGCTACGCCAAGGGCTTTGACCGGCAGGGCAAGCCCGACGAGGCACTGAAAGCCGAGGCGGTGCAGCTGGCAAAGAACGCCGATGTGGTGCTGCTGTGCATGGGTCTGGACGAGATCAAGGAGAGTGAGGGCATCGACCGCGCCGACATGAAGCTGGCCGAGAACCAGCTGGAACTGCTGTCCGCTGTGGCTGCCGTCAACCCCAACGTGGTGGTGCTGCTGAGCGCAGGCTCTTCGCTGGAAAGCGGTTGGGTCAAGGACTGCAAGGCGCTGGTCTACGGCTGCTTGGGCGGTCAGGCCGGTGCGGGCGCACTGGTCGAGGTGCTCACCGGCGCGCAGAACCCCTGCGGCAAGCTGGCGGAGACTTGGGCGTGCCGCTACGCCGACACCCCCGCAAAGGAGCACTTCGGCGGCGCGGGACGCACCGTGGAGTACCGCGAGGGTCTGTATGTGGGCTACCGCTACTACGACACTGCCGGTGTGCCCACCGCTTTCCCCTTCGGTTACGGCCTGAGCTACACCAGCTTTGCGTACAGCGATCTGAAGGCAGACGAAAAGGGCGTGACCCTGACCGTTACCAACACCGGCAGCTGTGCAGGTGCCGAGGTGGTGCAGCTGTATGTGGCAAAGCCGGATGCAAAAATTTTCCGCCCTGTCAAGGAGCTGAAGGGCTTTACCAAGGTGCAGCTGGAAGCCGGAGAGAGCAAGACCGTCACCATCCCGCTGGACGATAAGGCGTTCCGCTACTGGAACGTTGCCACCGACCGCTGGGAGGTGGAGGGCGGCAGCTATCAGCTGCTGGTGGGCGCTTCCAGTGCCGATATTCGCTTGACTGCCGCCGTTACGGTGGCGGGCACCGGCGCACCCGACCCCTACGTGGGCAAAAAGCTGGGTCATTACTGCACAGCCAATATCCAGAATGTACCGGATGATGAATTCGAGGCGCTGCTGGGCCGTCCCGTCCCGGAGAACAAGGTGCGCATCGACCGCAACATGACGCTGGGCGAGATGGGGCACGGACGCAGCCCCATCGGCTGGCTGGCTGCTGCCGTGCTGGGGGCCCTGCTGCGCCGCAGCATCAAAAAGGGCAAGCCCGACCTGAACATCCTGTTCCAGTACAATATGCCCCTGCGGGCGCTGGCTAAAATGACCAACGGCGCCATCAGCATGGGCATGGTGGACGGCATCGTGATGGAGCTGCGGGGCTTCTGGATCATCGGCCTTGTGCGGGTGATCGTGGAGGCCGTGAAGAACCTCGTGCTGAACAGCCGCATGGAAGAGCGCTTGAAAAACAGCTGAAAGGAAGCAGGCTATGAATTTCTGGAATAACTTTGCGGCAAAACACCCCGCCGCTGCCAAGTGGGTGCGCGAGGGCGGTTTGTTCGTCATCGTGTCCAACCTCATCACCGTGTTCAAGTACCTGCTGCTGCAATTTCTGCCCAAGGCCTTTGCAGGCCTGCCGGTGGTGGATTTCGGCTGGCCGGGCATTGACATCACCCTCTTCGGCGAGACCTTTAAGTGGAACATCCTCGGCTACGACGCCGCCCACGGCGGTCTGCCCTACTTCTGCGCCTACATGATCGCCATGGTCATCGGCGAGTGCATCAACTTCCCCATCCAGCGCAATTTTGTGTTCCGCAGCAAGGGCGATCTGGCAAAACAGATCGGCTGGTATGTGCTGGCGTTCTGCGTCATTACCTGCATCGTCAACTCCATCAACTGCATCTGGGTGGCAGTGGCTGGTCTGCTGGTGCCGGACTTCATCTACAACATCGGCACCACCGTGCTCAACGGCGGCATCTCCATGGTGATCTTCTTCTTTGTGAATAAGATCATCTTCCCGGAGGGCGAAAAAGCCGCCAAATAATAAGCCATCTTCTTCATTTTCTTCTTCTCATCATAAGCCAGAAGGGCTGCTCCGTTCTCCGGGGCAGCCCTTTTGGTTTGGGGAGAGTGGGAGTTACCCCCGGCGTGCGCCCTCTCCGTCACCTGCGGTGACACCTCTCCCAAAGGGAGAGGCAAGAGCACTGCCGGAAACTTCTTCATTGCGCCTAAGACTTTAGCGACAGAGCTAACGGCGTGCGCCCTCTCAGTCAAGCCCTGTCGGGCTTGCCAGCTCTCCCAAAGGGAGAGCCAAGAGCACCGCCGGAAACTTTCTCATTGCGCCTAATACTTTAGCGATAAACCTTACGGCTTGGCTCTCCCTTTGAGGAAAGACTTCCCCCGCTCCGGGGGAAGATGTCGCGCAGCGACAAAAGGGGGAATCTGGCGCGGGAGCGCCTGAGAGGGTTCGTTCTTATTTTTGTTTTTCTGCACAAAATGTTCTGCGGGCAGGGTTTTCCTCTTGACAAGCGGGCAAATGTTTCGTACTATATTTAGTAGTATGGAATCAAAGACGCTGTACGCAGGTTTCAGTGTGACCCTGTACCCGTTTCAGGCAAAGCGTGCCTGTTTGATATAAAATGGAACCGTAAAGAGAAAAGCCGTATGCTTTTGCCCGTGCCGCCGGTTTTGGGCGGTGCGTATGGTTTTGGTGTCACTTTTTGCATTGAAAGCTCTTTCTATATCATTGCCCGTGTCCTGCTGCGCAGCGTCTCCTGCTTTTAATTTTGCATTGAATTGAAACAAAGGAGAGTGAACGCAATGACCGCGATCGGAGTGATCGTGGCCTTGATCGTTGCTGTTGTCGGCGTGGCTGCGGGCTATTTTATTGGTTACAACAACCGTAAAAAGACCGCCGAAGCCCAGATCGGCAGCGCCGAAGCCGAGGCTACCCGGCTGGTGAACGAGGCGATCAAGACCGCCGACCAGAAGCGCAAGGAAGCGGTTCTGGAAGCAAAGGACGAGGCTTTCCGTCTGAAAGCCGAGGTCGATGCCCAGAAGGCAGAGGCCGACAAGGAGATCAAGCAGCGCCGTGCGGAGATCAGCCGTCAGGAGAACCGCATCGACCAGAAGGAGACAGCGCTGGACCGCAAGACCGAAGCGCTGGAAAAGAAGGAAGAAGAGCTGAAAAAGCGCGCTGCCGAGGCCGAGGAGCGTCTGGCAGAGATCGACGCCCTGCGTGCCAAGGAGATGGAGCGTCTGGAAACGCTGGCCGGCCTGAGCCAGGAGGACGCCCGCGAGGTGCTGCTGCACAAGGTGGACGAGGAGCTGACCCACGAAAAGGCCGTGCGCGTTGCCGCCTACGAGACCGACCTGAAGGAAAACTGCGATAACATCGCCCGCAACCTCATCGGACAGGCCGTCAGCCGCTGTGCTGCCGACCATTGCAGCGAGACCACCGTCAGCGTGGTGCCGCTGCCCAGCGATGAGATGAAGGGCCGCATCATCGGCCGCGAGGGCCGCAACATCCGCGCACTGGAGACCGCTACCGGCGTGGATCTGATCATCGACGATACCCCGGAGGCCATTACCCTGTCCTCCTTCGACCAGACCCGCCGCGAGGTGGCCCGCATGACGCTGGAGCGCCTGATCGGCGACGGCCGTATCCACCCCGCCCGCATCGAGGAGACGGTGGAAAAGTGCCGCCACGATCTGGAACTGCAGATGAAGCGCGAGGGCGAGCGTGCGGTGATGGAGCTGGGCATCCACGGCCTGCACCCCGACCTGATCAAGCTGATCGGTCGGCTGAAGTACCGCACCAGCTTTGGCCAGAACGCCCTGACCCACAGCATGGAAGTGGCTTGGGTGGCCGGTCTGCTGGCGGGCGAGATGGGCGTGAACGTCACCATGGCACGCCGCGCCGGTCTGCTGCATGATATCGGCAAGGCACTGGATCACGAGATCGAGGGCAGCCACGTCCAGATCGGTGTGGACATCTGCCGCAAGTACAAGGAGAACACCCAGATCATCCACGCCATTGAGGCACACCACGGCGACGTGGAGCCCAAGACCCCGCTGGCCTTCATCATTCAGGCTGCCGACGCCATCAGCGCCGCCCGCCCGGGTGCTCGCCGCGAGAACGTGGAAAGCTACGTCAAGCGCCTTGAAAATCTGGAGGAGATCTCCTCCGGCTTCGAGGGCGTGGAGCAGGCCTTTGCCGTGCAGGCAGGCCGCGAAGTGCGCATTCTGGTCAAGCCCGACGTCATCAGCGACGATCAGGTCATCCTGCTGGCACGCTCCATCGCCAAAAAGATCGAGGATACGCTGGATTACCCCGGCCAGATCAAGGTCAACGTCATCCGCGAGAGCCGCGCTGTGGAGTACGCAAAATAAAATCTTTTCCGCAGGCTGCCGTGTTTTTGCACGGCAGCCTGTTTTTTATGCCAAAACGATTGCATTTCCTGTTAAAAAAAGGTATCATGGATGCAGAAGAAAGCAAAAAGCGGCGTCCGCACCGGACGCCGGACAGCAACGACCCCAACAACGGAAAGGAGCATCGTTTTATGAAAAACTGGAAAAAACTACTGGCCTGCCTGCTGGTCGGCCTGATGGCACTGACCGTATTTACCGCCTGTGATGCCAGTGTGGGCAAACCGATGGGCCCCGAGCGCTCGGACGCCGAAAGCGCAAAGGCGCTGTGCGAACATTTCGAGAATATGGACTACAGCGAAGAGCTGAGCGAAAAGGCTTACAGCATCGCCAACTGGGTCGCAGGTACTTCGGTGTCCTGCAACACTAGCAAAGATAAGACCGAGTTCTACCGCGTCGTTAAAGCAAATAATGAAGCACGAGCATTTTTGAAAGAAAAAAACTATGCTACCGCGTTTGAAAACCTGAGCATGGGGGTTTTTGGTCTGAACGATTTTGTTCCGGGCTTTGAAATCGAGACCGAGTGGTCGTTGAAGGATGATACCATCCGTTTTACCCTGCCGAAGGACGGCAGCGTGACCGAGACCATGACCAAAGCCGCAGAGGGTAAGACCAAACTGGGCGTTGCCTACGTGGTAAAGGACAACGTAAGCTACGCCGTGGTGCTGTTTGGGTAACAAACCCTCTCAGTCATCGCTGCGCGATGCCAGCTCCCCCGAAAGGGGGAGCTTTTTTGCGTAGCGGTACAGTTTCCGGTTGAACCGTAAAGTTTGCGGGCGCGCTTGCTCCCCCTTGGGGGAGCTGTCGCGCAGCGACTGAGGGGCTATAAATCGGCGGAGCCGGAAAAAACGGTTAAAAGATCTTCACGCCGAACAGGCGTGAATCTTCAGTTTTTTCCGGTGTAGCCCTCTTCTTTGGGGTTAAAAGGGGCGAGCAGCCCCTTTTTCGTGGCTCCAGCGCGTCGAAATCGCTGGCACTTTTCTGGTTCTCTTTTGGTGTCAAAAGAGAACATCCCTCGGCAAGCAGAAGCTTCCCTGCGGAGCGCATTCCCAATCGTCCCACGCAAAAAGCAGCCGCCGCACCAAAAGTGCAGCGGCTGCTTTGCTTATGTTATAGGTTATCAGCCCTTCAGGAAAGCCGGCAGGGGCTTGCCCTCCTTGAGCCACTGGTGATACTCGGCGGTGGCGGCAAATTCCACGTCACCGGCAG
>ERZ1034976.587-NODE-587-length-33392-cov-43.911510_pt1 | contig 33392 bp, 27 predicted proteins | sample MGYA00520623_ERZ1034976 | MGnify/ENA primary metagenome ERZ1034976 (study PRJEB33766, sample SAMN09781774) | gut metagenome | biome: gut microbiome | host: Homo sapiens | place: Madagascar | study: EMG produced TPA metagenomics assembly of the PRJNA485056 data... | reverse complement strand
GTGTGAGGGGGCGTGGGGGTGTAAAGGGGCGATTATACTACTCTTCCATAGAGGTCGAACTCCTCGCTGGAGGTGATTTCTACATCGTAGAAACAACCGGTGCGGAGAGTTTTGTCGTCGGCCTTGATGAGCACCTCAGGGTCAACCTCTGGCGAGCAGAATTCGGTGCGTCCGATATAGTAGTCGCCCTCTTTGCGGTCGATGATGACTTTCAGAACCTTGCCCACCTTTTCAGCCTCGATCTCTGCGCTGATACACTGCTGGATAGCCATGAGCTTGCTCAAGCGTGCCTGCTTTACCTCATCAGGAACATCGTCGACGAGATGGTCGGCGCTATAAGTGCCCTCTTCGGCAGAATAAGCGAAGGCTCCCATACGTTCGAATCGTGCCCACTTGACGAAGTCGACAAGCTCTTGGAAGTCTTCTTCTGTTTCGCCAGGGAAGCCAACGAGCAAAGTGGTGCGAATATGGATGCCAGGAACAGCTTTGCGCATGGCAGCAATGAGATCCATGGTATCTTGCTTGCTGACGTGGCGATGCATGGCTGTGAGCATGTGGTCGGAGATGTGCTGAAGAGCAATATCGATGTATTTGCAGACATTCTTCTTTTGCTTCATAACATCGAGGAGTTCCATAGGGAACTGGTTAGGGTAAGCATAATGGAGACGAATCCACTTGACACCCTTTATATCTGCCATGTCGGAAATAAGGTCGGCAATATGGCGCTTGCCATCGATGTCTACACCGTAATATGTGAGCTCTTGGGCAATGACCTGGAATTCTTTCACACCCTCGGCAACCATGCGTTCTACTTCGGCAAGAATCTCTTGCTTTGGTCGGCTGATGTGTTTGCCTGTGATAAGAGGAATGGCGCAATAAGCACAATGGCGGTCGCAGCCCTCGCTGATTTTGAGGTAGGCATAATGGCGTGGTGTGGTGAGATGGCGGACGCCATTGCACGAAGGCACCTCGGCTTTACCCAATTCTGTGAGCAACTGCTTATAGTTGAATTTGCCATAGTATTTGTCGACCTCAGGGATTTCGGCTTCGAGCTCGTCTTTGTATCGCTGCGAGAGACAACCCATGACGTAGAGCTTATTAAGTTTGCCTTCGGTTTTACGCTGAGCAAACTCAAGGATGGTGTTGATGCTCTCTTCTTTAGCGTCGCCAATGAATCCGCACGTGTTGATGACAGCGATTTCGCCCTGTGGACGATTAGAATCGTGGACGCAATGATAGCCGTTGGCTTCGAACTGCTTCATGAGCAGCTCGCTGTCGACGAGATTCTTAGAGCATCCAAGAGTAATAAAGTCTATCTGATTTTTCTTCATTGCAAAGTTTAGTTGTTAAAGAGCGAATCTACGAACTCGCGCTTATTGAAAAGCTGGAGGTCTTCCATTTTTTCGCCAAGACCAATGTATTTAACAGGCACTTTGAGCTGATCGCTGATGCCAACCACTACTCCACCCTTGGCTGTGCCATCGAGCTTGGTGATGGCGAGAGATGTGATCTGAGTGACGGCAGCAAACTGCTTAGCCTGTTCGAAAGCATTCTGACCAGTAGAGCCATCGAGCACGAGCATAACCTCATCAGGAGCCTCAGGAAGAACCTTTTTCATAACATCCTTAATCTTCTTAAGCTCGTTCATGAGTCCAACCTTATTGTGCAAACGACCGGCAGTATCAATCAATACCACGTCGGCACCATTGGCTTTAGCACTCTGCAGAGTGTCGAAAGCAACGGAAGCAGGGTCGGAACCCATCTGCTGCTTAACAACAGGCACTCCTACCCTTTCGCCCCAAATGCAAAGTTGCTCAACAGCAGCTGCGCGGAAGGTATCGGCAGCACCGAGATAAACATTTTTGCCAGCATTCTTGAACTGATAAGCAAGTTTGCCGATGGTAGTGGTTTTGCCAACACCATTTACACCCACAACGAGTATAACGTAAGGTTTATGGTCGGTAGGGAGATCCCAATTATCGTTATCCTCAGTATGGTTTTCGCTCAAAAGAGACGCAATCTCGTCGCGAAGAATGCCATTGAGCTCGGAAGTAGAAACATACTTATCGCGAGCCACACGCTCCTCGATACGCTCAATGATTTTCAAGGTGGTATCAACGCCGACATCGCTGGTGATAAGGACTTCTTCGAGGTTGTCGAGCACATCGTCGTCGACTTTAGACTTACCAGCAATAGCACGTGTCAACTTAGAAAAAACACTCTGCTTGGTCTTCTCAAGACCCTGATCGAGAGTCTCCTTCTTTTTCTTGTTAAATAAGCCAAATATTCCCATATACTATAAATTTGGTACAAAATTATACAAAAAACACGACATATCAAAACTAATCAGTTGATTTTTGCGTATTTACATCACTCTAACCACTCTAATGCCTGTCTGCGATTTCTGAGAAAGCATGTAATCGCGAAATAGTTTTGATTCGACCACAACCTTATGGCGAAGCTGAGAGGCATTGAGAAGATGGAGTCCGTCTTTATGCCAAACGGCGATTCCTATATGGCTGGTATCTAACCCCTTCTTACTGGTGAGCATAACGAGGATGTCGCCATCGTGGATGGTGCGACGGAGCAACGAGGAGTTGTCGATGGAGCGTTTTGGGATGTAGCGAAACTTGCGACCGTTGAGAGCTTTTTCGCCTGCTCTGACCTCGGCAATGGCAGACATGTTACCCTTGAGCATCGGATAAAGATTGACATGGGTGGTCATAAAATCTATGTTGAGGGTTTGTAGAGCCGTGAAAGGTTTGGAAGCCGAGGTGACCTCTTTGACAAAGCCAAGCGAAGAATTGTCGTCTATCCATTGGGTGAAATAATGCAGGCGAGAGGGGTAAGATACTCGACCCTGACGATAGCGCACAAGGCGAAGATAGTGGCAATAGTCGGCAAAGGACGTTTTGCCATTCTTGGCGCAGAGAGTAAGTGCAAGAGTGGTTTCAACAAAGGTGGTGCAGTCGAGCTGACGGAGGTTGACGATTAAGCGTTCGGTCTTGTTGCGCTCGAGAGTTTTAGCCACATAGGGCACACCACAGAACTGCTTGCCAAAATAGGTCATCCAATTGGTGGAAGATTTTAGGCGTGAAGCTTCGCGCAAAAGTTTGACAACCTTTGTTGAGTCTGCTTTACTATAATCGACATCAGCCAAGGAATAAGAATAAGCCTTTGGAGAGACCTTGGTGAAGGAATAAGCCTTAGGAGCGGAAAGCAGAAAAAATAAAAAAGAATAGATACGAGTCATTGTAATTACCAAAAATTAAATCCTATATAAACATTCACGCTACCAAAAATGGTGTTGGTACGGAACTGTTTCTTCTTATAGTTATAAGTATGGAATATGGCACTTGCACCATAATACCAGCGCATATTGTTCCACACAAGTCCGAAGCGAGCGACACCATCAAGATTAATATTCTTGAAATCGAAATCGCGAAGGAATGTGCCACTATTGGCAACATCAGCTTTGGCTCGCTTGTAGCTCAGAGCCAGCGAGAGCGAGGCATCAAATAGCCAGTTGCGAGCAAACACCCAGTTGTAAGCATAGCCGCCCGAAATGGAATAATCGAGGAATTCTGCCTTATCGAACATGAGGGCAGAATCAATCTTTGTGGTAGCTATTTCGGTGCCCAGTTTGTCTTCGGCAAGACGCTGGAGTTTGTTCCAATCGATGTCGATGGAATGTTTGGTGTAGCCTATGCCAACGAGCGGACTGCCAGCTGAGCGACGCTGAATGGTGCTCTGACTATAAGCAGCTGGATATGAGAACTTTTTGTGATTAAAGATATAGTAAAGATTAAAGCCCTTGATACTTGCTTTGAATCCATCGAAGTTTACTCCCTCCATGGCACGAGTGTCGATATCGTCGCCAAGACGCATGGAGCGAATTTTGTAGTTATCTCCAGTTTTACGATAGAACAAGTCTACGCCTATCTGATTACTATAGAGCGAGAGGTCGAAATCCTGACGATTGTCGCTACCGCGAAGGTGGGTGAAGTCGACGGTGTAGCCAAGGAATATCCATTGCCAGCCAATATAAGGACCAATCTTATAAGATGGTTCGGGAGCGAAATCAATGGTTTGTCCGCTCTTGCTAATAAGTTCGTAGCGCTCGAAGGTGTTGGTGTTTTGAAGCATAGCGGTGAAATTATACTTCTGCTTCTCAATATAATTAGTATCAACACGCGAAAAATCCTTCAGCTTATCATGCAGACGACGCAGAAACCCCTTCTTCTTTTTCACCGCAGGCATAGGCAAGATTTCTGTCGGCGCTGGCAAACTATCTACAATAGAGATAGTTGCAACGCTGTCTATAGCATTGCCTAAATCATGATATGCAAAGACTGAATATGGGAAGCACACCAACAAGGATAGCAAACAAAGAAGGATGGAGTATTTCTTCATCAATAATTAGTATTTGCCTAATATTCTGTCCATTACCCAATTTACAGGAGTAGCACTAACGCTGGTACACTCACAAACGCCAATGCCCTGAAGATGGCGAGTAACCTCGGTGATTATTGGTAGCTGAACATAAGGAGGATTTGGCACCGTGATACGCCTGTCGCCCTTGCTTGTGACGAGATGGATTGGGTCGTAGTTGAACACAGAAAACGACACCATACCCTTTTCGCCAATGACCTCGATGCGGTCTTCCTTGGCACTATCATGACCAACAAAACACCAGCTGCCAGAGCCAGGCAACCCGTTTTGGAACATGAAAGCTGCAGAGATAGTGTCTTCGGCTTTATACAGATTGGCACGGTTGGCATAATAGCCATGAGCGCGAGTGATAACGCCAAAGATATGTTGCAAGAGGTCGAGCTGATGAGGAGCAAGATCGTAGAAATAACCACCTCCGGCAATATCGGGCTGCAATCGCCAAGGTAGCTTGTCGGGGGTATTATAGTCGAGATCGCGAGGAGGCACAGAGAAGCGCACCTGCACATTTATGACCTTACCGATTTCGCCCTCGTCGATAATATGTTTTACACGCTGGAAATATGGCAGATAGCGACGATAGTAGGCCACGAAACAAGGCACTCCCGTTTGCTCAGAGATACGGTTGATGCGGATGCAGTCTTCATAGCTTGCCGCCAAAGGTTTTTCTACATACACAGGTTTGCCAGCTCTCATAGCCATAATAGCAAAGGTGGCATGGCTTGAAGGAGGAGTGGCAATATAAATGGCATTTACATCAGGATCGTCGATGAGCGACTGAGCATCCTTATACCATTTGCGGATGTGATGGCGCTCAGCATACGAGCGAGCCTTTTGCTCCGAACGACTCATCACGGCTACTACCTGCGAGCCTTCGATACTATTGAAAGCAGGGCCAGACTTTTTCTCTGTAACCTCGCCACATCCTATAAATCCCCAATTTATCTGTTTCATACTTACATTTTATTTGTCCACAAAATTACAAAAAACTATTCATTTATCTATCCAAATATGTTTTTTTTATTAACTTTGCAGAAAATACACAATATTAAATATGGAAATAACAAAGTCGGAATACGTAATCTCCGCCCCTAACGTGAATATGTGCCCTAAGGACACTAAGCCTGAGTATGCTTTCATAGGCCGTTCGAACGTAGGAAAATCAAGTTTGATAAACATGCTGTGTCGCCATAAAGGATTGGCTAAGACATCAGCAACTCCAGGAAAGACTCTTCTGATAAACCATTTCATCATAAACAACCAATGGTATTTGGTGGATCTGCCAGGCTACGGATATGCTAAGCGCTCAAAGAGTGTGCAGAAGAAATTGGAGCAGATGATTTCGGGATACATTTTGCAACGCGAACAGCTGATAAACCTGTTTGTGCTTATTGACGTGCGCCACGACCAACAGAAGATAGACCGCGAATTTATAGACTGGTTGGGCGAAAGCGGTGTGCCTTTCTCTATCATCTTTACCAAAGCCGACAAGGTGAGCATGCCTAAGGCAAAGGAGAATGCCAAGAAATGGATGGATGCACTGAAGGACACTTGGGAGGAGCTTCCACCTTATTTTATTACTTCGAGCGAGAAAGCTATTGGACGCGACGAAGTGTTGGATTATGTAGAAAGCATAAATAAAACGCTGGAATAAGAATCATGGCAACACAAACTCCATTTCTCGACGTGCAACATCTGACCAAGAGTTTTGGTGCAGATGTGCTATTCGACGACATTTCTTTTTCTATAGCTGAAGGACTGAAGGTTGGTCTTGTAGCCAAAAACGGTACGGGCAAGACTACCCTACTCTCTGTATTGACAGGAAAAGAAGGTCACGATAGCGGCGACATTATTTATCGCAACGACATAAAGATAGGATACTTAGAGCAAACACCAAAGTTCGACCCCAACGAGTCGGTGCTGGATGCTTGCTTTAATCATCATGGCGACCCAGAAAAGGTGTTGAAGGCTAAGCAGGTGTTGACACAGCTGAAGATTAGAGACCTGGAGCAACCTATGGGACAGCTATCAGGAGGACAGCAGAAGCGTGTGGCATTAGCGAATGTGCTAATCACAGAGCCCGACTTCATAATCCTGGATGAGCCTACCAACCACCTTGACCTCGACATGATAGAATGGTTGGAGGGCTTTCTGAATCGTGGCAACAAGACGTTGCTTATGGTTACTCACGACCGATTCTTCTTAGACCGTGTGTGCAATATCATCTTGGAACTCGATGATCGCACAATTTATCAATATCGTGGCAACTATGCTTACTATCTGGAAAAACGACAGGAACGCATAGACAACCGCAGAGCTGAGATTGCAAGAGCAAACAACCTTTATCGCACAGAGCTGGAGTGGATGCGACGTATGCCACAGGCTCGCGGACATAAGGCAAGATATCGTGAGGAAGCTTTCTACGACTTGGAGCGTGTGGCAAAACAGCGCATCGAGGAACGACAGATTCGACTGAAGGCAAGCAATGTGTATATTGGATCTAAGATTTTTGAATGCCAATATGTATCGAAATCATTCAACGATAGCGACCACGAGGTGGTGATACTGAAGGATTTCTATTACAACTTCGCACGATTTGAGAAGATGGGTATCGTAGGTAACAACGGTACGGGAAAGTCGACTTTTATAAAAATGTTGCTTGGACAGGTGGCACCGGATAGTGGACGATTCGACATCGGTGACACCGTGAGGTTTGGATATTTCTCGCAAGAGGGATTGAAGTTTGACGACCAACAGAAGGTTATCGATGTGATAAAAGATATTGCGGAATACATCGACCTTGGGTCGGGCAGACACATGACGGCAGCACAATTTCTGCAATATTTCATGTTCACACCTCAGCAACAGCAGAACTATGTGTATAAGCTCAGCGGTGGGGAACGAAGAAAGCTGTATCTGTGTACGGTGTTGATGAAGAATCCAAACTTCCTTGTGCTCGATGAGCCAACCAACGACCTTGACATTCAGACTCTGCAGGTGTTAGAAGAATATTTGCAGGATTTCCCAGGCTGCGTAATCGTGGTGAGCCACGACCGCTACTTCATGGATAAGGTGGTAGACCATTTGTTGGTTTTCAAGGGCGAAGGCGAGATTAAGGATTTCCCTGGCAACTACACACAATATCGCGAATGGCAGAAGTTGCAGACTAAAGAAGAGGCTGAAAAGGCACCAAAGGCTGAGGCTAAGGTGGCTAAGAAGCCAACAAACAGCAATAACACCACAGAGCGCAAGAAGCTGTCGTTTAAGGAGAAGAGAGAGTTTGAGCAACTGGAAAAAGACATCGAACAACTGGAAACAGAGAAGAAAGCCATAGAAGAGGCTCTAAGCTCGGGAACGATAAGCGTAGAAGAAATAACAGAAAAAAGTATACGACTGCCTAAACTGCAGGATGAGCTCGACGAGAAGACAATGCGCTGGCTCGAACTGTCGGAAAGGGCATAAAAAAGAATAGCATTATGAAAACAACACCAGTGCTGCTGCTCACAGGATATCTTGGCAGCGGCAAAACTACTTTGGTAAACAGGATTCTAACAAACAAACGCGGTATTAAGTTTGCTGTTATCGTCAACGATATCGGCGAAGTGAATATTGATGCCGACTTGATTCAGAAAGGTGGCGTAGTAGACCAAAAAGACGACTCGCTGATGGCTCTGCAGAATGGCTGCATTTGCTGTACACTGAAGATGGACCTCGTAGGTCAGCTTCGCGACATCACCAATATGGAGCGTTTCGACTACATAGTTATCGAGGCAAGCGGAATCTGCGAGCCTGCACCTATTGCACAGACCATTTGCTCGTACCCTTCGATGGGACCAGAATTCATACAGCATGGCATTGCGAAGCTCGACTGCATAGTAACTGTGGTGGATGCTCTGCGTATGCTCGACGAATTTGATGGCGGAAACGACTTACTGAAAAAGAATCTTGAGGAAGACGACATCGAGAACTTGCTGATAGAACAGATAGAATTCTGCAACATGATTCTGCTGAATAAAGCAAGTGAGGTTTCGCCTGCCGACCGCGAAAAGCTTCATCAGATTATTCGTGGTTTGCAGCCAAAGGCTGAAATCATAGATTGCGACTATGGAGATGTAGACCTCGACAAGATTATCAACACCAATATGTTTGACTTCAACTCGGTAGCGACTTCAGCAACATGGATTAGCGAGATTGAGAAGCATCACGATGAGGAGGAGCATGAGGAGCATCATCACGACCATGAGGATGAACACGAGCATCATCATCACCATCATCATGACCACGACCACGAAGGTGGCGAAGTTGAGGAGTATGGTATTGGCACATTTGTATACTATCGTAGACAGCCAATGTATCTTGGCAGATTCGACGACTTCGTAGCTCGCTTATGGCCAAAGAACATTATTCGCTGCAAGGGAATCTGCTATTTCAACGATGAGCAGCAGACTTGCTATTTGTTTGAACAGGCTGGACGACAAGTGAAGCTAACAAATGCAGGACAATGGTATGCGACAATGCCTGCAGACGAATTGGCAGACCTTATGAAGCGCGAACCAGGATTGGTGCGCGACTGGGATGAGCGCTACGGCGACCGCATGCAGAAGCTTGTGTTTATTGGTCAGAAACTTGATAAGCAAGCCATTACCGACATGCTCGACGCTTGCTTGGTAAAAGAATAAAAATGATACAAATAATGAATGCCTAATGCCGCTATGGTGGTTTAGGCATTCATGATCTTATATCAAATATATGAATACAGAATACGAGAAGATGCTCGCTGGCGAAGAATATTTTGCTGCCGACGATGAACTAATTGTGTTGCTTAATGAATGTAAGGATGCTTGCTGGGAATACAACCAGATACGCCCAACGAAGTTGAAAGAGCGAAACGAAAAGATACAGCAGATTCTTGGTAAGAGCGATGACGACACCTTCGTAAACCAACCATTCTATTGCGACTATGGCAAGCATATTCGCGTAGGCAAAAGATTCTTTGCTAACTTCAACCTCGTGGTGCTCGATGAAGCTTACGTAACTATTGGCGACGACTGCTTCATCGGTCCTAACGTGAGTATCTATACTGCTTGCCACAGCACAGACCCAACGGAACGTAACTCTCGCAACGAATGGGCACGACCTGTAACTATAGGCAACAATGTTTGGATTGGTGGGTCAACAACTATTCTGCCTGGTGTAACTATTGGCGACAACGTGACAATAGGAGCAGGAAGCGTGGTGGTGAAGGATGTGCCATCAGGAGTTGTTGCGGTGGGCAATCCTGCGAAAGTTATTAAAAAGATAAAAGGGTAAAAAGGTAAAAAGGTAAAAAAGTAAAAAGGTAAAGGGTAAAAAAAGAGCGACCTTGATGTTTGTGATTATAAACACCAAGGTCGTTTTTATTTTATACTTTGATTTTGAAACTAAGTTGTTTATTCTAAATCTTGTAACCACAAAGCACTTGCTGCATCAGAAGGCATGCGCCAATCGCCACGAGGGCTAAGGCTACAACTACCTACCTTTGGTCCGTCAGGCAGACAGCTACGCTTGAACTGCTGAGCAAAGAAGCGGCGGCAGAATATCTTAAGCCAATGGAGAATAACCTCGTCGGTAAACTTACCTTCGAATGCCTTGTTGGCAAGGATGCGAATTTTCTTTGGACGGAAACCATGACGAAGGAAATAGTAAAGGAAGAAGTCGTGGAGTTCGTATGGACCCACAAGGTCTTCGGTCTTCTGCTCTATTTCTCCATTTTCGTTTGCCGGGATGAGTTCAGGACTGATTGGAGTGTCGACGATGTCGTGGAGCGTCTTGGCAGAAGCTTCGTCGAGCTCGTCGGCAATAGTGAATACGAGATGCTTGATGAGAGTCTTTGGCACACTTGCATTAACACCATACATCGACATGTGGTCGCCATTGTAAGTAGCCCAGCCCAAAGCAAGTTCCGAAAGGTCGCCAGTACCAATAACCATACCACCAAACTTATTGCTGAGGTCCATAAGAATCTGCGTACGCTCACGAGCCTGCGAATTCTCGTAGGTAATATCATGAATATTAGGATCGTGACCAATATCCTCGAAATGCTGCATTACACTCTTGGCAATAGAAATCTCGTAGGATGTTACTCCAAGAGAATTCATAAGGTCTACGGCATTATTGTGAGTACGGTCGGTAGTGCCGAAGCCTGGCATCGTGACACCGATGATACCCTTACGAGGTAGTTGCAACTTGTCGAAAGCACGAACGCAGACGAGCAAGGCAAGTGTAGAATCCAAGCCACCACTAATACCTATGATAACTCGCTTGCAAGAAGTATGCACAAGACGCTTAACAAGACCCATAGACTGGATGTCGATGATTTCTTGGCACGACGCCTGCATATTGCTGTCCTTTGGAATGAAAGGCTGTGGATCGACATCACGCTCGAGAACAAAGTCGCGTTGGCAAGCAGAATGCATGTCAACAAGACGAATGTTGGTGCCTATCATGCTACGCTGAGCATTGGTGTAAGTGGTATTTGCACGACGATCGCCACGCAGACGCTCTACGTCAATCTGAGTGGTGATAAGCTGATCTTCCATTGAGAAACGCTGTCCCTCTGCAAGCAAAGAACCATTCTCGTAAATGAAAGCATGACCACCATAAACAAGGTCTTGAGTACTCTCACCGAATCCTGCAGAAGCATAAACGTAGCCTGTAATGGTACGAGCACTCTGCTGCTTCAAGAGGCTCATAAGATAGTGGCGCTTACCAATAAGTTCGTTGCTTGCAGAGAGGTTGAAGATGATATCAGCTCCTGCGAGAGCAAGATGATTACTTGGAGGAGTTGGAGCCCAAACATCCTCGCAAATCTCGATACCAAACTTCACGCCATCTGAAGTGCAGAATATCAGAGGGTCGGAAGAAATAGGTATCTTGTTGCCTGCAACACGAACCTCAGCAGCACGAAGGTCTTGAGCCGACGAGAACCAACGCTTCTCATAGAATTCGGAATAGTTAGGGAGGTAAGTCTTTGGCACAACACCCATAACCTGGCCAGCCTGGATGACTACAGCACAATTCAGAAGCAAGTCGCCAACAGCAAGTGGCAAACCAACGATAGAGATGACACGCAACTTGCGAGTAAAATCAAGCAACTGAAAGATTGCAGTCTCAGAAGCCTGCAAGAGAAGTTCTTGACGGAATAGGTCTTGACAAGTGTAGCCTGTAAGACAGAGTTCAGGGAATGTGATAATCTCTACTCCCTGCCCTTCGGCTTGCGCTATTAGCGACTCAATTTTCTTTAGGTTGTACTGACAGTCAGCAACCTTGACGGTTGGAACGGCTGCTGCCACTTTAATAAATCCGTATTGCATAAAGCGTAGTATTGATAGTTTATATTATTTAATCGTAACCTGTGTGGCACCATATCCATATTCCTGGAAGCTGGCATCCTGATAGGTGTAGTGCTTGTAACGATATTGTAGGTCGTTGACAATAGCACGTCGCAGCACACCCTCGCCCTTACCATGGATGAAGACGATGCGCTGTTGCTTCTTATTCTTATATTGAGCAAGCGTTTCACGGAATTTTGTCATCTGATAATTAAGAATGTCGGCAGAAGTCATACCGGTAGTAGAATCGAGCAATGAGTCGATATGAAGGTCGACAACAACCACATCCTCATCGCCACGACGCTTCACGATGAAAGGGTTGCCATGTTTCTTGCCATCGTCATAGCGACGCACGTAGCCATCATTATTGCCATTATCGGCTTGCGAGTTGGTGTTAGCATCAGCATTTGCCGACTTATACATCTCTTGCTTCAACTTCTTAGCATCAACAACGAGCGAACGAATAGGTTGGTCATTCTCTACAATATTATATATAAGAGCTGGCGACTCGAAATAGATGTTTTCAGTAAAGGTGTGAAGCTTATAGAATTTAACACCATCAATACGGAACTGAACATCGATAGCAGGCTTTAAGACAAACGACTTTTCGCGCTTATAAGCAAACATTTGGATGCAAACACGCGATAATGAGTCGAGGTCTGCTTTACCTATTTCCTCTATGTAAGCCTTGGTGTTTGGCTCAACTTCGCCCTGAGAAAATACTGACCAGTTGGCACCATCGGCAGTTAGCATTACATAGTTGATGAAATAATTGGAGTCGTTGACAAAGTAGAGGTCGAAACGAGTTGTTGTCATCTCGTTGATGTTGACAGGAACGAAAGCCAAGCAAGCGGTAAGCAAGTTGCCACCTTTGCGCTCTTCTACAGGCGCACGATAGGTAATTTCCTTGTCGAGGTCAACAGTATCAAACTCAGCAGCCGACGCTTCGTTGGCAACATCTTCCTGTCCTGCATGCATCATAGCCTTGATAGAACGACCATCGCTCATAGCCTGCTGCTTGCTTTCAGCTTGCTGCATCTTTGCTGTGAGAGCATTGCGAGAGTTGTAATCGTCGCTCTGTACCACAACAACATCATTTATGCGCATTGGAATTTCGAAGCCATCTTCGTCTTCTACCAACACAATATCTTTACCTTGGAAGCCAGCAACTTTGCCGCCTCCCATTTCGCTGAGAAATCTAACTTTATCTCCTATTTTCATGTTTCTTTCTATTTTAAGGTTTAAAAATTGGGGAAGGAAAGGGGGAAGGAAAGGAAAAGGGAATACGAAAGCGGAAGCGACGCAGCCGAGCTGCGACGAACCCAGCCCTATTCTTAGCTCTTCGTTCTTCGTTTTCCACTCTTTGCTCTTCACTCTTCACTTAGATTCTTCACTCTTCACTTACTACGGGATGAGGATTGAACTATCGCCATAGCTGAGAAAGCGGAAATCGTGAGAGAGGGCATAGTCGTAGACATTATGCCAATCGCCTTTGAGGAATGCGCTCACGAGAAGCAAAAGCGTAGACTGAGGCTGATGGAAGTTTGTTACCAAAACCTTCACTATCTTATATTCATAACCTGGAGCAATGATAATCTGAGTACTTGAATGTAGAGTCTTGAGATTATTCTTGTCGAGCCATGCTATGATGTTAGAAATTGCTTTCTGAGGAGTAATACCATCAATGAGGTTGCCACCTACGGGAGTACCATCAGCTTTTTCGTATGGCTCCCATTGGCAGACATGTAAATCTTCCTCTGCAGCATCAGGGTTTGCCTCCAATTTCACACCCATATAATACAAGCTCTCAAGGGTGCGCACACTCGTAGTGCCAACAGCAATGGCACAACAATCATAGTCGAGCAAAGTCTGCAGAGTGTCTCTGCGCACACAAACGTATTCTGTATGCATGGTATGGCCATCAATCTCCTCGCTCTTCACAGGCTTAAAGGTTCCGGCACCAACATGCAAAGTTAATTCTTCACGACGAACACCAGCAGCATCAATGGCAGCAAGCACCTTGTCGGTGAAATGTAGACCAGCAGTAGGTGCAGCCACACTACCCTTTATCTTTGAATAAACAGTCTGGTAAGTCGTCTTATCGCTATCTTGAGTTTCACGATTCAAATAAGGAGGAATTGGCAACTCGCCAACAGCATCAAGAATCTCGGCAAACGACACCTGAGGATCATCCCATGCGAAGTCTACCCAATAGTTTGTACCCCCACTCTTTGCGTCGATGATGTCTCTACGCATTGTGGCTTTGAAGTTGATGGTAGAACCAGCAACATCAAAAGTGCGCACGAGCGAACCTTCCTTCCATTTCTTCAAATTGCCAACCATACACAGCCATGAGCATTCGCCACGAGTTTGGAACATCAGCTCATAATCTGTTGGCGCAGCAGGTTCCATAAGGAACACCTCTATCAAAGCTCCCGTCTCTTTGCGGAAGTGCATACGTGCCTGAATCACCTTGGTATTGTTGAATACCATGAGTGATTTCTGAGGTAGATATTTAGGAAGATTATAGAATATATCGTCAGATATTTCGCCATGACGATAAATAAGCAACTTACTTGTGTCGCGAGGCGAAACAGGGAATTTTGCTATACGACTGTCTGGCAAGTCGTAGTTGTAATCACTAATATGTATATGTTTTGTTTCCATGATTTCAGAATAACATAATTTCTTTTATTGCCGCGGTTGTTTATAACAGCGGAATTATTATAATCAATATATAAAGGAAGCCAATCACTGTGAGCACCATGTCAATATCGGTAACACTATAACCAGTAGCAGAATATTGAGTTGATACATAATTAAAATTGGAACTTATCTTAAAAAACAGTTTGCGACTAAGCAGATAAAACAATACTGCAATGACAGCACCAACCAACAAGCCTACCACAACATCAGAAGGATAGTGGGCACCAAGGTAAATTCGCGAATAGCAATTCAGCAACGACCATGATATCATGGCAAAAGAGAATAGTCTGTTCTTTACCCATAGACTAAAATACAACGCCAATGAGAAGGTGTTGGCAGCATGAGCAGAGAAGAAACCATATTTGCCTGGGCGATAGTCGTCGACTACATCTACTGCATATTTTATCAAAGGGTCGCTTGATGGTCGCCAGCGTTCAACCAGAGGTTTTGCTATGAAGTCGGCTACTATAGTGGAAAGCAATACGCAACCTATGGCACAAGATGTAAAGATAACAATCTGCGCCATCGACTCGTTGTTTTTAATCACCAACAATAACAGAGCAATATACAACGGAATCCAAGTAATGCCGTTGGTGATTACCATCATGATGCCATCAACAAACGACGAGTCGCTACCATTGAGCATCATGAATAATTGGGAATCAAAATCTATTAATGTCTGCATACCTGTGGTATATTATATTTCCTCTATTTGCGAAGTCTTGAGCCATCCCTCTCTGCCATCAGCAAGTTTGATGCCTCTCCATTGTTTCATACCTCTATCTGTGATGTCTACACGTGTACCCTCGTGGATAACGAAGACGTCAGTACCCGAAGCAGCAGGAGTCTTCTTTACATTCACTGTTGGCGCAATTACGATTGCTCCTTGCTTTGTCTCTAACTCATGCTTCTGCTGGAATGCAAAGAGATTGGCAAAAGCAAACAACAGCAAGAAGGCAGCAGAGCCATAGAATCCCGATTTGCGTGCCCACATCTGTGGAGCAAACAAGAATACCAATATTAGCAACAAAGCCATTACAATAGAGACGATAGCTGTGTTAGCCCAATGGTCTACACTTGTGAAATTGACAAGCGAATGATACCATGTCACAAAGAACATCTCTGTCTCAGGTGTTATCTTATCAATAGTCTTTGATCGTGCATAATGAAGATTGAAACGAATGTCGTTGTCGCCAGGCGATAGTTGCAAAGCACGCTCATAAGCGAGCAAAGCCTGAGTGATATTATCTGTGCGATAATAAGCATTTCCGAGATTATAATAAATCTCTGACGACACTCCTGTCTTCAATATCTCTTGATAATCCTTTATTGCCTGCTGATAGTTGCCCTTTGCATATTCATCGTCAGCATTCTGCTTTGTGATAGCATTTGCCGACAACGGCATGAGCATAAGTATCATCAATACGAAAGAAAAGCCAGAAACTTTTGCCTTGTTAGATTTCTTCTTCATAACATTTTCTATCTCCATGATAGCAGTCATAGCACTCTCGAATGTCTTATTCATATTTCCCTCTGGGTCGCCAGGAGCAAATCGCATCATCTCGCAATCATCGATGGCACTAAGGAACTTGCTAATAGTATTGTCGTCAACATTATGCGACTGCAATTTCTCTGAGATATTTTCGCGCGAGAGTTTCTCGGCTGGCATATTTAGCTTGTCGCCTACATAACCCCAAAGTGCACGTAACACCTCATCGTAGAATTCGTTTGACTTTCCTGCAAGCATCAACTTGTTTGCCTGACGTAAACGCTTAGTTGCAATCTTGTTAGCCTTCTTACCTTTCATCTTCACTAAGTCGGCATTATCGATAGCACGCTTGCGGAATATTACGAGCAAAGCCACAAATGCTGCAAAAGGAATTAATAGCGACATCAAGTAGCCAACGGAACCAAAGAAGAAATTGTCTACAGAATGTAATTCTGCTTCTCCCTTCTTAATATACTTGATATCCTTAGGCTGATCTTTGCTGTAGTCTACAACAGAAGAGCGCGAACCATCGCCCTTTGCCACTTCAATCTCAAAGCTTTGAGTCTTTATAGTCTTGTATTGATTGAGCGATGTGTCATAATAAGTAAGCTCTACAGGCGGGATTGTATAGTGTCCCTGATTGCGAGGCACAGCAAGAATATCATAAATCATGTTGCCCTCAAGACCGTTGGAAGTAAGCTTAGTCTTATCAGTTACCTTTGGATCATATTTGTCCCAATCCTTAGGGAAGTTTACGACAGGCTGCTTGATGAGTTTCAAGTTGCCAATACCACCTACAACGATTCTTAGCGACAATGGGTCGCCAGCCTTTAGTTCATTCTTATTAAGCTGAGCAGAAATATTAAACTTACCCACTCCACCCGAGAAGTTGGCAGGTTTATGTGGCAATGGCAATACATCAATCTTGATAGAAGGAGCCACGATATTACGTTTCACCTCTACATAACCAGAACCACCATTAAAGAAAGCCTCGAAAGGATCTACCGAACGATTCTGCTGAACCACGATACCCTTGAAGGTGATGCTTGGAATCTCCATTTTTCCTGTCATCTGAGGATACATCACATACTGACTCCAAGTAACAGTACGATATGGTTTACCATTAACTCGTTCGATATGGAAACTCTTCTGCTGTGGCAAAGGTATTTCCTGAGTATGGAAACCTGTGAGCTCAGGCATCTTACCTTCGAGCTGTGTCAGGTCAACGAGAGTATAAACCTTATATGTGAGCAAGATAGGCTCCTGCTCATAAACCTTCTTCTTATTGGCGCTAACCTTTATAAACAGGTCTCTACCCGAGATTGCACTTCCAGCAGCCTTCATATGTGGCTGATAGTTGTCATCTTCGTGCATCTTTGGTGAATTGTTGCCACGTCCTTGTGCCGAACCGACAACAGTCACCTTAGCAGGTCTTGAAGAAATCTGCTTGCCGCCTACCCTTGCGTGTGCTGCAGGAATATTGTATACGCCACTCTTTGCAGCATACAAAGTATAAGTGTAAGTAATCGACGATGATGACGAAGTATGACCATTCACCATCTGGAAACTTGACTCAGAAGAGGTGTAAGGACCTGCTATCACCTCTACAACATCAGTAGAATGTAATCCAGAACGGAAATCGTCAACATCTTGTGTTGTCACCTTGAAAGAGACACGGAAGTTTTCTCCCGCCTCCACTCTCGAAGGAGTCGACACACGGATAACCTGCGAAAAGCATGCACAGGCAATAAATAGACATATAAGAAATATACTACTTCTTTTCATACTCATTAGCAAATTACCAGTTTTGATCAAGTTTACGACGTTGTGGCTGCTGTTGCTTCTGCTTTAACCTCTGCTGTGTAGCCTTCTCTTCCTGCATTGCAGCATTAAGCATTTGTTCAGCATTCTCTTTGCTCATCTGTTGTTGAGGCTGCTGCTGCTTCTGTTGCTTGTCGTTCTTTTGTTTATTTTGTTTTTGCTGTTGCTCTTTTTGCTTGTTTTTATTCTTATCTTCTTTTTTATTTTGATTCTTGTCGTTCTTCTTCTGATTCTTCAGCTGTCGGCGACAAAGCTCAAGGTTGTATCTTGTCTCATTGTCAGAAGGATTATTTCTCAAGCTCTCCTTATAAGCCTCAATAGCCTCAGAAAACATCTGATGCTTCTGGCAAATCACACCCATGTTATGGTAAGCCATAGCCTTACGTCGCTTGCTTGTTTCTGCTTTGCCAGCATTCTCAAACTGAGCAATTGCTGCCGAGTCTTTCTGCTGCTGCAATAATGCGCAACCAAGGTTGTAAGAAGCCTGAGTGTTGCGGGAGTTTGCCGACAGAGCTTTGCGATATTCTGCTTCTGCCTTAGCAAACTGCTGTTGACGATATAGTCTGTTTCCATTACGGATAAACTTACGATCGGCTTGTGCAGATGCTGTTAGTGCAAATGCCGACATCAGCAACAGCATGACGCTCTTATATAAATATGAGTAGATCTTTAACATAATCTAATATAAATCTTTAGCAAATAAACTATCAAACGTATTGATGGCATTATCGCAACCAAGCGTTATTTTCTTTTGAATAGTTTTATCTTTCCAAGAGTTGGATTCTTAACTTCCAACAGGCATACTTCTATTATGAGAAGCAATATTATAAGAATGCCGAAAGCCTGGAATTGTTCATCAAACTCGCTGTAAATAACAGAGTCTGTTTCGCCACGCTGTAGCTTTGCCAAACCTTCGTTCAAATCTTCTTGTGCATCGCTTGTATTGTCTACATGAATATATGTGCCACTACCTGCCTGAGCAATCTCTCGACACATCTGTGTGTTCAATGCCGACATCACAGTTTCGCCTCGCGAGTCGGTCATATATCCACCATTTGCCATTGGTATAGGTGAACCCTTAGGGTCGCCAATACCAAGCACAAACACGTTGATACCTTTCTTATAAGCAGCGGCTGCAGCCTCTTTGGCTCCACCCTCATGGTCTTCGCCATCGGTAATAACGATAATGGCGCGACCCACTTTATCTTGCTTGGTAAAACTCTTTGTAGCCATATCTATGGCGCGAGCAATATCTGTACCCTGAGTAGCAATAAGCGAAGGGTCGATATTGGAAAGAAACATCTTTGCCGAAACATAGTCGCTGGTGATAGGAAGCTGCACAAAGGCGTCGCCTGCAAACACCACAAGACCAATCTTATCGTTGGTAAAGTTGTCGATAAGGTTTTCTATCATCATCTTCGACTTGTCTAATCGGCTTGGCACTACATCCTGCGCCAGCATAGAGTTCGAGATATCCAAACAAATGATAGCTTCAATGCCGTTGCGTTTCTCGCGCGATATCTTGCTTCCCATCTGTGGACGTGCAAGCAACAACACCAACATGGTGTAGGCAGCAACAAGCAGATAGAACTTCACCGTAGGGCGATACTTTGAAACATCAGGCATCAGTTGCTTGAGCAAAGCATAGTCGCCCAAAGCATTCAGCTTCTTTTTCCTTATGCGCCACAAAGCAAGTCGCAGCAATACCAAGGCTGGTACTGCCAACAACATATATAGGTATATAGGATCTTCAAATCTCAGCATAATCAATTTATTTTATGATGCTTAAGGTATTCTCCTTAAAACAGTATTGCGCAACAATATCTCTAACAGCAACAACAACACAGCAACCAAAGCAAATGGCTGATAAGCCTCATACCGCTTAGAGAACTTCTTAACGTTCATCTTGCTCTTTTCGAGTTTGTCGATATCGTGGTAAATCTGTTGCAGTTCCTTGTTGTTTGTAGCTCGATAGAAGTTACCATCAGTAAGTGCAGCTATCTCTGAGAGAGTCTTATTGTCAATCTCTACAGGGATATTAACATACTGCACGCCACCAGCTACTGGCATTGGGTAGCGTGCCACCTTATTGGTTCCTACGCCAATAGTATACACTCTGATGCCCAAGCTCTTAGCTATTTGCGCTGCTGTGATAGGAGAAATGTCGCCACGGTTGTTAGAACCATCGGTAAGCAAGATTACCACCTTGCTCTTTGCTTTAGAATCCTTTAATCTGCTAACGGCATTAGCCAATCCCATACCAATGGCAGTACCATCCTCGATAAGTCCCATTGCTGCCATATCGGTACGAACATTCTGCAGCAGGTTGAGCAAGCTGGCATGGTCGGTGGTCATTGGACATTGAGTAAACGACTCGCCTGCAAAGATGGTAAGACCAATATTGTCGGTAGGACGACCGCTTATAAATTCTGCAGCAACGTCCTTAGCAGCTTCCATACGGTTTGGTCGCAAATCTTCAGCAAGCATAGATGTAGAAACGTCCATAGCAAGCATAATGTCAATACCTTCTACTGTACGGCTACCCCAAGAGTTATGAGTTTGAGGACGAGCCAGCACTATCACTACCAATGAGAAGACAATACATCTCAACACCATTGGTAGATGCACCAACCTCACCTTCCAGCTCTTTGGAGCATAAAGGTAAGCGAAGGTGTCGCTCATTCTCAATGTTGGTTCCTTTTTCTTGTTATCAAGGAAATACCATAATATATATGGAATCAACAATAACAGAAGCAGGAAATATTCTTTATTAGCAAATTCCATTGTTCGTTTAGTTCAAAAGTGAATACAAGTTATATGCCACATAAGCAACTGCCAAAACTATCATCACAGCCAAGCCATAGAGCAAGCCCTTGATGGTGATTCTCACAGAACGTTGCTTCTGCTCGTTTTCGCTAAGCTGTGGCACTATGCGCTCCTCGGTAGGCTGTCCCTCAACCTTTGTTTGGTCGATGAAGTTGATGGCATTCACGAGGTTCATATCGTTTTCGTTGATAAGCGTAGAATGCTTGGCAAACTTCACCAAGTCGGCAGTAGTAAAGAGCTCGCGCAATTCGTCAATCATAGTCTTGTCGCCATTGCTCTGCAGGCGGTCGATGATTTCTGACGAAGTCATCTCCTTAGCCGAGAATCCGAAACGCTCCTGGATATACTGACGAAGGGTGTCGGTAAGCTGAGTGTAGTAAGTCTTCTGATCTTCGCTTGTCTGCATGTGGTCGGCCTTAATCTTGTCAATAGCATTAAGAGCTTTCTGATGAGCAGGCACACGCTTAACGATTCTGATATGGGTAATAATAGGCTTGTTTTGCTTCAGACGTACCAATAGATAAATCATGGCAACTACAAGCAACCATAACGACACGCCAACAGCTATCACCCCACTCCAATCGCTCCACATAAAAGGATTGTCTTGAACATCCTTTGGCGGATAAAACTGGTTTGGATGAACTGTATCAACGTCTACTGTCAACACTTTAAGCGCCAAAGTGTTAGCAGTATATTGCTTACCATTCACTTTAACCTTCATTCCTGGTATAGGATAAAGCTTATTGTCGAAAGAAGTTAGGGTAAGCTTGCGAACTACTTTCACCATATCGTTGTCCAATGCCGAAGTGTCGGCATTGGTAATATCCACGATTTCTACACCAGGCACGAGATAAGTATTAGGCTTGAGTTCCGGCCACGAGATGGCTGTACCCTTCTTGGCAGTAACCTCTACAAACATGTGAGCCTGCTCGCCTATTAGTATCTCGATAGAATCCATATTTGCTTGTACCGACACTTGCGCAGATGCCTTTTCCGACACCACACATGCAGCCAACAGCAGCAAATACAAGAATATTCTTGAAATAGTTTTCATTTCTTAAATCAATGTTAGTTGCGTTGCGCAAACAAAAGCATCATAGCCTTTACATAGTCTTCGTTGGTGGCTACGCTCGTCCAATCTACCTTACTCTTAGCAAAGGTCTGCTTCAGTTCGCCTTCCTTCTGCATCCAGTATTTGGCATGTGCCATACGAAGTTTCTTGCTAGAAGTGTCGATATACATCTCATGACCTGTCTCGCCATCCTTAACCTTTAGCAAGCCTACATCAGGCAATCGTTTTGCCAATGGGTCGTAGACCTGTATAGCCACCAAGTCGTGCTTAGAGTTTGCTATCTGTAATGGTTTCAAGAAGTCGCCACGCTGATAGAAGTCGCTAAGCACAAAGGCTGTGCATCTGCGCTTCATCACTCTTGTCAGATACTCGAAAGCCATACCCAAATCGGTCTTCTTGCTCTGAGGCTCAAAGTTGAGCATCTCGCGAATAATATATAATATATGTTTGCGACCCTTCTGAGGAGGAATATATTTCTCGATACGGTCTGAGAAGAATATAACACCTATCTTGTCATTGTTCTGAATAGCACTAAAAGCAAGAGTGGCTGCAATCTCAGTCACCATATCTCGCTTCAGCTGCTTAGTGGTACCGAAGTCGAGCGAACCAGAAACATCTATTAAGAGCATCACAGTAAGTTCACGCTCTTCTTCAAACACCTTGACAAAAGGACGATGAAAGCGAGCTGTGACATTCCAGTCAATATCTCGAACGTCGTCGCCAAACTGGTATTCCCTAACCTCAGAGAAAGCCATTCCCCTACCCTTGAAGGCAGAATGATACTGACCCACAAAAATGTTTTGGCTCAATCCGCGTGTCTTTATCTCAATCTTCCTGACTTTCTTTAAGATTTCTTGTGTATCCATAATTATTCACTCTTCATTCTTCACTCTTTTCTCATTAAGGCACTTGCACCTTATTGATGATGCTTGAAACGATTTCTTCGCTTGTCACATTGCTTGCCTCAGCCTCATACGACAGACCGATACGATGGCGCATCACGTCGTGAGCCACAGCTCTAACATCTTCAGGAACCACATAGCCACGATGTTTGATAAATGCATAAGCACGAGCAGCCTTAGCAAGGTTGATGCTGGCACGAGGACTTCCACCGAAGGTAATCATATCCTTCAATTCTGCAAGCTGATAGCGCTCTGGATAACGTGAAGCAAACACGATGTCGGCAATATACTGCTCAATCTTTTCGTCGAGATAAACCTGATTTACCACCTCGCGAGCCTTTACTATCTCGCTAGCTGTTGTAACAGGTGTAATCACAGGCGATGTGCCCTTGATATTATTGCGAATAATGAGTTTTTCTTCTTCAAGTGTAGGATAATCGATAATCACCTTGAGCATAAAACGGTCTACCTGTGCCTCTGGCAACTGGTAAGTACCTTCCTGCTCTATAGGGTTCTGAGTAGCCATCACGAGGAATGGATTTGGAAGCGAGAATGTCTGCTCACCGATAGTAACCTGATGTTCCTGCATAGCCTCGAGCAAAGCACTCTGCACCTTAGCTGGAGCACGGTTGATTTCGTCTGCCAACACGAAGTTAGCAAACACAGGACCCTTCTTTACCTGAAACTTCTCCTCTTTCTGAGAATAAATCATAGTACCTACCACGTCGGCAGGAAGAAGGTCTGGAGTAAACTGTATACGAGAATAATCGGCATCAATGAGTTGTGCCAAGGTTTTAATAGCCAAAGTCTTTGCCAAACCTGGAACACCTTCAAGAAGGATGTGACCATCGCTAAGAAGTGAAATAAGGAGAGAGTCAACAAGGTGTTTCTGTCCAACAATAACTCTATCCATGCCAGTTACGAGATTAGTAACGAAGCCGCTCTGCTGTTCTATTCTAATGTTCAATTCACGGATATCAATAGATTCTGCCATGATAATGTGTTTTATTATAGTTCTACTTTGTTCTATTTTTTATTTTACGTGCAAAAGTACAACATTATTAATATTAAGGCAAAAGATAGCACATAAATTATATTAAAATAGGTAAGAGATTAATTTAATTATTGCTAACAACAACATCAAAACAGGCTCTTTTTACACAGTCTCCCAGTACCGATTTTAATGTAGCTAAGCTGGTACTGCAGTTTCAGCCTGCTGGTACTGGAGTATCACCTTGCTTACACTTCAGTAACACTAAGCTGGTACAGACAATGCAATTTATCGCCTGTTTTATCTTAAAAAATATATGATTATAAGGAAGTAAATATAAAGGCTAAATATCAATATTTGATAGTCAGATATTGATATTTAGCCTTTCATCATCCTACTTCTTTTTACCGAATTCAGGATCAATCTTGATTAGTGCTGCCATAATAAAAGTTACAATGCAGCAAGCCATGACAATGAGGAAAAACGACTGATAACCAACAGCTTCTTGCAACTGTCCGGCGAACAAGCCAGGTATCATCATCGAAAGAGCCATAAAGGCAGTGCAGAGTGCATAATGAGATGTTTTGTAGTTGCCACGACTATAGTAAATAAGATAGAGCATATAGGCTGTAAAACCAAAGCCATAGCCAAACTGCTCTACAAAAACGCAGGCATTGACAATATACAAATTATCTGGCTGGCAATAACTTAGATAAATGTAGACTGCATCAGGCAAAGTGATAGCGCAAACCATTGGCCACAACCATTTCTTTAAGCCTCCAACACCTGCGCATATGCCGCCAATAATGCCTCCAAGGGTTAGTCCGATAACACCAACGGTACCTTGCACCAAACCATATTGCTCGGCGGTAAGTCCCAAACCTCCAACGGCAGTATTGTCAACAAGAAACAAGGCTGAAACTTTTGCCAACAATCCTTCTGGCATACGATAAAGCAACATAAACAAAATACCTATGACGGTTTCTTTCACAGGGAATTTAGTGAAGAAATCTGCAATTAGTCCCAACATGCTCTTCTGCTCTGCTTCGGGTTCCAAGCATTGTTTTTCACCTACAGGAACGGCTGTAGTTGCACCTTCTTTAACCCTTGGCAACACAGCACTATGCCAAAGCCAAAGAGCAACAAACAGAGCACAGGCACCATAAAACATCAGACTCCACGACAGCGGAATAGACTGTCCAAATCGTTCTTGCAAAGCACCGGCAATCATAACGAGAACGCCAGAGCCAATAATTGTTGCCAAACGATAGAAGGTGCTACGAATACCTACAAACAACGATTGTTCATGCTCATCAAGAGCTATCATATAATAACCATCAGCAGCTATATCATGAGTAGCGCTCGAGAATGCCATTATCCAGAAGAAGAACAATGTTCCTTGAAGCCAAAAATTGGTAGGAATGGTGAAGGCAACGCCTCCTAATGCAGCTCCTATGAGTAGTTGCATTATGAGTATCCACCACATTTTAGTCTTTACGAGGTCTACGAGTGGACTCCACAACGGTTTTATTACCCATGGCAAATATAGCCAAGAAGTATAAAATGTTATGTCAGCATTGCCAAGTCCCATCTGCTTATACAAAATCACAGAAATGGTCATCACAGCAACGTACGGTATTCCCTCTGCAAAATAGAGGGTTGGAATCCACGCCCAAGGAGAAGTTAGTTTTTTCATCTATATATAATATGTATACGTTCTTATTTTATATTAGCACCTACAAAAGTATAAAAAACTTTTATTATCATAAAGGATTTTAAGATTTTTCTTTTCCTATATCATAATTTATTATTAAATTTGCAAAGAAATATAATTACCAATTTAAACATGAAGAAAATATTTGTTTCAGCATTTTTATTAATGTCTGCTGCTTGCAGTATAGCTCAAGACGCTATTCCTGCATGGATAAACAATGTAAAGCTTTCTGGTTACGGAATGGTACAATACCAAGCAAGCAACCAAGAAGGCAAAGAGTCTAACTCTTTCAACCTTAGAATGTTGCGTCTTTCGCTTGAAGGAAGAGTTGTACAGGATTTCTATTGGAAAGCTCAGATACAATTCAATGGTAACACATCTACTTTGGGTAGCTCGCCAAGAGTTGTAGACTTGTTTGCTGAATGGCAAAAATACAAGGCTTTCAGAGTAAAGGTAGGTCAATTTAAGCGTGCTTTCACTTTTGAAAACCCTATGCACCCTGTAGACCATGGCTTCATGAGCTACTCACAGAACGTATCAAAATTGGCAGGTTTCTCAGACCGTGCAGGTGGTCACGCAAGCAATGGTCGCGATATTGGTGTACAATTCCAAGGCGATATTGTAAAGAATGCTGCTGGTCGTGAACTTCTCCACTATCAGGTAGGAGTATACAATGGTCAGGGCATCAACGTAAAGGATGTTGACCAGCGCAAGGATATTATCGGTGGCGTATGGGTGATGCCTGTAAAGGGAATGCGCATTGGTGTATTCGGATGGGAAGGCTCTTACGCTCGCGATGGCAAATGGACCGCAGAGGATGGAACCGAAAAGACAGGTATAAGAAGTCTTAACCAACACAGATATGCTATTAGTGGCGAGTATGTAGTTAACGACTGGACATTCCGCTCTGAGTATATCCACTCTACCGGCGAGGCTTTTGCAAAGTCGCTTGTAAACACTAACGACGCTAATTCAACGGATTGCAATCTTTCTTCGCTTGGCAATAAGGCAGACGGTTTCTACGCTTTAGCTATTGCGCCAATCATCAAAAAGAAGCTTCACGTAAAGGCTCGCTACGACCTATACAGACCAACTGCCGATTGGAGCAAGGCTCGCACACAATATGAATTTGGTGCCGACTATGAGTTCCACCGCAACTTCCAGATTAGTGCAGAGTTCGCTCGCATCAACGATCGTTCTTTGAAGACTGACCACAACTACAACATGGTAGATGCAGAAGTAGATTTCAGATTCTAAGAAAATATGCTATGATTATTTTAAATATATAGATTATGAACGATACTCAACTCAGACAACACAGCAGTAACACCTCCCCCGAACGCCATCATCACCATCATCACCATCATCATCACGAAGATGGAGCTGACAAGTTCAGAAGACAGATGAAAAACGAAAAACGTCGTTGGGAACTGACGGGTAAGATTACATTCTATGTATTAATCGTTTTAGTAGTTATGACTTTTGCATTCTTAATGTGGTCGTACGACATTATTTAATAACAAAAGACATTATTTCCAAATATCGTCTTCGCTCTCTGTGATGCGGAGGCGATATTTTTTATCCATAGATATTCGCATAACTTTTGTAGGAATATCGTCGGCTGTGTTTAAGCATAATGCTACATAACCCATGGTGCGACGAAGATTTAGCTCTACACACGGATGCAAAGAGAAACCTCTATCTTTATCGGCAACAACCATCATGTCAATACCGAAATGCCCCTTGTAAGTACCATCAAACTGTGAGCTTGTAAGGCTTACAATATCAGCGATTGCTCTGTCCAAAATATTAAGAGAAATATATTTTGAAACAACCTCACGTTTGCGAGCCTCTGGCGCGACGATATTACCTGTATAAGCACCATTCTTGGTTTCAAACAATGACAAACCAAGTAAGCGCACCCTACCCTTTCCATCGCAATAGAATTCTGCAGCAAGGTCTATAATCTTAGTATAAAGTGGTTCTACCATAATATGCCCCTGCTGCTTTATGGTATTAGCAACCCAACCTTGCAATTGTGATGTTATAGTATTGCGAGTAACATAGCGTACGCCACGTCCGCTACAACTCCATGGCGACTTAAGCACCCACTCTTCCAAGCCACAAGGATTAAGCGCTTCATCAACGGAGGTAGCAACGCTTGATGAACCAACAAAATTAGAATCAGCATTCGTTAATGGCATCAGAATATTTTCTGCAGCCCAAGCTCTACCACTATATATACGCCATTGATTCAACAGCTCGGCTGTTGGCATAAAATTATCACATACCAATCCTAAGTCTGAGAGTCTACGCTTTATAGCTTTATCCCATCCCCATACACAGATTTCATCAAGCGGCTCAGCATTTAGTTTTGCAATATCTTGAGGTTCGACGAGTATGCACTTTAGACTTTCATACCCTATTCGCTTCAACGACTCCTTAGCAGATTCTTTGTCGTCGACAACAACAAAATCTCCTTCATCTGCCCAAACGGCAGATATAAAGCCTAAGTCGTGATGAAGCTGACGAGCTGCATGTGGAGGTGTGAATGGCACCTTGTTAGCAGCCAAGGCGGTATCGTGTTCTGGATTGAAAATATGTAATTTCATACATGCAAAGTTACGGCAATTTTCATCAAATGCAATATCTAACACATTTAAAAGTGCAAAAAAACTAAAAAATTAAACTTTTTGTAATCTACACTTTGCAAATATCAAAATTAGTATTATCTTTGCAAAGAATAAAGGCAAAATCTTTTGAAACGGTGCAGACCTAACAGTAAAAGCATCTACAAAGACATGCAAAATAGTAAAAAACATACTTTAGACGAAGAAACAAAACCTTCTATGGAAGCATTTTACCGTACACACGCTTACCTTGTTGAGCACAATGATGTCCCAGTTCGCCGTTCATTAATGGATGAGATTGACTGGAATGCACGCTTGATTGGTATCAAGGGAACACGTGGCGTAGGCAAAACTTCCTTTTTGCTTCAGTATGCGAAGGAGAAATTTGGCAAGGACGACAGAAAATGTCTGTATGTCAACATGAACAATTTCTACTTCCAAGGACGAGGTATTGCAGATTTTGCAGGCGAATTCGTAAAAAATGGTGGTAAAGTATTGCTCATTGACCAAATATTCAAAGAGCCAGACTGGAGCCAGCAGATGCGAGCTTGCTACGATTTGTATCCTGAGCTAAAGATTATTTTTACTGGTTCAAGCGTGATGAGACTTAAGGAAGAGAATCCCGAAATCGGAGGTTTAGTACAAAGCTACAACCTTCGTGGCTTCTCATTTAGAGAATTCTTAAATCTCAAGACTGGCAATAATTTTCAGCCTTACACTCTTGACGAAATCCTTCACGACCATGAGAGAATAATAAAGCAGATATTGCCAAAGGCAAGTCCTGCAGAATATTTTCAGAGTTACGTTCATCATGGCTTCTACCCTTTCTTCTTAGAAAACAGAAACTTCTCCGAGAATCTGCTCAAGACTATGAACATGATGATCGAAGTAGACATCTTGTTTATCAAGCAGATAGAGCTAAAATATTTAGCAAAGATTAAGAAGCTTTTCTATCTCTTGGCTATCGATGGCCCAAAGGCTCCAAACATCAGCAAACTTGCAGAAGAGATAGATACCAGTAGAGCTACAGTAATGAACTATATCAAGTATCTTGCCGATGCTCGCCTGATAAACATCATCTATCCTGTGGGTGCGCAATTCCCTAAAAAGCCATCTAAGATAATGATGCACAACTCCAACTTGATGTATGCTATCTATCCTAACAACACTACCCGACAAGAAGTTTTGGAAACATTCTTTGTCAACTCGTTGTGGAAAGATCATAAGGTTAATCAAGGTGGAAAAGACAACCACTACATTATAGACGGCAAACTTAAATTCAAAATCTGCGATGCCCACGCCCCGGGCAAACAAAGATTCAACAACGATGTAATATATGCGAGGTACAATACAGAAGTAGGACAAGGCAACAAGATACCTCTTTGGCTGCTTGGTTTCCTATATTGATACTACACATTATTATATATATAAAGAGTGAAAAACAAATCGAATAGAATATTTTTTTAATCATCCTTTTATACATAAAAAAATGGCAAAAGAAAAGAAATTTATGACTTGTGATGGTAACACCGCTGCCGCTCACGTAAGCTACATGTTTACTGAGGTTGCTGCGATTTACCCTATCACCCCGTCATCACCAATGGCGGAGCATGTTGACGAGTGGGCCGCTAAGGGTACTAAGAACCTCTTCGGTCAGAACGTGTCTATCCAGGAAATGGAGTCTGAGGGTGGTGCTGCTGGTGCCGTTCACGGTTCATTGCAGGCTGGTGCTCTCACCACAACATTTACCGCTTCTCAGGGCTTGCTCCTGATGATTCCTAACATGTACAAGATTGCCGGCGAATTGCTCCCATGTGTATTCGACGTATCTGCTCGTACTTTGGCTTCTCACTCACTCTGTATCTTCGGTGACCATCAGGACGTTTACGCTTGTCGTCAGACAGGTTTCGCAATGTTCTGCTCAGGTTCTGTTCAGGAGGTTATGGACCTTACAGCAGTTCCTCACCTTGCAACATTGAAGACTCACGTACCATTCATTAACTTCTTCGATGGTTTCCGTACATCACACGAGTACCACAAGGTAGAGGTTATGGATATGGAAGATATCCGTCCATTGGTTGACGAGGCTGACATCAAGAACTTCCGCGACCGTGCACTCTCTCCAGAGCGTCCTGTAACTCGTGGTACAGCTGAGAACCCAGAGACATTCTTCACACACCGTGAGGCTAGCAACTCTCACTACGATGCTATCCCTGATGTAGTAGAGCACTATCTTGGCGAGATCTCTAAGATCACCGGTCGTGAGTATCACTGCTTCTCTTACTACGGAGCTGAGGATGCAGAGAACATCATTATCCTTATGGGTTCTGCAACAGAGGCTGCTCGCGAGGCTATCGATTACCTCACAAGCGAAGGCAAGAAGGTAGGTATGATCTCTGTACACCTCTATCGTCCATTCTCTGTTAAGCACCTCTTCGCTGCTGTTCCTAAGACCGTTAAGAAGATTGCTGTTCTCGACAGAACTAAGGAGCCAGGAGCAGAGGGTGAGCCATTGTATCTCGACGTTAAGTCTGCATTCTACGATCAGGAGAACCGCCCAGTTATCGTTGGTGGCCGTTATGGTCTTGGTTCTTCAGATATTACTCCTGCTAAGATCATCTCTGTATACAACAACCTCGAGTTGCCAGAGCCAAAGAACCACTTCACAGTAGGTATCGTTGACGATGTAACATTCACATCTCTCCCTGCAGTTGAGGAAATGGCTCTCGGTGGAAAGTCTATCTACGAGGCTAAGTTCTTCGGTCTTGGTGCTGATGGTACCGTAGGTGCTAACAAGAACTCTGTAAAGATTATCGGTGACAACACCAATAAGCACTGCCAGGCATACTTCTCTTACGACTCTAAGAAGTCTGGTGGTTTCACATGTTCACACCTTCGTTTCGGTGACGAGCCTATCCGCTCTACATACCAGATTACAACTCCTAACTTCGTAGCTTGCCACGTTCAGGCTTACTTGAACATGTACGATGTTACACGTGGTATCCGTGAGAATGGTTCATTCCTTTTGAATACTATCTTCGACGGCGAGGAGTTGGTAAACTTCATCCCTAACAAGGTTAAGCGTGTATTCGCTCAGAAGAACATCACCGTTTACTATATCAACGCTACTAAGATTGCTCAGGAGATTGGTCTTGGCAACCGTACCAACACTATCCTCCAGTCTGCATTCTTCCGCATCACAGAGGTTATCCCTGTTGACCTTGCAGTAGAGCAGATGAAGAAGGCTATCGTTAAGTCTTATGGCAAGAAGGGTCAGGACGTAGTAGACAAGAACTACGCTGCTGTTGACCGTGGTGGTGAGTACAAGCAGCTTACTGTTGATCCAGCATGGGCTAACCTTCCAGACGATGAGGTTAAGACTGACGACGCTCCAGCATTCGTTAAGGATCTCGTTCGTCCTATCAACGCTCAGGCTGGCGACTTGTTGAAGGTTTCTGACTTCGTTAAGTATGATACCGTTGATGGTACATGGCAGAATGGTACAGCTCGTTGGGAGAAGCGTGGTGTTTCTGCATTCGTTCCAGTATGGAATGCTGACAACTGTACTCAGTGTAACAAGTGTTCATTCGTTTGTCCTCACGCTGCTATCCGTCCATTCGTTCTTACAGACGACGAGCTCAAGGGTATCGACACTCCAACAATGGAGATGAAGGCACCTGCTGCTCTCAAGGGTATGCACTTCGTTGTGGAGCCTTCTGTTCTCGACTGTCTCGGATGCGGCAACTGTGTTGACGTATGTCCTGGCAAGAAGAACAAGGAGACAGGCGAGGTTGAGAAGGCACTCAAGATGGTTCCTTACAACCCAGACGCAGAGGATATGAAGAAGCTTGCTAAGGATTGGGATTGGCTCGTTGAGAACGTAACTTCTAAGCAGGATTTGGTTGACATCAAGTTGAATCCTAAGAACTCACAGTTCGCTCAGCCATTGTTCGAATTCTCTGGTGCTTGCTCTGGTTGTGGTGAGACTCCTTACGTTAAGTTGATTTCACAGCTCTTCGGTGACCGTGAGATTATCGCTAACGCTACCGGTTGTTCTTCAATCTACTCAGCATCTATCCCATCAACTCCATATACAAAGAACGCTAAGGGTCAGGGTCCTGCATTCGACAACTCATTGTTCGAGGACTTCTGCGAGTTCGGTCTCGGTATGGTAATGGGTAACAAGAAGATGAAGGAGCGCATCGCTCACTTGCTCGAGGAGGCTAAGGCTCAGGAGCATGTTCCTGCTGAGTTCGTAGCTGCTGCTGACAAGTGGATGGCTAACATGAACGATTCTGAGGGTTCTAAGGAGGCTGCTGCAGAGTTGAAGCCTCTCATCGCTGCCGGCGCTGAGAAGGGTTGCCCTATCTGCAAGGAGCTCAAGACTTTGGATCACTACCTCGTTAAGCGTTCACAGTGGATCATCGGTGGTGACGGTGCTTCTTATGATATCGGTTACGGTGGTCTCGACCACGTATTGGCTTCTGGTGAGGATGTTAACATCCTGGTACTCGATACTGAGGTTTACTCTAACACTGGTGGTCAGTCTTCTAAGTCTACTCCACTCGGTGCTATCGCACAGTTCGCTGCTCAGGGTAAGCGTATCCGTAAGAAGGATCTCGGTTTGATGCAGACTACATACGGTTACATCTACGTAGCTCAGGTAGCTATGGGTGCTGACAATGCTCAGACATTGAAGGCTATCCGTGAGGCTGAGGCTTATCCAGGTCCATCACTCATCATCGCTTATGCTCCATGTATCAACCACGGTTTGAAGATCAAGGGTGGTATGGGACGTTCACAGGAAGAGGAGCGTCGCGCTGTAGAGTGTGGTTACTGGCACTTGTGGCGTTACAACCCACAGTTGGCTGAAGAGGGTAAGAACCCATTCTCACTCGACTCTAAGGAGCCACAGTGGGATAAGTTCCAAGACTTCCTCGACGGTGAGGTTCGTTACCTCTCTGTTAAGAAGGCTTACCCAACAGAGGCTGAGGAGCTCTTCGCTGAGGCTAAGAAGATGGCTCAGGTTCGCTACAAGTCTTACTTGCGTAAGGCTGCAGAGAACTGGGATGAATAATCATCATAAAGCTCTATAATAACAAAGGGTGGAAGAACACGATGTTCTTCCACCTTTTTTATTGCTTATTGGTAAAGAAAAAAATTGTACATTAGAAAAGAAGTAATTGCACAATAGCAAACTATAAAATGCTGAATAGCAAACAAAAAAAGCCCACCCAACAATTTGTGAGTGAGCTAATAAAAATTCTAAGAAATATTAGGAATGTCTTTCGTGAATACTCTTTGCCATAACACCATATAGCTCTTTCATATCCTCATCATGGAGCATAGCCTTTTGAGCATTCATCACCTGACTTCGTCACTCAAAAAACATACATTTTATAACTTGTTGATAAACAATATT
>ERZ1034976.586-NODE-586-length-33401-cov-45.605560_pt1 | contig 33401 bp, 24 predicted proteins | sample MGYA00520623_ERZ1034976 | MGnify/ENA primary metagenome ERZ1034976 (study PRJEB33766, sample SAMN09781774) | gut metagenome | biome: gut microbiome | host: Homo sapiens | place: Madagascar | study: EMG produced TPA metagenomics assembly of the PRJNA485056 data... | reverse complement strand
GGATTTGCTTTCGGTTTTTTACTGTTAATAATTCATGAGTGGTTACATGGAATTGTTTATCCTAAGGAAGCAGATGTAACAATAGGCAGAATAAAAGGAAAGGCAACATTTGTTGCATTAGCATCATATCCATTGAGGCGAGATCGGTTTATATTGATGTGCCTGTTGCCATTTGTTCTTGGGTTAGTTCCATTTATATTATTTGTAATTAGTCCTGCTGAATTTAGAGTATTAAATGGATTGAATTTTGGCATGGCATGTATGGGGATGATTTCGCCATTCCCAGATGTGTTTAATGTCCTTGTCGTTCTAAGAAATTCTGAAAAAAGCGATTTAATAATGTTCTACAAGAATGATTTGTATAAGATTTCTTAAATTTTTGTTTGGAAAAATGCTTAATTATTCAAGTGAAAACATATAGCAATTAATACGGGAAAGAAAAATCGGAATTTGTGGAGAAATTTCCTGAACTTTCCTTATTTTACAGGCTTTTCAGCCCATCAGATAGTGAAATGATATGTATTTTCCCTTATTTTTGCCCTTGTGCGGAATCCGCAAGGGAATAAGGGAAATTTTTGTTGCATTGCATATCAATAATTGGTCCAGTGGACCAATTTTGATTTAATCTTATGCTTGAAGATCGCACAATCGAGGTATGGGCATATAATCTGGAAACGGTATTGGATGAAAAACTGGAAACTGTTATTAGCCGAAATGTTACGAATACACGAATGAGAGATTTTTATGATATTTATATTTTACAAAAGTTGCATGGAGAACAACTCAAAAAGCAAGTTTTATGGAATGCACTTGTGGCAACTGCAAGAAAACGTGGAACATTGGAGCAGATAAACTCTGGGGATATAAGAGAAATATTTGATGAAATAGAAATAAGTTCTGTTATGGAAAATTTATGGACAACATATCAAAAAAATTATTCGTATGCTGTTGATTTTTGAAATAAACATACTCTCTCCATTAAAAATTCAAGAAAAAATGATAATCTGTAATATGGAGGTGAAGTAATGCAGAAAATTTTAATTGTCGAGGATGATTCTGATATTCAGGACATACTGAAAAATCATCTTATTGATGCAGGATATGAAGTTGTTGTCGCTTCTGATGGAGTGGTCGGGATAGCAATGTTTGACGATACAATTGACCTTATATTGTTAGATATTATGCTTCCTAAAATCGATGGTTATGGTGTATGTGAGGTCATTCGCAAGAAATCGCAAGTCCCAATCATCATGCTTACTGCGTTGTCAGATGAAGAAAACCAGTTGAAGGGATTTGAACAGCAGATTGACGATTACATTTTAAAGCCATTTTCGCCAAAAATCTTGTTGTGTAAAATTGCGGCTATTCTTCGGCGTAAAACTACTGAAAATCAAAATCAATCCCTGCTCACTTATAAGGAGTTGAGTATGGATATTGATGGATTTCATGTATATCAAAACGGAAACGAAGTCGTTTTAACGAGCAAGGAGTTTGCACTTCTTAGGCTTATGATTGAAAATCAAGGAAAGGTTTTTACTCGCCAGATGTTGCTTGACCGGTTGTGGTCGGATGATTTAGAAGTCGAAGATCGGATTGTTGACAGCCATATAAAGAATATTCGTAAAAAGCTAAATGTGGATTATATAGGAACAATCAGAGGGGTGGGATATAGAATTGATAAAGTGCATTAAAAGGCGACTATCTGTCAAGATTTTTTTAATTACTTTTCTTTTACTGGGAGCAGCTTGCAGCGGAACATATTTCTTTATCTCAAAGCTACTGCCTACGACATATTCAAATTTTGTAAACTCGGCTACGGAGAAAGCCGCTATGCACCTTGTCGAGCAAATGACGGATTTTGATAATATAGACGATTGTAAAAATGAATTAGCAGATTTCTCAGCGAAAACAAATGCTGCTTTTTGGATTGAGGACAGCAACGGCTATATTATCTATCCGAATGAAATGTTAATGGAAACTTCTACAGTTTCGGCAGATCAAACAGTCACATTTGATGAAGATGAATCGATTGTAGATATGCGGCCGTCTGGGGCAACCACGACAAACTTTTACCCGATTACTTTAAAAAATGGTACTGCGTATACGTTGGAAGTTCAAACGGATTTGTTTGTTGTACAGCAGGCAACAAAAGTATTATTGTCCATAATTCCATATGTCATTCTAATGATTTTTGTACTCTCTCTCCTGTGTTCATGGCTCTATACACGGTACATTACTCGACCTATTGTGCGTCTGAGCAAGATTTCAAAGCAAATGGCTGAACTGAATTTTTCCGGTCAATGTAATACTACGAGAGAAGATGAATTGGGGTGTTTGACGCAAAATCTAAATTCGTTGTCTGCTTCGCTCTCTACTGCATTGAATGACCTTCAAACTGCAAACCAGCAGCTCAAAACAGATATTGAAAAGGAACAAGCATTAGAACAACAACGGGTAGACTTTTTCTCGGCAGCATCCCATGAACTGAAAACACCGCTGACTATTTTGAAAGGTCATTTAGCTGGGATGCTGAACGGAGTCAACGGTTATGAGAACCACACAGAGTACATGGAGCGTTCCCTTGCGGTTGTTGAAAGGATGGAAAAGTTGGTAAAAGAGTTGTTATATGTTTCTAAAGCGGATGGAACTCAAAAATGTGAATATAAAACCGTTGATATTTCGGAAATATTTCGGGTACAGATTGCTACAGTAACAGATTTATTGGAAAAAAAGAAACAGAGCCTTGAAGCAAATATTCCTGATCGACTTTACTGTGAAGCCGAACAAGTGCAGATGGAACGAGCAATTCAAAACATATTGGTAAACGCAATTCGGTATTCTCCAAGTGGCGAATTAATTCGTATTTCTTTGTCTGAAATAAATGATACGATTCGTGGGGGGATAGAAAATACGGGTGTCCATATATCTGGTGATGCTATCCCACACTTGTTTGATGCTTTCTACCGGGCGGACACATCTCGTAATCGTAATACAGGCGGAACAGGATTAGGACTTTATATTGTTCGTAAAATCATGGAAATGCACCATGCAAAGTATGGCATCTCAAATACAAGCAAAGGTGTACTGTTTTGGTTTGAACTGTCTTGCAAGCAGCCAATAGATAACTCCATCCAAAATCCATAATCAATGCAAACTATATCCAAGTTACTTTGCTATAGTTTAGCTGTCCTCAAGGGACAGCTAAAATTTTTATAAAGCGAGGTCTTATCTATGAAGAACAAAAAAATATTATTAGTGGGATTGTGTGGAGCAATTTGTTTAGGTGTTGCAGGATTTACTTATGCAAGTGCGTTGGCTTCGGACACACCAAAGATTTCGGCATCCGAAACGGAAAATACATCCGGCATAGATATTCTCTATCAGGATACAGATGGTGGTCAAATCAGTACTGACGGTGAAAATTGGATTGCCGAAGCAGATTACGAAAGGAACAATGCAACACCTAATGTGCAGTGGTGGACAGCCAATGAGTATGAGGCATGGATGAATGAACAGCAAAAAGAAATGGAATCGTTGATTGGAACTGGAGATGGTTGGTATGATGGGCAAGGCGTATTCCATGAATTTACGCAGGAAAGTGTAAATGCTATGATGAGCAGCTATAAAGAAACTTTGGAAAGTATTAAAAATGGAGTGCTGTATTCCAAAGATAGCGGCGATGGTGATACCTACTCAATGATTCCACCTACCGAAGATGTGGTTTCCGATTATAGCGTTGATATTACAACGAATGATGGTCAAAAGGTACACATTGGAAATTACTCAACAGTTGAAGAATTAGACGAAGCAATTTCTGATGCTGTTAAAACAGGAAAAATCACTCAAGAAGAAGCGGACACAGCTTACAAGTAAATATACGAGGCTTGTCTTAAAAAAGACAATGAAACTGTCACTCTCTGGAGACATTGGGAGTGACAGTATAATCATTATAAATAAAATGAATCTTCTGCATCAACCCACATCTGCATAGTTCCATCAAGATATAGTCTTGCATATTCAAGTGGTTCATCAATAGCAAGAGCATTTAATGCACAGTCTGAACAGGGTGTGGTTTTCAAATTTTTATCAACTTTCCAGCAGCCAATGCGGAGCATATAGCCAGTACTGGTATATACATCAATGCTGTTTCTGTGTGGATTGTATTCTGCAAATATCGTTCTCATCGTATCAAATCTCCTTATCATTCAATCAATCATTTGTTGCAAAAATCAGAAGCATTTCAATCAGTTCACCATGTCACTTTTATTTTGTGTTATACTGTTTTATATAATTTTTTTGCCCTTGTTTTTTCCCTTATCAGAGTTCGTAAACACTGGTGGGACGATATAACACAAGGGAAACAATAAGGGAAAGCTCACCTGCGACAAATCCAGTGTTTTTAAGGTATTGCAGAGAGTTTGATAACAAAATATAACAGTTATTAAATCTCTTAAAAAAGGTGAAATTTCAATCGGAATTTGGAGAGGTATTGTTTATGAAGATTGAATATAGAAAAGCAGATATTACGGATGCAGAATTGCTAATAGATATTTATAATTTTGCATTTTATAGTGATTATATTAAATATGGTGAATGTCCGGCGTATGGAAAGACTAAAGAGATGATGGTCGGGGCGTGGTTAATTGGTTTTTGAGCAACTCCATTATATCACAAGCCGTGAAAACAATATGACAGCCAAAGGCATGGTTATGATACAGAACAAGGTAGTAAATACATTTAAAAGACCGGAGTATGCAGCATCTTTGTTATATACCTGAGCCATCTGGGTGATTGTTGAAGCGGATGGTGTGATGGAGGCAAGGAATACTATGAGGAGTAAAGTTCTTCCTTCTGGAATAAGGGCATATACATGACTTACATACATTATAAGCAGTAAAACAGCAGGCCAGATGACGAGCCTGATGGCAGAGAAAATGTATAGTTTTGCGTTTTTCAGGCTGTCGCGGATCGGCGAATCAGCCATCAGCATGCCAGTTACTATCATGCTGAGAGGTGCAAGCATATTTCCTATGTCTTTTACCGGTGTGAGTATGACAGATGGCAGTTTTATCTGGCAGAAAAAGAGCAGGAGTCCGGCTATTATGGCTATTACATTTATATTGGTTATTATCTTTTTCCATTCCATATGTGGCTTTTCGGCGAGCATGGTGCTGCAGTGTGTCCAGAGAAATATCAGCTGTACAGACATAAATGCACATGAATACAGTACATAGTCGGTACCCAGCATAGCATTTACAAGTGGGATTATCATATTTCCCGAGTTGGAATACATGACAGTGGCACATTCAACTGTATTCCAGTGCCAGAGTTTCCTTCCGATATTTATAAAAATCAATAGAAGAATATGTATAATGGTTGCAAGAACAGCGGAAAATAATAGTCCATGCAGTTTTTCTTTTGTAAAGCCAATTTCAAATGAATTTATTATGGCGCAGGGCATCACCAGATATACTACAATGATAGACAGGATCCTGCTGTCAGAAGCATTTAATATATGTTTGTTGACAAGAATAAAACCAAGCAGGATCATAATAAAAAAGTTAACAAGTTTTCCGAGCAAAATTATACTTATCTGCATATTGATTACCTCTTTTCGCTCCTGTATTATAATCCCATTTTACAAAAAAAGGAATATCCCACAATGGTGGCTTGTCAAAAATAAAAGAATGCGATAGAATATGTGCAATTTACAGGAATTTGTTTAGTTGGATTTAGAACAAGGAGAGATGACAAGTTATGCATTCACAGAAAATCCATAACAAAAAACTCATATTGCCGGTTCTCATTTTCCTGGCAGGTTGTCTGGCCTTGGCAGCAGTTTTATATCATTCATACAGAACGAATTTAAAACAGGTTCGGGCTGTCACAGAACTTAATGCCACAACCTATGCAGAACGGTTGCAGAATGATATGAACCGTGGAGTTTCGATTACAGATACACTTGAGGAAATAGTACTCAGTGAAAATGGAAAAATTGATAATTTTCAAAAAGTTGCAGGGAATCTGATGACAGATTTTGTTCAGAGCATACAGGTTGCACCTGACGGTGTTGTTACAGATATATATCCGGAGGGGGGAAATGAGGCAGGAAAGATAGATTTGATCCATGACGAAAGCCGTGGAGAGATATGCCGTTACGGGAGAGATAAAAATATAGTTACTATGCAGGGACCGTTTGACTTAAAACAAGGAGGCCGGGGCATTGCAATTAGAAATCCCGTATATCTGGAGTGCCCGGATGGAACCTCTGCGTTCTGGGGATTCACTATTGTAATTATCCGTGTTCCGGAGGTATTTGAGAAATCGGTTCAGGCACTTACCCAATTTGGTTATGATTACTGTCTGACAAAGACAGTTTCTCCTTTGTCGGATGATACAGAGGTGGTATCGTCATCAGGTAATATTTTGAAGGAGCCGATTACATATGAGTTTGAATTTTGTGGCAGCACATTTGGCTTAGAGGTAATGCCAACTGATGGTTGGAACCACGGATGGGATATACTCCCGCAGCTCGTTTTGGGAATTAGTATTATTTTGCTTTTAACGGGATTAACGGTGATCGTTCTTGTGGTTGAGAGACATCGTGAAATATTAAAAAAAATGGCGATAACAGATCCGTTAACCGGTCTTTTGAACCGCAAAGGTTTTGATGAGCAGCTTAAAAAGATGATACAGGACGATCATTGTATTCATTGTGTGGGCGCACAGATGGATATTGATGATTTTAAATTTATAAATGACATGTATGGACACGTTGTTGGTGATGCCGCACTGAAAAGTCTTGCACAGGACATGAAAGATAATTTTGGTGTAAATGCCATTCTATGCAGAAATGGCGGCGATGAGTTTTCTGTTATCTTGATCGGAACAACAGAGGAAGAGGCAAAGAGTAAAATAGAGAGTTTTACCCTTAAGCCAAGGCATATAACATATAATGGTGAAGAGCATCCTTTTTATATTTCTCTTGGATACGCAGAATATCCGAAGGACTGTGACGATGTTTCGGAGCTTATCAGATGCGCAGATATGGCACTTTATGCGGTAAAACTACATGGGAAGCATAGTTGCAGTCCTTATCGCAGTGATTATAAGATACAGAACAGAAGTCAGCTTGGGTTTGCACTTCAGGATGTGTCAAAAAATCTTCCGGGAGCTTTCCTGATATATATAGCTGATCCGGAGGATGATCGTATTTTATTTGCAAATCGTGAATTGATAGAATTTGCAGGTTGCAAGGATTTTGATGATTTTCTGGATTATACCGGGCAGCGGTTCAAGAATCTTATTCACCCGGATGAACGGGATTCTGTGGAGACCAGTATCTGGAAACAGATTGATGCAAAGACCAGTGGAAATAATGATTATGTAAGATTCCATTTTGCAAAAAAAGATGGATCCTACCGCCCTGTTCTTGATCATGGAAGAATTGTAGAAAACCGTTACTATGGAAATGTGTTCTATGTTCTTATCATGGACTGTGCGTTGGTTGAATCTTTTTATGATGGCTTTTCCAGATAGAGTAAGTCATCAGCAGAAACAGTTATTGGAGAACCGATTTTCTCGTGAAGATACAGGTATATCCTATGTGATATATGAGATATAGAAAACAATACAATATAAAAATAATCATCAGGCAGTCTTATAACGGGACTGCCTGTTTTTTCGTGAATTTTACAAAAGAAATATACAGTCCTTGCAATCTTTACGGAAGTGTGATAGCAGGCACATGCAGGCATATCTATAATAAATACAGAAATGAAGTGAGACCACCTCAAGGAGCAGGCAGGTTCGCCTCATATGTATAAGGAGCAGGCAGCCGGAAATGAAAGAGACAGAGAAAAAAGACAAAACGATAAGGAAAACAGATGAAAAAGCAAATGGGCATCTTGTTTTATTTGTGAGAAGAAACGCAGTATATATCGCGGTTTTCCTGATCGGAGCAGCCTTTCTTCTGACGGCAGGTTCATTTGACTGGGATCGGATCAACAGCTATACAATGTACAACAACGACAGCAGGACATTCGTAAGAGGGCGGGTAGTATCTGTCGATAATGAGCGGCTGGAGACAGATCCATATGATCATTCCAGATATCTTGGGGAACAGGAGCTTACAGTTCTGATTCTGGAAGGAGATCAGAAAGGCGACAAAGTATCGATTGATAATTATTTGTCGCAGACACATAACATCTATGTAAACGCTAATCAGAAAATAATCGTATGTGCAGATATGCCGGAGGGAGCAGCTCCCTACTACACAGTATTCAATTATGACAGGTGCCTGCCACTTGGCATCCTTGTGGTGGTATTTGCCGCGGTAATGTTGTTTGTGGGAAAAGGAAAAGGCTTACGGGCATTAGCCGGTGTCGTTTTTACACTTCTTCTGGTAGTACTGTTTATGGTTCAGGCGATCTACCACGGATTTCCTCCTGTGATTGTCTCAATCCTGACCATATTAACAGGAACAGCGGTCAGCCTGCTGTTGTTAAATGGCTGCAGCAGACGGACGGCTGTATCCGCACTTTCTACTGTACTTGGAGTTGCAGTAACAGGAATTATTTTTTACATAAGTTCAAAATTCTTACATCTTACAGGATTTAACAGTGACAATGCAGAAGAACTTCTGGTCATTCAGGGAGCGACAGGACTCTCGGTTCGCTCACTTCTGATCGCAGGCGTTCTGGTATCTTCCCTTGGAGCTGTTATGGATGTGGCAGTATCACTTACGGCAGCGCTTATGGAACTGGTCGCTGTAGATCCTTCGGTAACCGTTCGACAGGTTATGAAATCGGGATTTAATATCGGAAAAGATATGATCGGAACCATGAGCAATACACTGATCCTTGCATTTGCGGGAACGGCACTCAATACGATGCTGGTATTAACTGCCTATGGGGTGAGCCGGACACAGTTCATATCATCGGACTACCTGGCGATCGAGCTTGCACAGGGACTGTGTGCAACGATCGGAGTGATCCTTACCGTACCGATAACGACAGGAATCTGCGCAGCAATGCGCATTTCACATAGATAAAATGAAAAGATGAAAAGAGGAAAATGAATGAAAAAACACAGACGTAAGACAGCAGGAAGACTTTCTGCATTTCTGTCATTATTGTTGGTAGCAACGATGGCACAGCCCCTTTTTCAGACAAGGGCAGCAGAGAATGATGTAACAATGGATGGAAATGTAACATGGAGTTATCTGGATGATGGTAGCGACCCGGCGGGCGACAGCACGGCAGCAGGCTATGACCGGACAAGCTGGACCAAGGATGGCTATGACATATCTGCATGGAAGACAGCGACAGGCTCCTTTGGTGCAAAGAAAGGCCAGATCAATGATCTCGGTGGCGGATGTACACCAAAGACATTATTAACACAGTACAAGGCAGATGGAACAACCGATATTGAAGCGTTTTTCTTCCGTACGGATGTAACAATCCCGGATGCTTCAAAGGTAACGAAGATATCAGGAAGTGTGATCTATGATGATGCAGCAACCGTATATGTAAATGGTGTGAAGATTGCAGGCTTTGATGATGACAGCATAATAGGCAATCTTCAGTATGGCGGTTCCAATGCCGGCGACCCAAAGACCGGAACGATCAGTACCAGTGATCCGGCAGCACTTGCGGCAGTGAAGGATGGAAAGAATGTTATAGCAGTAGAGATACATCAGGGACGCTCATCCAGCTCGGATATTTATTTTGATATGCCGGCTCTTACGTTTGAGACAACAGTATCCGTACCGGTATATACACAGAAGAATATCTCCTGGACAGTAGGTAAGGATGCGTCCGAGATCAATGTAACATGGTTTGCAAATGTTAGTGGAGAAGGTACACTTCTGGTTGCTAAGAATTCAGAGGTAAGCGGGAATGAGATGCCGGCAGATGCAAAGAGCTTCACGGCAAACGGAACTGCTTCCAACAAATCCGGTTACTACAGCTATCAGACAACAGCAACAGGACTGTCGGCAGATACGACATATGCTTATCAGTTGGTAAATGGAGAAACAAAGTCAGAGATCCGTACATTTACAACCGGAGGCACAGGCTCTTTCTCATTTGCAGCAGCAGGTGATCCACAGATCGGTGCAAGCGGAAGTTCTGTAAATGATACTGACGGATGGGAGAAGACTCTGAAGCTGATTTCCGGCAACAGTGCATTTGATGGCGTTGACTTCCTGTTATCAGCAGGTGATCAGGTAAATACAGCATCAAATGAAGACCAGTACGACGGATATCTGGAGCATGATACTTTACTTGATCTTCCAACCGCAACAGTGGTAGGTAACCATGATTCCGGTTCTGCGGCGTACGATCAGCATTTTAACAATCCGAATGAAAGCAGCTATGGAACGACAGCAGCAGGCGGAGATTATTATTTTGTATACAATCGTGTATTGTTCCTTGCACTGAACAGTAACAATACATCGACAGCCGAGCATAAGACATTTATGGAACAGGCAATACAGGCAACTGCAGGTCAGGATATTACATGGAAGGTGGTTGTATTCCATCACTCCATTTATTCCGTAGCAAGCCATTCTTTGGAGAGCGGCATATTGACAAGACGAGAGGAACTGGTTCCTGTATTTAAGGATCTGGATATCGATGTGGTTCTTATGGGACATGACCATGTATATTGCAGAACCTACATGATGGATGGACTTGATCCGATGACAGATGCATCGATCTATGATGATGCCGATTATTCATCGATCACAAATCCAACAGGAATCTTATATGTGACCTTAAACTCTGCATCCGGTTCCAAGTTCTACACGATCAAGAATGCAAGCTTCCCATATTCCAGAGTGATGAATCAGGAAAATGTTCCAAACATTTCAAGAGTAGATGTGTCAGACAGCCAGTTTAAGGTAACAACATACAGAACCAGCGATATGAGCGTGGTTGATTCATTTGCGATCAATAAGAAGCATGTACATAATATGAAGGCAGTTTCTGCCGGAGAAGCAACCTGTCTGGATGAAGGAAATATTGCATACTGGTATTGTGCTGACTGCGACAAATATTTCCGTGATGCAGACGGTGAACAGGAAATCACACTTTCTGATACCGTAGTTGCGGCAAAGGGTCATCAGTATGGAGCCTGGCAGGTTGTAACAGCAGCTACAACATCTGCTACAGGAATAAAGAAGCATGAATGTACTGTTTGTGGTAAGGTGGAGACAGCATCCATCCCGGTTATTCAGGAGACGATAACCGAGAATGTGACGACTGAGGAAAAAACGACAGAAAAAGTTACGACAGAGGATGCTACCACCGAGACGACCCAGAAAGGAACCACGGAGGATACAGATTCAGACAGTGATGAAGATACTGAAGATGAAGATACCACCGAGGAACATACCGGAGAGATGGAAGATACAGAAACAACAGAAGGTCATGATTCTACAGGATCTTCTGATGGCTCAGGTAAAGGTTCTAAATTTGTAAAGACCGGTGACAGTACTCCGATCGTTTATGTAGCAGTTCTTGCAAGCTGCGCATGCTTCATCGGAGCAGGCTGTGTATTTGCAAAGAGCAGAAAGAATAAACAGTAAGTGACAGTTATACAGAAAAATATAAGAATCCCGTTTGGTGTATGCCAGGCGGGATTCTTGCGGTATAATAAACATAAAATTACTTGCTTGCATATTTTGAGAGGAAGGTATGTATGATGTGTTATACAATTGAAGAAATCAAAGATAAAACAATACCAATTGCAAAGAAACATGGCATATCTCGTATGTGTTTATTTGGTTCTTATGCAAGAGGAGAAGCAAATGACGACAGTGATGTAGATCTTTATGTGGATAAAGGAAAGATGACGAGTTTAATAAAGTACGTGGCATTCGTGTATGATTTAGAAGATGAATTACAGTGTCATGTTGATGTTGTTACGACAGGTATAAAAGACAAGATATTTTTAGACAATATTCAAAATGAGGGGGTGGTTCTTTATGAAGAATAATGATGTAGAGATTCTTAAGAAAATAATTGGATATTGCGATGATATTGAACTGCTGAAAGAAAAATATAATTGTAGTTTTGAAAGTTATTAAAATGTAGATTTGGAGATTGTATGGAATACATTAGTTGAAGATATACCATATTTAAAAGGACAGATTAATAAAATCATTTAAATAATAAATGTATTGTAAGAATGGGTGAAATAAAATACAGAAAAAGACTGTTGTTTGAATAATTCAAATAACAGTTTTTTTCGATTTTAAAACAGTCGGGAAAATGATGAGAATGTCGTATTTTTTATATTGTAAAAATAGGATTCATACTATTATACATTCATAAATTGAAGAACGAAATCATAATTTCTGTCAAAAAGAATGAGACAGAAAATACATATGCAGAGAGCCGGAAAACAGCTGCATAAGGAAGATAAAACAAACGGATAAAATCAGGAAAAGGAGTATGATGGATATGAAGAATCAGGTAGTATTGGATTGGAATCAGTATGTAGCACTTGCAAGACAGACAGTAGCAGAAGGCTGTGTTCTGCTTGAGAATAAAGATCAGGCACTTCCGCTTGTAAAAGATGAGAAGGTGGCAGTATTTGGAAGAATCCAGAACCACTATTATAAGAGCGGAACCGGTTCAGGCGGAATGGTAAATGTATCAAAGGTCTATGGAATCGTAGATGGTCTGCGTGAGAGTGGTCAGGTCATTCTGGATGAGGAGCTGATCAAGATCTATCAGGACTGGGAAGAGACACATCCATTTAACGAAGGCGAAGGCTGGGGAAATGAACCATGGTGTCAGGAAGAAATGGAGCTGACCGATGAGGCTGTGGAAGCAGCCGGCAAGCGATCAGAGACAGCTATCGTGATCATCGGACGTACAGCAGGCGAGGATAAAGATGCAAGTGATACCAAGGGTTCTTATCAGCTTACAGATGTGGAAGAAGACCTGCTCACAAAAGTAAGAAAGAACTTTGATAAGATGATCGTTTTATTAAATGTCGGTGGTCTGCTCGATATGAGTTTTACAGACCGTTACCAGCCGGAAGCTGTTATGTATGTATGGCAGGGCGGCATGGTTGGCGGACTTGGAACAGCAGATGTATTAACAGGAGCAGTTTCACCATCCGGTCATCTGACAGACACGATCGCATATAAAGTTGCTGATTATCCTTCTACACCATATTTTGGTGATCCGGATAAGAATTATTACAGTGAAGATATCTATGTCGGATATCGTTATTTTGAGACTTTCGCAAAGGACAGCGTCAGATATCCGTTTGGATATGGCCTGTCCTACACAACATTTGAAAAGTCAGTCGTTGTATTTTCAAATGAGTCGGAGAAACAGCAGTTTACTCTTCATGTAACTGTTTCAAATGTCGGTTTAAAGAAAGGAAAAGATGTTGTTCAGGTCTATGTGGAAGCTCCACAGGGTAAGCTTGGAAAAGCAGATAAGGTTCTTGTCGGATTTGCAAAGACGAAGGAGCTTGCACCGGGTGAATCAGAAGAACTGGATATTACCGTTCCATACAGCCGCTTTGCTTCCTATGACGACTCCGGTATTACAGGACATGCTTATGCATTTGTATTAGAAGCAGGCACATATCATGTATTTGCCGGTGAAAATGTCAGAAGTGCAGAATGTGCAGGCACATTTGAGCTTGCAGGTGATCTTGTGATCGAACAGCTTTGCTCTGCACTTGCTCCGGTAGAAGCATTTGACAGAATGAAGGCAGCAGAGACAGAGAACGGATATCAGGTCATGATGGAAGCAGCACCACATCATGCATCAAACGAGAAGCAGAGAAGACAGGATCATCTTCCACAGGAGATCCGTCAGACGATGGGTACTCATACATTATCTGATGTGGCAGATGGTTCGATCGGAATGGATAAATTTATATCAGAATTGACAGACGATGACCTTACTTGTATCATTCGAGGAGAAGGCATGGGAAGTTCACTTGTAACACCGGGAACGGCAGCAGCATTTGGAGGTGTATCCAAGTCGCTGATCAACCGTCATGGAATCCCTTCGGTATGCTGCAGTGATGGACCGTCCGGTATGCGGTTAGATTGTGGTGTGAAAGCATTCAGCCTGCCAAACGGAACGATCATTGGATGTACATTTAATACAGAGCTTGTAAAAGAGCTTTACACCTGTACCGGTTATGAGATGATCGCACAGAAGGTTGACTGTTTACTGGGACCCGGTATGAATATTCACCGTCATCCGTTAAATGGAAGAAACTTTGAATATTTCTCAGAAGACCCATATGTGACAGGATGCTTTGCCGGTGCGATGTTAGAAGGTCTGCATGTAGCAGGTGTAACAGGGGCAGCGAAGCATTTCTGCGCAAATAATCAGGAGATGAGACGACATTTTGCAGATCCTGTTGTATCAGAACGTGCACTTCGGGAGATCTATCTGAAAGGCTTTGAGATGATCGTAAAAAGTGGTGTCTGCGATGCGATCATGACGACATACGGACCGGTAAACGGAGTATGGACAGCCGGAAATTATGATCTCTGTACGACAATCCTCAGAGAAGAATGGGGATTTAAAGGTATCGTCATGACTGACTGGTGGGCATCCATCAATGAGCGTGGACAGGAGCCGGATAAGATTAATTTTGCGGCAATGGCACGTGCGCAGAATGATATCTATATGGTATGTCCGGATGGATCAACAAATGCCAGCGGAGACAATACAGCCGCAGCACTCGTAGATGGACGGCTGAAGCGCGCGGAACTTCAGAGAAATGCAGCGAACATCTGTGGCTTTGTACTTGATACAGAAGCAATGCGCAGAGCAATGGGCTGCCCGACAGAGGTATCGATCATCAATCGTCCGGCGGAACCGGATGATGTTGATCTGTCAGAGGTTGAATTTGTCAGATTAGATGGCGACTATGAATTACGACTTGATACCAAGGAGTCGAAAGCCGGTGTAAATTATGTTCTTCCGTTTGATGTACAGAAAAAAGGAATTTATGAGATTGAACTGATCGGAAGCTCCGATCTTTCAGAACTTGCCCAAATGCCATGTACGTTGTATTATACCAATATACCGATCCTCAGTTTCACATTCCATGGAACAAATGGGGAAGACATGGTTATCAAAAAAGAATTTGATCTGCATACCAGATTTTCAGTTATGCGTCTGAATGTCGGTAAAAATGGTCTTCATTTAAAACAGATCCGATTCAGATATTTAAGGGAGGGCAAAATTTGGAATTAAATATTTTACTGAAGATAGCAATTATCTTTCTGTTTTTTACAGCCGTTGATATATGCGGACATTTCATCTTTAAGACAAAGAGAAATGTCCCGGAATGGCTGCTCACGATAGGGGTAGTTCTGGCTTTTGCCGGGACTACCTTTCTTGGCGTTCGGGCATATTTTACGGACGCAGATACAAATGATCAGAATATCTATATGGCGTATTGTTATATGAAAGAGGGTAATATCGATCAGGCGGCAATCCTTCTTGACGACATTGCAGGTTCTTTTGAAGAAAAAGAACTGCTCAGTGTGGCATGTGATGTCATGAACGGAGATTATATTAACGGCCATTTTAAACTTCAGGAGTTATCAGAACAAAACGGGATCAGTAAGGCAGGAAAGGCATATCTGACGGCTCTTGATGACTATTGCTCTGGGAAACTCGGAATGATATCCGGAGGAGAAAAGGCATATACAGATTATGAATCTTATCTGTCTGATCTGGAAAAAGAAGATGGCGTGCAGGAGACTGCATGGAATGGGGAATCAGATGACACGGATAATGCATCAAATGAAACATTGACGGATTCACTGACTGCTTATATCGAAGATCTTGATTTTACCAGAAAAGAACAGCGGGAGTTTGAAGAAGCGTATGAGCTTGACAATAAGATCCATGGCGTGGCAGTTGCTGATCTTACAGAGGATGATATCAGGGATCTGAAACATACATATGGTGAGACAGAAGAAGTACTCCGGCGGGAGATCAGTTATTATGTATATCAGAATGATTTTGATAAGGCAAAGGATATAGCCTCCGAGCTGAACAAGAATTTTAAAAGCCCGGAGAATACGGTTATATATACGGATGTAATTGTCGAAGAAGTATATCGAGATACCAGAGATCAGAACTATACGGAAGACTCATTTGATATGAAGGATGATGAGATCAAAGCTCTGGTAAAGAAGGCGGAACGCGCGAAAGAGAAAGCACAGAAGCTGATCGATGATGAAGGCTATGACGGTGCACATGCAGACGAGATAAATGAATTGCTGGAGGAAGCGGATTCCTATTATAAGGATGCAAGTTATGTACCGATCAAGCGTGCAGTTAATTATGTTCTTGTACAGGAGCCATATCGTGGAGACGATACGGGATTTTACGAACTGCAGTTGTCCAAATTGTATCTGGCAATGGATGACCGAGATACGGCAAATGAGCATCTGCATAATGTCATTGATAACAGTGCTAAGATCAGTGATTCATCATTATTAAAAGATGCAATTGATGAAGTGGTGACACAGTACAATCAGATCTCCGATGACAGTTATAATGCAGAGCTGAATGCTGCCGTTAACGATATGGTAGATAAACAGAGCAGTCAGGTTGTTCCTGTATCGGAAGAAACCATAAATGGTTCATTTAATTCGTACGTTGCAACCACATTAAAATATGACAGGATCAACATTCATATCAGCCGTATCGATACTTCGGCATATCCATCCATTCAGGCATACATTAATATCAATGGAACAAAGGACTCCAAAGAAGAACTAGCAGATCAGTTTACAAAGGAAGATTTTACGGTGATCGATACGCAGTATGAGATCACGGATTTTACACTGAACAGCGGGGCAGAGAGTGAAGCTGTCAGTATCGGTATTGTAATGGATAAGAGCGGCAGTATGGAAGGCGCTGCGATCGCAAACGCAAAGCAGGCCGCAACAGAAGCGGTAGAGCATATAACCTCAGAGAAAATGATGATTGTTTCATATGATAATGATGCATATCTGGAGCAATCGTTGACATCCAGAAGCGGAACGCTGAAGAACTCTATAGCGGCTATTTCAGATGGTGGTGGAACCAACATATCTGCGGGTTTAAATCTTGCACTTGATAATCTGGAAGCGGAAAAAGGCAGCAGAGCAGTTATCCTGATGTCTGACGGACAGGATGGAGGTTCTGAAGAAGATATGCAGGCTGCAACTGACCGGGCAGCAAAACTTGGAATCAGTGTATATACGGTTGGATTTGGCGAATGTGATGACGCATATATGCAGGCAATCGCAGAAGTAACAGGTGGTAAATTCGTAAAGGCATCTGCATCTACGGAACTGTCGGATATCTATCTGTATCTTCAGAAATATATCGTAAATAATTACAGCATCTCTTATACGGTAACAAAGAACCCGGATGTGGATCCTAGATTCCTTACTGTTGATATCGCAGAATATAATGCAACAGCGACAAAGAATTATTATTTGAAAGAAGAGAATAAACCGGAGGATTCGGATGATGCAGGATTTATCCGGAAAGTAGATGAGAATACACTCGGAGTAGCCTCAGTAACGCCGGGAAACGTATCTGTGAAGGATGTACAGAATGGTATTACCTTGACTGTAAATGGCGGAGGATTTTCTGATATTGCGAGTGTGACGGTTGGCAATCTGGTATTAACAGATATACAGGTAGCAGATAAAACAAGTCTTACAGGCAAATTAAATGGCGAACTGACTGCCGGTATCTATGATGTCAAAGTAAAGACAACAGATGGTCGTCTGGTTGTAGGAAAATCCCTGTTTAAGGTATTTAAGGCAGGCACAACAACCTCGATCAGACTTGGTGATATGACGATCACGGCAGATGCCATTGGTCAGACAGCAGATGACCGTCTGGCTGCCAGCGGAAATGTCATGATTAACGGATTTGTTCACAGCTCAGGTGATATGGAGATCATTGTGGACGACATGGATCCGGATCTTTCCCTTGTGGCAAATAAGACGATCAAGGTCGGTGATTCCGGTAAGGTTCAGGGAGATGGAAAACTCTATGTCAGTTATGCAGAGATGGAACAGGCCAATGGCAGCTTCGCCGGTCTTGTTATGGGAAATAAAGATTATGTAATTGGGCAAAATGGATATTATGTAACGGTCAGCGGATCAGATATATCATTTGATCAGACGATTGCCAGTCTGAATCTTTCCGTGCCGTTTATCATGGATATCGATGTTGCAGAGGTAAATCTGCACAGTAACCGGTTACAGATAGATATTTCATCATTCCGGCTGGATGAAATTATTGATTCAACAAAGAAATCACTTCAACATAAAACCGGAGCGAATAAGGAGTCGGAGCCTGTCACGAAACGGAGCAGCTTAAAGCAGTTTGGAGCAAAAGAATTTTTTGGAGGCTTAGATGGATCCTTATCAATGGCGATCACACCGGATGGCATTCAGTTTGGTGGAGAAGTAACATTATCTGTAGATGATAAGATTAATTTTGGAACCTTTGGGATTAATGAATTGTCACTAAAATTAAATTCCCTGGATCCTGATTACGAGTATTGGAAGATTGGTGGAAAGATTGATCTGGCAACATCCATACCGGGATTCTTTGACAGTCGGATTGCCGGATTTGACGGCTCGTTTTCTTCCTATTACTGGCTGCCGGATAAAGTAACGATCGGAGCAGCATTAGATCCGGGAATAACGGTTTATAAAGTCATTGACATCAATCAGGTTGGCGGAGAATTGCAGGGTATGAGTACGATCGCCTTAAATCTGTACGAATCAGTGATTCCGGAGAAAACATATAATATTATCGGTACCGGTCTTGATAATACTTTATATAATAAGCAGGACATTATACTTGCAGGAACTGCGGGTGCAGATATCAACCTGTTTGCTTCGTTTAACGGCAATAATGCTCTGATGAAGAAGTTCAAGTCATGGGGTGAGATCGGTGAAGCAAATGGTAAGGTAGAGATTAATTTCAGTGATCCAGAATTTGCAATCTCGGCTGATCTGTCACTGCTTGGATCAGAAAAGGCGAAGGCAGCAGCAAAGATAAATAAAGATGGTCTGGATGTATCTGCTTCTGTAGAACTTGGAATCTCAGGCTTTGGCTGTGAGGTAAACGGAAGTGCTGATGCAAATCTTGGTGGCAATCTGACCGGTGGATATATCAAGCTTGGTGTAAATGGTAACGTGGATATGGCACCAGCTAATGTACATGCAAAGGGAGCATCGAAGCTTGCCGTTGACTGGGATTGGGATTTTAATAAAGCCAAGGTAACATTGAATTACAGTGGGAATAACGGCAAAGAGAAAGAAGCATCTATCTGGTATGAAGATAATGGAGAACTCTTCCTGTGGGATAAAGTTCATGCATCATCCAATTAAGGGGGTAACAGAAGCATATGAAAAGAGAGACAAGAATAGTAAGTAAAATATGTATATGGCTGTTAATGGTGACTATTGCAGTTGGCTGTCTGATACTTCCGGTTCATGCAGCGGAGACAGAGGTAACGATCAATCTGGATCATGAATATACAGAAGCAGTCTTTTATGTGACGTGGGAAAATTATGAACAGGCAGGAACTGTAACGCTGACGTCACCATCCGGTAAAGTCTACAGTAAGGATAAGACACCGGATCAGGTATACGAGTCAAATGGTGAAGCAATCGTTAATGTAGGAAAGGGAGAAGAAGGAACCTGGACGGTTGTGGTGAGCGGCGACAATATAGGAACTGTAGATGTAACAGTCGGTGAACTTCCGAATTCTTTAGTGATCAGCAAATTTGCAGTAACACAGAATGCAGATGGAAGCGTTACCGCAGACTATAAGATCACGGACAGTCCGGATGAGATCTATGTAGAAATATTTGCAGATACAGATTCTGAGGGATTTGACGGAACTTGTGTTTACAGTGAATATATGGATAAGAAGGGGACTGCTTCTTTTGATCTGGACAGCCTTTCAAGTGGTGAGTATCATTTTTATATCCGTGTATCTGTGGATGGAATCTATCAGCGGGCGTACAGTGACGGATTTGTCAGCTATCAGAATCCCAATGATTCACAGAAGGTAGACGGTGTAAAAGGCGGAACCTATAACGATGGTTATTATATTTCATGGAATGCAGCAGAGGATGAAGCTTATACCGTTCTGGTATGGGACGAGGCTCATAATCTGATAAAGGAAGAAACTGTTGGAGCGACAGATGCTTATTATGGAGATTATGCAGAAGATGCATCCAAAGTATATCTGGCAGTTGTAAGAACAAATGATAGCTGTATGTATGATCTGATCACTGCAGATTCTACGGTAAAGGTATCTGCCGATGTAGTCTTTGATACGGATTCGGATATGACAAAAAACAGTTTCATAAATGCAACGGTGACATTAGATACTAACAGCACATTTGATGCATATCTGGGAGAACAGAAAATTCTGGAGGGAGAAAAAGAATCCGGCATGTATCGTGTGAATCTGGAAGATGGTGATAACACAGTTTCATTTGTAGTAACAGATGGAACAGGAAATGCAGCCGAATTTTCAAAAGATATCTATGTAGATACGGTTCCACCGCAATTATCTGTATCCGAAGACATAAACGGAAAAGTAGTAACAGAAGGCAGCATCTATCTGAATGGATATACGGAAGCCGGCGCAGTTCTTACATTAAACGGAGAACCTGTTGAACTGACACAGAACTATTTTAACAGGAAGATAACGCTGGCAAGTGGTGAAAATACGATTACATTAATTGCCGAAGATGCAGTGGGAAATCAGTCAGTGTATTCAGCAACAGTCACCTATGAATCAGGAAAAATGGTGAAGCGGATATTTGAATATATCGCACTTGGCGGTTTATTTCTCGTATTGTTGTTCCTTTATATTGTTGTATTCGTAAAGGGCAGGAAAAGGAGGAAGCAGTCATGATCATATACACTATTATTCAGATCCTTCTTACTCTTGCAGGCGCAGGTGCGATCGGTTACAGCATCTATCTGACAATACAGGTATCAGGAGATAAACTGCTGACGCTTGACAGTGAGCTTGGCTACCGTTATGCTACATCCTATCATCGGTGGCAGTTATATGCCGGGATTGCGATCGTTTCCCTGCTTATCTTATGGATCGTATATATTCTGATCGTTCGGGCATACAGGGTAAAACACAGAGAAGAACGTCTGGCGAAGAAAGCCGAGAAGAAAAATGAGAAGAAGATTGCCAGAGAACAGAAGAAGCAGAAAAAAACTACATCAGAAAATCAGCAGTCGGAAAGCGGGGAATATATACAGCCTGTAAATGCTCAGAATATGCAGCAGCCATATACACAAGGCTATTATCCGAATGTGCAAAACTATTACCCGGATGGCTATGCGGCAAATGGGCAAAACTATTACCCGGATGGCTATGTGGGAAATGCGCAAAGTTATTACCCAAATGGCTACGAAACGAATCAGCAGGGCTATTATCCGAGCGGTTACGAAGCAAATACGCAAGGTTATTATCCGAATGGCTACGAGGCAAATGGGCAGGACTATTATTCGAATGGCTATAATGCGGATGAACAGGGCTATGCATCGAATGCCTATGACGTAAATACAAAGATATATGATCAGAAGGCTAATAGTCAAGATATATCATCAGATAAAGCAGATTCTCAAGAGATGAAACAGGAATGGAATGGGAAAGAGTTGTAACTAAGAATGTACTACCAAATGCAGTCGTAGTCAGCAACCCGGCCAGAGTCCTGCGGATAGTAAATAAAGAAGAAAAATAGAAAAGCGATTGTTCATATCGTAAATTAAAAAGAAAGAGACATTGCCGTTAGGTACTGTCTCTTTCTTTTTGCTTTATTATCTAGCCTATCTCGCCATGCTTTTCATAGCTGGTGATACGGGAGATGGAATTGTCTTCATTTACAAAGACCACCGTTGGTCGGTATTCTTTGGCTTCTTCAGGTGTCATAGAAGCATAACACATCAGAATGATATGGTCGCCTACCTGAACCTGTCTGGCAGCGGCACCATTTAAACACATAACACCGGATCCCGGTTCTCCGGCAATCGTGTATGTCTCAAAACGATTTCCATTTTCAATATCAACAATCTGCACCATTTCATATTCAAGAATTCCTGCTTCCTTCAAAAGCTCAGAGTCTACCGTGATACTGCCGACATAATTCAGTTCAGCCTGTGTAACAACTGCTCTGTGGATCTTACTTTTTAACATGGTAATATTCATTGGAATGACACCTCTTTATTCTTTCTCATCGCACATACTATAACATAAAAAGAAAAAATGCAATATAGAAATACAAGAAATTGTAGAAAAAGGATGCAAAAAGGATGCAACTATATTGCATAAAATATGTAGTGGTCATGTACATTTAATATGTCGGGAAAAATGAAAAGAAAGCTTAAGAAAGTTTAATAAAAAAATAGACCCGTATTAATGAACAAAATCGATGGTTTGTGTTAATATTTTTACAGCGCTGAAAAAATATAATAATTTTGTTTGTTAGAATGCAGGATCACAGCAGGAGGTAATTATTTTGAGAAAAATAAGAAAAGACACAGCAGGTATTAAGAAAACACAGGTAAATAGAAAGCTGCATTATAAAAAGATGGCAGCACTTGCCGTAGCAGGAGTTCTGGTGGCAGGAACGGCACTTACAGGCTGTGGAAAGAAGAATATAGATTACAGTGTAGACGGTGGATCAGGAAATGGAGGAAGCGCAGACAGTGGAAGTCTTCAGGGTAAATACGGAATTCCGGAATCCTGTGATACAACACTTGATACAGGAAGCAGTGGCTTGAGCAAGCTTGCGATCGAAGCAGATGAGGTATCAGTTCCAAGTACAGTGGATCTTCCAATCGTATATGCAAAGAAAAAAGAAATTTCAAATGATGCAAAAAAGCAGCTTGTAGAATCGCTTCTTGAAAAAGATAAAGGCATTTATGCATTTGATTATGACAATATGACAAAATCTGATATTCAGGAGCAGATCGATCAGTATGAGAAGGAAAAGAAGAATTCCATAGCCAATGGAGATACATCCGGTGCATCTTGGTATGATTCTATGATCGATGGTTTAAAAGATCAGCTTCAGAAGGCACCGGATGAATATCCGGCAGCTAAAGATTATTCCGGTAAAGAACTTCTTGGAGAGATTAATGGAAGAAAATTCCTTGTTAATGTAGATGATCAGGTGGGAGTAAGCGGCTTCGTGGGTCTGAAAGATCAGTTGATCACCTACCGTCCAAAGGATGGAGCCAGCGGTGTATATTTTTCCACACCGGATACCGGTGATGATCTGACGGATGTTGATATGTCATCCACAAATGTATGTACATTCTCAAAAGATGAAGCACAGTCGATCGCAGATGAATTTGTAAATAAGATCGGTATGGCAGATGTAACACTGAATAAGGCACAGGATCTTTACTGGTATTATTATGGAACAGATGGTACTACAGAGTCGGTGGATGTCGATGGATATGTATTTTCTTATACAAGATCGATCAATAATCAGCCGACAGCATCTGTGGACATATATAACGTTGATAATATCATGCAGGATGATGCCTCTGTAAGTGTTCCGGCTGAACAATGCGAAGTATATGTTGACTCAAATGGTGTTATATCGGCAAACTGGGTAAATTACCTTGAGATTACAGATAAGACGGAGAGCAAGGATCTGTTATCATTTAATGATCTGATGGAGAAAGCAAATACGAATATTGCGGAATATTATACAACTTATCCAACCAGATATAAGAAGGTTGAATTCAATGACATGAAGCTTGCTTATTATCTGGAGAAGACTGATGAAGACGGAGTATTCAAATATGTACCGGCATGGATATTGTCTCAGTATGAGGATATGGAAGATTCGAATAATGCCAATTATCCGACACAGATGGTAGTGTTAGATGCTACCGACGGATCAGTGATCGACCTTCTGGAACTGTCTAAGTCACTTGGAACATATCAGAATTATGATACTGATACGATTGCAAGAGATGTCTCCGATGAAGGAGAATCATCGATAACCTCTGTCGGAGATACAGATTCATCAGAGAATACAACAGATGCTTCTTCCGATACAACAGATGACACAACCAGGGACACAGCTGAAAAGTAATGAAATGACCCGGTAAATACATTTATAAATTAATCATTTACTGGATATGATCCAGAAGCTATAATAATGAGAGAAGAAAAAGAGGAGGTTCTTATATGCAGAACAAAAAAAATAATAAAGTGGGATTTCGTACATATCGTAAGAAAATGGCAGCTATGCTCTTGGTCGGTATGCTGGCAGTCAGCACAGCAGCAACCGGATGCGGAAAGAAAGATGTGGATTATGATGTAGACGGAAATGGAGGATCTGGAAGTGGAAGCAACGCAGACAGCGGAAGTCTTCAGGGTAAATATGGTATTCCTGAGAGCTGTGATACACAGATCGCAACAGGTGATTCCGGTATCCAGAAGATTGCCATTGATGCAGAAGAGGTGATCGTACCGGATACAGGAGATCTGTATGTTGCACCTTGCAAGAAGAAAACCACGACAAATGATGATAAGAAGCAGACAGTGGAGGCTGTATTTGATAAAGATAAGGGTATCTATGAGTATGATTATGAGAAACGTACCAAATCAGATATTCAGGAAGAAATCGACATGTATGAGAATGAAAAGAAGAAAAATAGTTCTGATACAGATATGGTATCATACTATGATACATGGATTGAGGATCTGAAGACGGAAATGCAGACTGCACCGGATGAATATCCGGCAGCCGGCGATTATTCAGGTGATGCATTTATCGGATCGATCGGAGATCAGAAATTTACAATTTCAACACCGGATGAAGATAATGGTTCTACCGGATATTCATTATATTTTACCGGAGATACCTTAACCTATCGTCCAAAGGATGGAGCAAATGGCTGCTATTCCACAACTCTTGATGATTATATGCAGTATGAAAGTGACGATGCAAGCGCTGTAGATGCAGACATGAATAAGTGTACATTCTCAGAAGATGAAGCCAGACAGATGGCAGATGATTTTCTGGCAAAGGTTGGATGCACAGATGCATCATTAAAGAAGACATCAGCACTTTGCTGGGTTTACTATGATAATGATGGTAATAACTTAGATACAGAGGTTGATGGTTATACATTTACATATTCAAGAGCGATCAACAATCAGCCGACTGCTACTGTAAATGCATGGAATGTTGAAAATCTTCAGCAGGATAATGCTTCTATTGATATTCCGACGGAAGAATGTTCGGTTAGTATAGATTCTAATGGTATTAATGGAGCAAACTGGTGCGAATATCTGGAGACAGACGGAGAACCACAGGCAACAGAGATTCTCTCCTATAAAGATCTGCTTGCAAAGCTGGATGAAACGGTTCCTGAGTATTACAGCAAATATCCATCTAATTATAAGAAGATTGAGTTTAACGGCATGGAACTTACATACTACCTGAAAAAAGGCGAGAAAGATGGTGAGTTCGATTATGTACCTGCATGGATTCTGTCCCAGTATGATGAATATCAGGATTATTCAGAAAAAGACAATCCTACACAGCTGGTAGTCATAGATGCAAGAGACGGATCAGTGATCGATCTTCTGGAACTGTCCAAGTCACTTGGCACATATACTACATATGATGACACACCGACAGAAGACGGAGAAGATATCGATGATACTGATGATACTTCCTCCGAGGATAACAGTACAGAAGATACTTCCGCTGAGGACAATAGCGCAGAAGATACTTCTGAAGAATAAAACTATAAATTAAAACTGTAGATTAAAAAGGCACGTCCATCGCCTTCTCTATATAATTAACATCGACATTTGTGTAGTTTCGTTACGAGACTTGCACTAGCTATCAGCACCAAGCCCATGTCTGAACCCGTCAGGGTGAGTTTGGGCGACTGCTGATAAATAAGCGTGCGAGTCGAATAGAAACGCAACAAGTCGTATAATTATATAGAGAAGGCGATGGGTGTGCCTTTTTGATTATTCAGAAAATGTACAGATATGATGCAAAAATGATTGCATAGTGTGTTTTAATTAGAAAGTCATAAGATGCCACGGATGGCTCGGGGCTCGAGCTGCTTGAATTATCCAAGGCGGCAGGAAGTTTTTACAGTGGAGAGTAAACTGACAGAGATGAAAGAGGGAAAGGCTATGAAAAATAAAAGATTTAAAAGAGAGACAGCATGGCTGGTGGTTGGTACGCTGATGGTATCGACGATGCTTGCCGGCTGTAGCAAGAAAAATGTAGATTATAATATCGATGGCAGCAGCGGAAATAAGGACAGTGGAAGCCTTCAGGATAAATATGATATTCCGCAGTCATATGATGGAAGTATTGCGGTCGGAGATTCAGGACTTAGAGAGATCACCGTGAAGGTCAGTGACATCTCAATACCGGACACAGCGATAATGTATACAGAGAAATTATCCAAGAATAATACAGGACAGGAAGGGCGGAAAAAGGCAGCCGAAGCTATATTTGATAAGAGCAAGGGGATCTATGCTTACGATGAGGATAATATGACAAAGACAGATATAGAAGCTCAGATTGATTCCTGGGAGGCATATAAGAAGAATCTGGGAACGGATGCAGACCATATCAAGGAGGCAAATGATGCGATCGCAGAGCTTCAGGATAAACTGGAGAAAGCACCGGATACTTATCCTGCGGCAGGTGATTATTCTGCACTTCGTTATCTGGGAACGATCGGAGATCATGAGTTTATTTTTACACCACCAAATGATGAAGATACAGATTACAGTCTTGAATTAAAAGAGGATATAATATCGTACCGGTCACCGGATGAACCGATGGATTCGATAAGGAGTGGACAGTATATAGAATTAAACAGAAGCGTAGAAAATGGTAATGCAGGAGCAGAAGAAGCACAGAAGGCGGTAAATGAATGTAAGTATTCAGAACAGGAGGCACTTGAAATAGCAGAAGCTTTTCTAAAGAATGTCGGATGTAATGATATGTCTCTTAGTTCGACATCGGCGCTCGCATGGGATTATAATGATTTTTACAGTACGGTAGAGATAAATGTCGATGGATATTATTTTACATTCAACCATATGATAAAGGATCAGTCGATCGGAGAGGGACTATATGCGTGGAATGTTGATAATTTTACACAGATACATGCTGAAGTAACCATTCCTACGGATTCCTGCACGATCGTAGTCGATGATAATGGTGTCATCGGAGCGAATTGGACAAATAACCTTTCTTCTGAGGGGGAACCGGAAGCGGCAGAGATGCTCTCATTTAAAGAGCTGATGAAGCGCGCAGATTCCTCAATTCCGGAATATTATGCCAAATACAGTACACAGTATAAAACGATTGAATATAACCGCCTGCAGCTTTGCTATTGCCTGAGACAGGGCGAGCAGGAGGGAGAATTTGAATATGTACCGGCATGGATATTTACACAGGTTGAAGAATATACAGACGATAATGGAAATGTTGAGGATGAATCAAATCCGGATCAGATGGTGGTGCTTGATGCGACAGATGGTTCCGTTATTGATATCGTGGAAGTATCAAAGGCACTTGGTACATATCGAACTATGAATGTAGGATCAGAATAGCAAATAATAAACAGTATCAGAATTTTATCTGAAATAAGAGGAAAAACGGGAAATTCTATGACAGGAAAGGATGAAGATCAATATCAATATGAAAAAATCAGGTATGAAACAAAGAAAGGAAATGGCGTTGTTATTTGCAGGCATATTAATGTTTACAGCCATAACTTCCGGCTGTGGGAAGAAGGATATCGATTATGATTCCGTGCAGCAGGAGGAAACGACACAGACAGGGCTGGATGCAAATGGCGACAGTGGAACGGTTTCTGCCGGTTATGATATACCGGAATCCTGTCATCAGATGATAGATCCGGCAGACAGTGAGCTGGAATCTATCGAGATTGCAGCAGACCGGATTCAGACATTTGATACGTCAGGTACGATCCGTGAATATGTGAAAAAGAGAAAGAGGACGCCGGAATATAAAGAAAAGGTGGTAAATGCAGTATTTGACCGGGATATTCAGCTGAGTGGTGAGAAAGCAAAGACAAAAGCTGATATAGAAAATGAACTGGATGCGGCAAAACAGGAATACGAAGATGCAAAAGCCAGGAAAGAAAACGGAGAAGCAATCTTTGAGGAGCAGTATACAGATGAGATAAAGAGACTGGAAAAAATGCTTGATGCAGCATCGGAGGATGGAGCAGCAGCTATTGATTATTCCGCTGATCTGTATAAGGGCATCCGTAATGATATAGAATTCGAGCTTGGTTTTCCATGTGCAGAATATCCGATGGCGCATTTTAAGATGACACAGAGTTTGATACAGTATCGTCCGCAGGATGGAGCCTCCGAGGTGGATATGATCCAGCTTCCGATGATGTCTGTAGAAGAATATAAGGAGCAGTCGGCGTCCATGGAAACGGAAACCGAATCATCACAAGGAAATGGACAGGACGGAACGACAGAGGAAGAAACGGAAGCCATGGTGCATGATAACAAGTGTATCTATTCAGTCGATGAAGCAAAGACGATCGCTGATGATTTTCTTTTGGATCTGGGAATCAGTGATGTTCAGGTTAAAGGTGTCAGTGATCTGATGTGGGCATATTATGATGACAGCGGCAACCCTGTCGGTGCAAGTGAATGGGATGGTTATATTTTCCTGTATGGACGGGCAGCGGGTACACAGATGGTTGCTGATTATGCATATTATGATACTGATTATCTGTCAGGGGAAGATGGTGATATAGAACTTGATCTTCCGCATGAATTCTACACGATATATGTAGATGGAAATGGAGTTATCAATGCCGGTTGGAAAGATTATCTGGAACCGACAGGACAGACAGACTCGGTCACATTACTTTCATTTGATGAAATGATACAGAAGGCAGAGAAAGCAATACCTGAATTCTATAAGAAATATAAGACCGGATACAGAGAAGTAATATTTGATCATCTGGAGCTTGGATATTGTCTGAGGCAGACTGAGGATCAGGATACATACTGTTTTGTGCCTGCATGGATATTCAGCAGGCATGAGGAAGCAGATAATGATCATGATGATCCATATACGTCACAGCTGGTAATTTTAGATGCTGTAACGGGTGATCTCATAGATCCTGTGCTACTGTCTGAGAGCCTTAATATTACGGCAGATGAAGACTGGGGCTTTACAGCTGAGAATTAAATTTTACTTGATATTCACCCACGGTTATGTGAAAATGGTAACAGGTAAAAATGGGTTACGTGTATATTAAGGAAGAAAGTATATGAGTACACAAAACAGTCTTGTTATCATAAAAGAGAAAATAGAAGGTATCATGCTCGATGATAAACGCATGAAAGCAGATGACATTGCAAAAAAGGTCCTGAAGGGGAGAAGGCATGAATGTAGTGATCCTCCAAAGTGGATGAAGGATGAGTTTGAGATCACAAAGGTCGAAGAAAAGCTTGGTGCATGTTATTATGTGAAGCCAAAGGGAAAAGAGATTAAGAATTTCTTTTTCTATATTCATGGCGGCGGACATTGCATGGAGATCAATAGAAATCAATGGGAGTTTGTTGTAGCAGTCATTGAAAAAAACGGTTATGGTGCGATTGTTCCGATCTATCCACTTACACCGGAGTTCTGCGCACAGGATTCATTTGATATGTTGATCCGGGCATACCGCCATCTGACAAAGAAAATGCCGATCGACCGACTGGTAGTAGTCGGAGATTCGACCGGTGGCGGACTTGCATTATCACTTGCAGTGCTTTCATGGAAAGAAGGTATCAGGAGACCGGATAAACTGATCCTGTTATCTCCGGCGATGGATACTGAATTTATGGATGGTAATATGGCGAACCTAATGATGGATCGCAAGAAGGAGATGCGGAAGTATTATTATCGTCCGGGAATAAAAGAATTTTTGAGAAAATACTGGATCAGGGATCTGTATCATCAAAATGAATATACATGTCCGGTATACGCAGATCTGACTGATATCTGTGATGAGATTGCCATTTTTACGGTAGAAGATGATCTGTTAAACGGATATGCAAGATATCTGTATGATCGACTAAAGAAACAGCAGATTCGAATCCATTATTTTGAATATTTCGGGATGCCTCATGATTATATCGAGCATCCTCATATTCCTGAGTGCCGTATGATCATCAATCGTATCAGTGACAGTATTAAGGATGAAGCAAAACTCGTAAACCCGGAGATCAAGCGGGCAGTGTGGGCAAGATCCATGGTGGCGGAACGCTATCCAAAGATTTATCAGGATGATGAATCTATTAAGCTTGCAACCAAATTGAATGTTTCCCATAAGGATCTGAATGCGATGTATCCGGAATATGACCGCCTGGTTAAGATGGGAAGAATCGTAGAGATTGACAAACGGGTAAAACAGTTTATTATGAGGTATGCAGATGGGATCATTGTAAATGTCGGGGCGGAACTTGATACCATGTTTTCGCGGATGGATAACGGAAGGATCCGATGGTATAATGTAGATATGCCTGAGACAATGGAACTTCGCCGCAGAATGCTGGAGAGCAAGGATAGGGAGCAGAACATTGGAAAATCTATTTTGGATTTTACTTGGCTTGACAGTGTTAAGAAGAATCAGGGAGAAGCGATATTATTTGTATGCTGTGATGTTACGAAGTATTTTACAACAAAGAAACTACAGGCGTTTCTTGATGCTATATGGCAACGGTTTCCGGGGGCTGAGGTTTTGTTTGATGTCAAGAATTCTGTTGGCAGAAAGCAGGCAAATCTGAAAGTATTAACAGGAAAGAAGAAAGGCGCGTTTATAAAGGTAAGTATCGATAACTGTACAAGTCTGATGTATGACTGGAATATCAAATACAGAGTGTTATATGACAGAGCGATTCTGAATAAAGAAGATATTACAGATATGTTTTCGGATAATGTGGCAAGACGATATCGCCATGCGATCAGACGAAAATATGATAAAATTATTCAATTGAGACTTGGTACAGAGCGAATCCAATTTTAAACGGCTTGTGGCAGACATGAGAGAAATAGACAGAAAAAAACAACTTGAAAAACGTATGAAATATGCGGTATGCATTATAACTGGTATTGTGATCGGTATTATAGCGGGTATCTGTATAGGAGTGGAGCATAATAAGACGACAAGGTCGAAGCCTACGTTATATACAGAAGTAACTTATGGGGTGGAGCTTCCACCGGGTGAACTCGCAAATCTGATCTACGAGAATTACTGGAATTATATCAAGCAGAGTTATATCATCGTCGGTGATGATCGTGAGACCTGCCAGCTCTATAAGATCAGCAGCAAGGTAGCCAGACATAATTATGATCTGGAACGATTTCAGCTGGATGATGATGGGTATATGCGTTATTCAGATGATAATATCAAGAATGCTAAGCTGGGAATCGATGTATCCGGTCATCAGGGAACGATCGACTGGGATCAGGTAAAAGAAGCCGGTATCCAGTTTGCAATGATCCGTCTTGGTTATCGTGGATACACTCAGGGTGGATTGGCATTGGATGATAATTATGTAACGAATATAGAGACAGCACTCGAAAGCAAGATGCCGGTCGGTGTATATTTCTATACACAGGCAGTAAGCTACGAGGAAGGCGTGGAAGAGGCACAGTATGTGCTCAAGAACATTGCTGATTATAAGATCAGTTATCCGGTAGTAATCGATACGGAGAAGATGGAAGCGGACGGCGCCCGTGCCAATGATATCTCAAATGAGGAACGGACGGATGCAATCGTTGGATTCTGCGATACGATCAAGGATGCAGGATATACACCGATGATCTATGCAAACAGGAACTGGTATGCACAGAATCTGGATATGGATCGGCTGGGAGATTATCAGCTGTGGCTGGCACAATATTCCAATGTACCCGATTTCCCATATTTGTTTACCGGCTGGCAGTACACCAGCGAGGGAAGTGTGCCGGGAATCTCCGGCTCGGTGGATATCGATGTCTGGATGAAATAAAGAACTTTAAGAAATAAGAATATTGCTATAGTACAGAATCCATCTGCTCTATACTTGTTATTACGCAAATCGTTTGCACTCGGTTCTCACGTAGCGGTACTAAACTCATCACCTTACGGTGATTCGTTAAGGACCGACGTTCCGAACAGGTTTGCTTCATAACAATATAGAGCATATAGATTCTTGTCTATGGTATAAAGTATAAAACACCAATATCTTTATTTGTAGAATTACTTGTAAAGATATTGGTGTTTGTTTTTGTTTATAATAGTTTATTTATTTAATTGTAAAGGTTACGTTCTGAACCTTGCCGTTCTTTGACCAGATGGTCAGGGTATGTGTTCCCTTTTTCTTAACGACTGTGTTCTTCTTAACTGCTTTGCCGTCCAGTTTCATCTTTACAAGGCTCTTGCTGTTTGATACTGTGATCTTCTTGCCGGCTTTGTATGACTTGTTGTTCTTAACGGCTGTTGTCTTTGCTGTCTTGGTTGTCTTAGCTGTAGAAGCGTAAAGATTCTTTTTCTTTGAAGCATCCTTGATCGTCCATTTTACTGTCTTTGACTTGTTGGACAGTTTACCGTTTGTTGTCTTGATCTTAGACTTCATGGTAACATTGGTCTTCATAAAGAACTGGATGTTTGACAGATCATAATTGTCGTTAGCCTGAAGCTCTGCTGCTTTGCTGGTAAGCCCTGCGATACAAGACATGTTCTTTGCGGCGTTATCAGGATCAAAGGTTGCATAGAAGAAATCTTTGGTAAGACATACATTTGTATATCCGGCTTCTTCTAACAGCTTCTCAATATCTGTCATTTTTGCATTTTTTGCAGATGCTGTAAAGGTGTGGTAGGTGATGCCGTTGATTGTCTTTTTGGCATATACAGCTCCTGATCCTTTTAGTTCACTTTTCAGTTCCTTGATAAGTTCTTCTGTTGTGGTTTCACGCATGGTTGCAATAGCGGATAACAGTTCATCGTCATAGCCAACCTGAAGTGAGAAGTCAGCCTTAGTTGCCGATTTGACTTTTATGGTAGTTGTAGTCTCTGACGCACAACCTGTCATCATAAGACCAAAGATACAGACACATAAAGTCAGTAATAAGTGTTTCATTTTTTTGTTCATAGATACCCTCCTATAATATAATTTTGTCTACAGACTCAGTCTATCATCCGCGATTCCTAAAGTAAAGGTAAATTCCGTATTTTGTAGCTTAATAAATCTTATGATATAATGATGAAAAATCGCTTGCTTGCAAGGGACGATTTTTCGAATGTATT
>ERZ1034976.581-NODE-581-length-33704-cov-44.161372_pt1 | contig 33704 bp, 20 predicted proteins | sample MGYA00520623_ERZ1034976 | MGnify/ENA primary metagenome ERZ1034976 (study PRJEB33766, sample SAMN09781774) | gut metagenome | biome: gut microbiome | host: Homo sapiens | place: Madagascar | study: EMG produced TPA metagenomics assembly of the PRJNA485056 data... | reverse complement strand
TTTTACCTCCAATTATTTAGAATTCTGCATCAAACAAGACGCTGATTTTATAAGGAATATCATCCAATTTCTTAAACTGGTTGCTTCCTGCAATCTGCTGCTCCTTGCGAAGATAAATCTCCTGACCATTCAGTTCCGTGAGCTGGCGTTTGAACACGAATTTATGTTTCTGCTCTCTCTGCTCGCTCTCTTTGCTCTCGCTATTGAAGCTAAGTACGATGGAGTCGGAGAGGAGATTGCCATCCTTGTCGTAGAACCCGAAACGCATATCTACACCCTTCATCTTGTCGGTAACAGGCTCGCTCTGGTAGAAACTGATAGTCTGGTTATTGGTGGTGATACGACTCTTCCTGTTGAGAATATCCACCGAAACCTCGCTGATTCCTTGTTTCTTCTTGATGTTGACATGCAATACCGGAATTACAACTTCCTGAGGCATACTGCCACCATGTACGAATCTGCTTCCCGCACCCTGTTTGCGGATTCGGTTCAACCCTTTGGCAGTCTGTATTTCCGTATCGCCTTTTAATCCCACTTCTTTGCCCTGCCACGTCTTTACGGCATTGCCTTCTTCCAGTTTTTTCCCTATTACAAAACGACGTCTGTCTTATCAAAAGTATGAAGGGCGATTAGAATGTTAGAGTTATATCATGGCAGTATGCCATGATTGACGAAATAGACTTGTCACGTTCAAAACGTGGCAAGGTTTTTGGTGTGACTTTTATTAGAATCTTAATAAGTTTCAGGCGATGGAGATGGCGGCGAGTACCTCCCAACGTAGGGTTGGTGATTAAATTACTTTCTTATGTAGCAACAAACAGAAGAAAGGGGGCGTTATGATAGTCGGTGCTCATGGCACATTTGAAAATCCAGACATCCCTTCTTTCTATATTTTACTAAAGGAAGAGAATATGCTTTACAAACATGTGAATAATGATATGATAAATCTTGAATAATTATTAATATTGGATAACGTAATAATGAATTATTCTCATTTTATTGCTAAATAATTATAAAGAAGTTGTTAATTTCAAATAAAAAGATTATTTTTGTATCAAAAATAGCGTAATTATGGCAAACAAGGAATTGAACAGGCTAAAAATAGTGCTTGTAGAAAAGAAACGCACTAATAAATGGTTAGCTGAACAACTTGGAAAAAATCAGACGACTGTGTCTAAATGGTGTACCAATACATGTCAACCAGACATTGGTGCTCTCATGAAAATTGCCAAACTGTTGGAGGTTCCATTGACAGAACTATTATGTATAGATGCTGTTGATGAGGACTAATGATTAATAACAATAAACGAATTGAACTATGCTCCCATTACAACAAGCATATGAGGCTAAAGATGCCATTATTGAATATTTGAAAGCAACATTCAACTTCAAAGACAAGGAGGTGAATGATGCTTTTTATGCGTTTATACAAAATGACAAGTATGGTATTGCGCATGAACCATATATTTCTTTGAAAACACCATTTACTTCTGCCGATAGCGATGGCTCTGATGTTATGGACATTGTTCCTGGTTATACGCTTTATAAGCATCAGTATCAGTCTTTTCAGAGATTGACATCTAAAGATAATCATTCTCCACAGCCAACTCTTCTGACTACAGGAACAGGTTCTGGTAAAACTGAATGTTTCTTGTTTCCATTACTTGATTATTGCTATCAATGGCGACAGAATCATGAACATGCGGAAGGTGTTAAAGCAATTATACTTTATCCTATGAATGCGCTGGCAAGTGACCAAGCTAAGCGTCTTGCTGAGGCTATCTATCAAGATAAGCGTCTTCGAGGAAAAGTAACGGCTGGTCTTTTCATTGGAGAAGGTAAGAATCGTGAAAAGAAATATCCTGTTGCCATGGGGGAGCATAATATCATTGAAGATCGAGACCAGATATTAGAAACACCGCCAGATATTATATTGACAAACTTCAAGATGCTTGATTATGCTTTGATGAAGCATAATTACGCAAAATTGTGGTACTATAATTTTAAGGACAAGGAAATGCTTAAGTTTCTTGTCTTGGACGAGTTGCATACTTATGATGGAGCGCAAGGGACAGATGTTGCTAACTTAATACGTCGCTTGAAATTAAAGTTGGATTTACAGGCTGGGCAATTGTGCCCAGTTGGAACTTCTGCTACCATAGGAAGTGGCAAGGATTCTAAAGTTTTATTGCGCAAGTATGCGTCTGATGTGTTCGGGGAAAGTTTTGATGCAGATTCCGTTATCGTTGAAGATAGAATAGAAGTTAAGAAAATAGGCAATGCTGCAAATAATAATTTCTTACCTGAATTAGAGGATTTACCTCAAACCCGATTTGGACTTGATGACACTTATGACGAATATATTATCCGTCAGCAGAGTTTATGGCATTTACAGAATGCAAGTCTTGCAGAAGAATTGTCTGAACTGCGAATAGTCAGAGACATAACTGATATAACTTATAATTCCTATATCAGTGTGCCCAATCTTATAGCTAAACTTGCTGATAAAAACGAAAAATTTAGAGCCTTGCCGGAGTCTGCATACAAGGGCGTGGAGTCACCACGTTTGGCAGTCCTGTCATCTTTGTTAGCTCTGATAGCTGCAGCGAAGAAAGGTGTAAAACCTCAATTCCCTTTTCTGTACTTGCAAGTTCAACTTTGGTTACGAGAGCTTTCTGGCTTTCTTCGTATTATGTCGAATGAAGTTAAGTTTACTTGGCGAAAAGATGTGAACAAAGAGGATAAGCAACAGCTTGCTTTACCTGCTTATTTCTGCCGTGAATGCGGAGATTCAGGTTGGATTGCGTATAAGACTAAGAAGTCGAATAGCTTAGACAAAGACCCTGGTAAAACTGCTATACAGTTTATCAACAACAATGAGAATTGTTGGTTGCTGAATCTGTGTAAAGACGACAACAAGCCAATAGAAGAATATCAAGGAATAACTGAATCTTGGTGGATAGACCCAGCCGATTTGCATGTATATGATCAGCAGGATGAAGAAAAGGAGAACCGCATACATGTATATGCTATGCGTAAAATTGATGCAGGGAAACATGGTAAGAATCCTCGCTTTGTCCAGTCTTGTCCTTCTTGTTGCTCAGACAATTCTTTAGCTATCATTGGTACGAAAGTTGCAACGATGGCTTCTGTGGCTATTAGTCAAATCATGTCGTCAGATCTTGATGGTGAAGTGGAAGCCAATCGAAAAATACTTGCTTTTACTAACAGTGTGCAAGACGCAGCTCATCAGGCAGGATTTTTTGAGGCGCGAAATTATCGTTTCTCTTTCCGTAATGCTTTACAGAATTGTATTCGGAATTTGAGCGAGAACGGAAAACTCCCGATAAGTCTTGAAAATCTCGAAAAGCAGTTTGTACTGTATTGGAAGGAAAAATTACATTTTGAAGAGAATCAAGAGGGATATGTTTATCGCTTTTTCCCTCCGGATAGATTAGGTGACATAGACTTAGATACAGATTTCAGAGTCAATGACCATAAATTTAAGAAAGGTTTTATAGAACAGCTTGACCTTCGTCTAGGATGGGAAATTGCTTCAGAATTTGGATTCAATGCTCGCATTGGTCGTACTTTGGAAAAATCAGGTGCTTCAGCAACTTATTTTGATGAAGACCAATTGAGAAATGTCTATAAGCAGATGAAACCATGGCTTGATGAAAATAGATTGGAGCGTATTACACGTCAACATTTTGTGCAGTTCGCCAATGGCGTATTGCACCGCATTCGCATGCGTGGAGCCGTGGACCATCCATTTCTCTCTCGTTTTCGTGAAGTGAAGTCCACTACTTACGAGATGAATAATAATAAGCCTTCGAAATATTATCTTCATAGATACTTTAGTTCACGTGCACGTTATCCGAAATTGGTCGCGACTACACATCTTGACAATCGTAGTATCCTTGATACCACTTATGTGAATCCAAGGGTACTCAATTGGTATAAGTACTATTTTCAGAAGTGTTTTACTGCCGACTTATCAGATAATGGCTTTATGATGGCAGAAATCCCGGATGGTCTTTACAATGACTTTTACCAAAAACTGTTTGAAGTTTTTTGCGAAGAAGGAATTTGTAATAAGAGCGTTCGTGAATCAGAGCAAAATTACTGTATCTCACCATCTGCTCTCTTGATCTCTGATAAAGTAAAGCATATTCACTGTTACCATTGTACTTCTGTGATGTGTGTTGCCAACGAAGATGAAGTTTCTGAGAATACTCCATGTCTCGAATATAAGTGTCAAGGTAAATATACAGAGGTAAAACGAGATGAGATTCATAAGTATTATTATAATGTTTATAATCGTCAGCTCTCACCACGTATTTACTCACATGAGCATACGGGCATTCTCGATCGTCAGAAACGTGAGAGTATAGAATACCAGTTTAAGAGTAATGAAGGGAAGAATAGTGTCAATACATTGGTGGCGACATCTACATTGGAAATGGGTATCGATATCGGTGACTTGAATGTGGCACTTAACACTTCTGTTCCACCAATGCCATCCAACTTTATACAAAGAGTGGGACGTGCTGGTCGTAAAAGTGGAGCAGCGCTCATTATTGATTTTGCTCGCAATGAATACCATGACTTGTTTTACTATGCAGAACCAAAGGAGATGATGCAGGGAAAAATCAATACACCAGGTTGTTACCTTTCTGCAGTAGATATATTGCGCAGGCATTTCTTTGCTTATTGCCTTGATACATGGACTGGGTTGGATAATCAGAACAATCAGATTCCGACAAAGGTATATAATTTGCCATTGAGCACATTCAAGACAAATAGCGCTTCTTTTTTCAATCGTATCATTGCTTTCATTGAGACAAATGGCTCGAATCTCGAAACCAACTTCCGCTCTCAATATACAGAAGAGCAGGAGGACGCATTAGCCAACTTGTCTAAGATCTTGGGTACTGGTGAGTTTGTAACTGGGATACGTAAAGAATTTGATAAATTGTATGATAAGTATATGTCTATGTCGAATCGTATCAACGATTTACGTAAACGAATCAATGATAGTAATCTGGCAAAGACTGATGAGGAAAGGAAAGAATTGGAAATTCAGGTGGCTGTACTAAGCAAGACTCGTCGAACTTTAATGAATCAACAGTTGCTTGAGTTTATGACGAATGCGGGATTGTTGCCGAATTATGCATTCCCTGAGTCAGGTGTAACTTTGGATGCAACCATCATCCATCACCCACCATTGGATGACAAATCTGCTAAGTACAAGATAGAGGAGTTGAGCGTTCAACGTTCTGCATCATCAGCTTTGCGAGAGTTGGCGCCAGGCAATCATTTCTATGCACAGAAATATCGTATGAATGTCTCTGGACTTTCCACGCTTAACTGGAATACGGGAGATAAAGAAGCTCTTATGAAAATGAGATTCTGCTCAAAATGCGACTATATAGAGTTGGATAAACAAGAGCATAGCCATGAGTGCCCTGTTTGTGGTGACCAAGCATTTGGTACGCCAAACAATGTTCACTATTTTGTGCGTATGGACGAGGTGCGCTCGAGCGACAGGAAAGAAGAGGCAGTGCTTGACGATAAAAGCGATGATAGGGATAGCAATAGTTATGTTACGTCCAAACATTTCATTCTTGATGGCAGTGTCAAGGCAAGTGGATTGCGTACGATACCTTTTGGAATAGAATATTGCAAGAGTGTAGATGTCATAGACATCAATCTTGGAGATTCAGAACAAAAAGATGTTCGAGACTTAGATATCAATGAGCATGAGCATATTCCTACCAAAGGTTTTGTGACCTGTAAGTATTGTGGCAAATCAACAAGTAAGTCCAATGAATTGAATGTGGTAGATTCTAAGGATTTACACTATCCTTTCTGTAAGAACAAGGATAAGAGATATATGGATAAGCCTGATGATTATTTTGAGGAAGTGTATCTCTATCATAAGTTTCATACGGAAGCCATCAAGGTCTTGTTGCCAGTGCAAGATGTGGATACTGAGGAAACTACAGATATGTTTGCAGCTGGTATCGGTTTGGGATTGCGTGACTATTTCGCTGGAAATCCTGACCATATACAAATAGAGAAATACAAAAGCTATAACGAGGAAACTCACAAGTTTGACCGTTATGTCATTCTCTATGATACAATTCCTGGCGGAACAGGTTACTTGGCACAAATAAGTAAGCCAGAAGAGTTTGAAAAGATATTGCAGAATGCTTGGGAACGCATCCATACATGTGATTGTCAGAATCATGGCAAGGATGGGTGTTACCATTGCATTTATACATACAGTAATAATCGCATTCAAGACAAATTGAGTCGAAAACGTGCAGATGAGTTATTCCGTAAGATATTGGATTATTGCCGTAATGAAAACAATGGTTCAAGTAATTGGGAAGATGTAAAGGCTCTTGGCAACCTTTCTTCTGATGGCGGATTGGAGGAAAGTGAATTGGAGAAGCGGTTTGTCTATGCCCTTCAGCGTTTTGTGCAAGAAGACAATCAGCTGGGGGGTACGCATGCTTGGAAATTTCAACAAAATGAGACTTCGTATCATCAGCAATATAATCTGGTATATGATGATGGAACTCATCGGCTGTCTTATGAGATTATTCCGCAATATATTCTTGATAAATCCAAGGGGGTCGAATTTCATACGGAGCCAGACTTCTTGATACGCCCTGTCTTGATGCAAGAGAACGATGGGCGTGGTTGGAAAGAACTGCCTTTCGAATATTTGAGAAGTTTTGCTATCTATATGGACGGTTATCACTTTCATGCTTCGGGAAAGCATAATGTCTTTGCGAAAGATTTTATGAAACGTCAAAGTATAGAAAAATCTAAGCAATACATGTCTGTTACGTTGACTTGGGCAGACATGAATAAATTCGAAGATGCAGACCATCCTGAAGATTCTGTGATAGACAGGCATAATGGTGCCCTTCTGAACAAGTTGGGAAAAAACGAATGGCGTGACAGACGTAATTCGATGGAGCGTCTGTTGTACGTTCTTGGTCATTTGTGGGAGGCAAAAAAAATAAAAGATACGTTGCTGATGTATATGGTGGGTCTTCAACCATCTATGTCTGCATCTATCAAACTGTTTCCAAAACAACCTTGGGCGGCTTTGGAAGTCAATGTGGATATGGCCAATCATACCATAGTTCCTGTATTTGAGGTACCTATGGACATCCATCCTGACGAAGGATTGCCAGAAGAGCAATGGCAGGATTTTTGGCGTGTCTATAACCTGGTGTCTCTTTATCAAGGTATTGAGACAGATGCACAAAAACCAATGGAGTCGGCAGAATCAAAATGGGAAGAAATAGCTGATGAATTCGATGACGAACTCCATGAGATTGTTATCAATCTACTGAAGGAGGGTATAGAGTTTGACCATCATGCAGGAGTTGCCATCAAAAATAGAAAAGGTAAAAAAGTATGTGAAGTAGAGCTTGTTTCCGAAAAGCATAGATTTGTATTCTTCCCAGATGACGAGGAAGCTGTCATTGCCGAAGGTTACAAAATATTCGAACCGGATACATTTGATATTAACGACATTAAATAAAAGCAATATATATATGAGACTGTTTCTTGAAGAGTCTTGTTGGGATGCCATTATGAGCCTGCCACGAGACGTACAAAATAAATTCAAAGAGTTTCGACGCAAGTTTAAGGAGAACCCAAAGTCGGCAGCTATCAACTTGGAGTCCATATCAGACTTCAAGGATGATAGTATGCGCACAGCTCGTCTCGGTTTAGATTATAGAATGATTATCGGTGTTGTTGGTGGAGAGGATTATTGTTTGCTTCATATCGATCATCATGATGAAGCCATGGCTTGGGCTCGTAATAAAAAGTTTATCTGGAACGACAAAGTATCTTCTTTTCAGGTGATTTCTGTTGAGCATTCCGAAGAACAGAAAAAGCAAGAGCATGTTAGCCAGTCTGACACGTATGCTTTTAGCAAATATTCGGATGAGCAGCTTTTACGTATCGGTGTACCAGCGGAAAACTTGTCTTTGGTCCGCAAGTTCAAGGACTTGGATGATTTGGATAAATATGAAGACGAACTTCCACAGGATGCGTGGGAGAATTTGTATTATCTTTTGGATTCAGAAGATATAGACCGCATTATATATGATGTGGAAGAAGGTAAGCGTAAGGAAGCGGAGCATGAGCAGCAGTTGCAAAGTGAAAATAACCGACGCCGTTTCATCGACATTACAGACGATGAAGAACTTGACAAAATTCTTAAAGAGGACTTGAAGCAATGGATGATTTTCCTACATCCGTCACAGCGTCGAATCGTGGAAGGTAACTACAAAGGCTCCTTGAAAGTTAGCGGAGGTGGCGGTACAGGAAAAACTGTTGCAGCCATACATCGACTTAAGCGCCTTTGTACAACAGCATACGAAGGAAATGGAAAAGTCTTATATACCGCTTATAATCGTGCCTTGGTTGAGAATCTTGGTTCTCTTATCAAACAAATGGATGTGCCAAGACAACGTTATGAGTTGGAAACGGTGGATACTCTGGTACGAACAATAGCCAAAGCGAATAGCTTGGTGGGTGGTAAGACTATAGTCTTTGACAATGATGAGCGTATGCATCATCTATGGCAAGAAGTCGAGATGGACAATATGTCCGAGTTTTCAGCAGATTTCCTCCAAAAGGAGTACAATGAGGTGATTCTTTATCACGATGTTGATTCTTTGGATCAATACCTCAAGACACCTCGAATAGGATTAGGCAACTCCTTGTCTCGCAAGCAGCGCAAGAATGTATGGGAAATGGTGGTAAGTTTTCGTGAGAAGGAAAACAGGCAGAACATCCTTTCTCAGCGAGAGCTATTCAATGTCACAACGCATTGGTTGAGAGAACAACCTGAATTTATGTTCACTCATGTCATCGCTGATGAGATTCAGGACTTAGCTAATCCTGAGTTGCGTTTCCTACGTGCGCTTACTCCAGAAGGAGCTAACGACTTATTCCTTGTTGGTGACCCATATCAGCGCATCTACTCACGCAAGTTGAATTTCAAGGCTGCGGGCATCAATATACAAGGTCGCAGTCGTCGCCTTAGAGTCAACTATAGAACCACAGAGGAAATAAAGCGTCAGGCTGTTTGCATAGTATCTGGTGTTGAGACTGATGACTTTGATGGTGGCGAGGAAAGTTTGAAGGGATATGTCTCTTTGCTTCATGGAGATGCTCCTGTCTATCAATTATATAAGAATAAAAATCAGGAGTTTGAAGCGATTGGCGCTTATTTACAAGCCTGTCTTGATGCCAAGATAAGGCCTCGTGACATTTGTGTTGCCGCCTATCGCAATAGCATGGTAGATAGTATAGCCAATTATCTGACACGAAACTTGGATATTCCTTGTTGGAAGATGGATACTGGTGACAGAGAGGGTGTGAACCTTTCTACTTTCCATAGGATGAAGGGATTGGAATTCCGTGTAGTTATCCTTGCTGATGTAAGTGCTGCGACGATTCCATATCGACCTGCTAATTTTACAGAAATGGATGAGGAACAACAACGACAGAATGACCAAGAGCAACGCTCGCTGATGTATGTCGCTCTTACACGTGCCATTAATCGTGTTCTTATCACAGGATGCGGTGAACCTTCTTCTTTTCTTCTCACATTAAATAAACATAAATAATGAACACAGCATATACAATAGGACAACGTATCACAGTAAGAGGGGAGGACTTCTTGATTACCGACATCAATGATGGCGGTAATCATAACTTGCTGCTTGATGTAGTGGGAATTTCCCCTCTTGTCATGGACAAGACTTTTTGTTTCGACACTGCGTTGGAGGATGACATAGAACCTGTACGTCCAGAGAATACTCATTTTATAGCAGATACCCAAAGTGGTTATCGTCTCACTAAATTATATATTGAATCTGCTTTGCGTTCCAGTACTACGCAGTCACCGCATATCACGATAGCTCAAAAGGGCGCTTTTGATGTTCATAATTATCAGTTGGTGCCAACTGTCAAGGCTTTTTCTATGCCTCGTCCTAGAATGTTGATAGCTGATGCCGTAGGTCTTGGTAAAACCGTGGAAGTGGGAATCTTTCTTTCTGAGATGATTCGCCGAGGTCGTGGCAAGCGTATTCTTGTGGTTGCTTTGAAGAGCATTCTCAAGCAGTTCCAGGAAGAACTGTGGAATCGTTTCGACATACCTTTGGTGCGTCTTGATTCTACAGGGGTGAACCGTATCAAAACCATTATACCTCTCAACAAGAATCCTTTCGACTATTATGATAAGACTATCATATCTGTAGATACATTGAAAAATAGTCAAAGTTTTAGAAGCTATATAGAGCATACACGATGGAATATCATCGTTATAGATGAGTGTCACAAGGTAGCCAATACAGCCAGCCAGCGTGGAGCGTTGGCGCAAATTCTTTCCGAGCATTGTGATAGTTTGATTTTCACATCAGCTACGCCTCACAATGGCCGTAGGGAAAATTTTGCTTCTCTTGTTCGCATGCTGGAACCTACTGCCATTCCATTAGATGGCAATTTCACGGCAGAAAATATCAAGCCGTATTATGTTCGTCGTTTTAAAAATGACTTGAAGAATGATTCTACGATTGCGGCTCAATTCCAAGACCGCCAGTTGATATCAGACCATGTTACGCTGGCTCCTCTTGAAGAGCAGTTCTTGTGTCATCAGCACGAACAGTTCAAGTTATATAAGGAATCTTCTTCTGGCTTTGGTGAAATGTTTATGCCTTTGTTGCTTTTCAAAAGCTATATGTCGTCTCCAGCTGCGGCTCGTAAGTCAATTGAGAATCGTTTGGAAAAGGTAGATGATGAGGAGTTGCGAGAGCAACTTGACATCGTCAATAAGATTATTGCTACCCATCAGGATACCAAATATAATAAGTTTTGCGAGATTCTTCGCTCGCTCAATTGGGCTGGACGTGAGCAGGATGATCGTATCGTGGTGTTTACCGAGCGAATAGAGACTATCAATTATCTCAAAGCCAATTTGGAGAAAGACTTTAAAATTAAGGATAAACCTATCCGTAGCGGTGATGGGGAATATCCTCGAATAGCTGTATTCCAGGGTGGTATGCTTGATACAGAACAGGATGCCATGATAGAGAACTTTGGTAAAAAGGATTCACCGATACGTATGCTTATCTGTAGTGATGCAGGTGCGCAAGGTGTCAACCTTCACTATTATTGTAACAGAATGTTCAATTACGACATCCCTTGGAGTTTGATTACACTTGAACAACGCAATGGTCGCATTGACCGTTACAAGCAGCCTCGTGTGCCATACATTCATTATATGGTGCTCCGTAGTGACAATCCTAACATCAGTACCGACTTCCGCATCCTCGACCGTTTGAAGGAAAAAGAGGACGAGGTGAATCGTACCTTGGGAGATGTAGCGGAGGTGTTCCATCTTTATGATGTACACCAAGAGGAGAAAGTGATAGAAAAGGCCATCATCAATGATGATGAGGATATTTGGGCAAAGTTGGCTACTTTGGGAATGGGTAGTGATGCAGAGGATTCCCAGACCAATGCCGAAGAGAAGATTCCTGATGAAAAGCCTAACGATATAGTAACGATAGGCAAGACTGATGATAGCGAGGTTGAGGTGAAGATTGATGAAGGAATATCCATCTACAAAAAGGATATGGATTTCTATTCTGCACTCTTCCGACAGTTGGAGAGCGACCATCTTATCAAGCCTGGCAATGTGACTATTGATGATGATATGGTGAATGTTACCAACACCGACGAACTCGATACGGTGCTCTTTGATGTACCTGCGGAAGCTAAGCCTCGACGTGGCATGCGCTATCATCTATCTACGAATAAGGATGATGTGCTGAAGGCAATAGAAAATGCCCGAGTGGTAGATAATAACCAAAGTAATGCCGATGGCATACGCTGGGCGGACACCCAGATACTTTACGACTTGCACCCTGTGGTACGTTATATGTTGACCAAGCTCTCTGCATCTGTGCCTAAAAATGACGCCCCTGTTGCAAAACTGAGTTTCCTGCCGAAGGATATGGCTTATTTTGTCATCAATGGACAAGTGAGTAACCAGCTTGGCAACAGTGTGATTAGCGACTTCTTGGTGTGCCCGGTCAACAAGGATGGAAATGGCATTTTCAAGCCGATGTCCTTAGGTGAGTTTATAACCACCAATCATCTGAAAGATACGCTTTATACTGACACGATTGCAGAGGAAGATTTGAACCGTCTTCATGACTTGCTTCCTGAGGCGATAGATAATGCCAAGACTATTATGAGTGAGCAACAAGCTACCAAGATGGCAGCCATGAACAGCGTGGTAACCAATTATAGCAAGAAATTGAACGACTGGATTTATGGTGAGCAAAAGCAGCTAAGCCTTTTCCAGGCTGATGAATTGATGCCAAGTGGCTTTGCTGGGGTTCGCATGGACAAGCGCAAGAAAAAGGTGGAATCTCTTTCGCAGGATAGAGGTCAGTACCTGAAGGATTTACAATCGCTCCAAGGTGAACCATTCATCAAAGTGATCGCGGCTTTCTATAACTTTTAAATTTTAGTACATAAGATATGGCAGCATATAGTTTCATAGATAATATTAACGACTTTTTTTCGACTGGTTACTTCACGGAGGATTTCCAGAAGAAAGTCTTTGACAAGTCTGGCTATTCGCAGGAAGGTATCAAGGAACTTTGTACTCGCTTTTCTGCGCTTCGTCAGCAATATAACCGTTACAAGCAAGCGGTTACGTCACGATATGCTCGTGAAAAAGACAAAGAGCGTGAAACTTTTGATTTCAATTCCAAACTATTGGAGTGCTTAGGTTATTATAAGGCAACTGTAAAAGAACAGCCTGCTGCTATTCTGTCTCTTCCGATAGGTGAGAATGGGGCACAGCAGGAAGTTCCTGTACGTATTGTCTGTAATCGGACGGATGGCTCTCCTCAGCTTTATGTGATGGATATTCCTACTCTTGTCTCTGCATCTGATGATACGGATGCAGAGACTGGTTTTGCAGAATTGGGACTGGATCGTCTTGTCACTCATATATTCTCTCTTCCAGAGCAAGAACATCCTCGTTATATTTTGATGTCGTCAGGCAATATGGTATTTTTTATGGATGCCGACAAGTGGGAGCGTGGTGCTTATCTCCGCTTTGATATAGAACGTCTATTGGTGGAGACCACGCAGAGTGCCATGCGCAACTATTTCGCTCTGTTTTATCTTTTGGTTTCTCGTGAGGCTCTTGCTGCCATTGGCGATACGCCACTGATGCAGCAATTGGAAGAGGAGAGCTATAAGAATGCCTATGCCGTGACGCAAGACTTGAAACGTGGTGTGGTTGCAGCTGTGGAGGCTTTGGCTAACGAGGCTATCTGGTATATCAAGCATACGCCGGATAATAAGTTCCACGACCAGGATGAGACGGATGATAACTTTGAGACCATGATGCGTGATGACTGTTTGGTCTTCATCTATCGTTTGTTGTTCATTTTTTATGCGGAGAGTCGTCCCGACCTCGATATCTTGCCAATCAACGACCAAACTTATCAGCGAGGTTATTCCTTGGAGATGTTGCGTGATTTGGAACAGGTAAACCTTATTACGGCTGAGGAACTGAATGGCTACTTCTTCGACCATAGCATTAAGCGACTCTTTGCGCTTATCTTGCGAGGTTATAACGAAGACCGTGTGGATGCTTCATCCATGACGACCTCTTTCCGTGTGCGCCATATCGACTCGCCTTTGTTCTCTGATACTAAGTTGAAAGTGCTCGTAGGTGTCAAGTTCCGTAATGTTGTATGGCAGAGCATTGTTTGCCAGTTGTCTTTGTCGCAGAAACAAAAGGGTAAGCCGCGTGGACGTATCTCGTATTCCAATTTGGGCATCAACCAGTTGGGTAGTGTGTATGAGAATCTTTTGGCTTATCGTGGCTTCTATGCTGAAGAAGATTATATCGAGGTGCATCCTAAGGGTGATTTGGTGGAAACGTATCTGCAACCTCGTTCTCGTCGTGACGTGTTTGAGGAAGATGAGATATTGAAAGATGAGGAAGGTCATGACATCATTCATCCTAGGGGCAAGTTTATCTACCGTCTGAATGGCCGTGATCGCAAGAAGTCTGCCTCTTTCTATACTCCAGAGGTGCTGACCAAGAGTACAGTGAAATATACTTTGAAGCCAATCGTAGAGAAGTTGGAGCGTGGTGAGATTAAGGCTTCCGACTTGTTGCAGATGAAGATTTTGGAGCCTGCCATGGGTGCAGCCGCTTTCCAAAATGAGGTTATCAACCAGTTGGCGGTGCTTTACTTACAGTTTCGCAAGCAAGAAGTGGGTGAAACCATCGACCCTTTGCAATATCCTAATGAGCTGCAGAAGGTGAAGGCATTCATTGCCACCAGCAATGTGTATGGTGTCGATCTCAATGCAACTGCTATTGAGCTTGGTAAGCTATCCTTGTGGCTCAATGTGATGCACAAGGATATGGAAGTTCCTTTCTTCTCCAACCGTCTTGCCGAGGGTAATGCGGTGATTGGTGCATGGCTGAAAGTGTATAAGAAAAGCGATGTTGTAAGAACTACCGTAGGACAACGTGCTTACGACAAGAAGTGGTGGGAGGCTCCTACGCACCGTATTCACTTCTCTGATTCTCGTCTGGAACGTCACTATACAGAGGTTTATCATTTTCTTCTTCCTGTGCAAGATATGCTGGGCATACTCAATGCCAAATTGCCTACATTCAGTAAAGAAGAGGAACAAAAGTTAAAGGAGAAGAAAAAAGTCATGGCTAACATTCGTAAGTCATGGCTCAAGGGTATCACTGGAGAGGAATACAAGCAGCTGGAGCGCATCAGCCGTAAGATTGATGTACTTTTGAAAAAGTATGTAGAGTTTCAGATGGGGGTGGCAGAATATGCCAACAATGGATATGCTGTTTGGAAATATGCAGGTAAACGCACTTTGCCTTTTGAGACCAATGCGCAGCGTGAAGAGTTCGATGACCAGCGTTATCGAAAGGATTCGGCATACATGAAACTAAAGGCGGTGATGGACTATTGGTGTGCTCTTTTCTTCTGGGAGTACAAAGACCTTGCAGACCTTCCTACAAGACAGGATTATTGGGATGATATTGAGCGTGTCTTGGATGTGGACATGAAAGAGGCTTCTCCTAAAGTTCGTTTCTCTAATGCAGGCAAAACTGGAGAGGAAGATTTGTTCTTGCCTAAACAGGGACGAATCGACTTTGATGCAGAGGAGGAAGAGAGTGCAGCGAAGGTTCAGAGTTTGGAGTATTACTTGGCAGAAATGGGTAACAAGCAAACCAACAAACTGCAATTGGAGGGGGCTTATAGTGAGCGTCGCTTTGATATTGTCAAGGAGTTGGCCAAGCGCTATCATTTCTTCCACCCAATGTTGGAGTTCTTGGAGGTGTTCTGGCTGAGAGATGGCTTTGATATTATCTGTGGTAACCCACCATGGGAAAAATGGTCGTATGAACAGCAAGAGGTCATTGGCGAAAAATACCCAGAGGTTCTTATTCGTGAAGATAGTGCAACTGATGTTGAACATGCGTTGGAAATGTATTTTCAAAATGCAACAATCAAGAGCATGTGCATGATGGAGCAGGTTGAGGCAACTTGTTCTGCTACATTCATGAATTCTTTTGCATGTTATCCTTTGCTTGTAGGTCAACAAGCTGATTTATACAAAAATGTATTGACTAACTGTTTTGACCTTCTTAGTGAAAAGGGTTATTTGGGTATGTTGCATCCTGAGTCAGTATATGATGATGCCAAAGGACAGCCCTTACGAAAGGTAATGTATCGCCGATTGCAATATCATTTCCAGTATCAGAATGCATTGAATTTGTTCCCGATAGCTCATCGTCGTAAATATAGTGCTAATATTTATACTGGATTGAAGGACGAAATATCGTTTGATAGTATCAGTAATCTATTTCATCCAAAGACAGTTGACGATTGTTATATGCATAATGGGCAAGGCATCTGTGAAGGCATAAAAGGAAAGGATGGCAAATGGAATTTAGCTGGACATAAGAATCGTATTGTGCATTATAATGCAAAGTACATTAAGCTTCTGTCTGATACTTTTGAAGATGGAAGATACCCCGACTGTGCCAAGTTGGTAAGTGTTCATAATAATGAAATGCTTGGTATTTTGGATAAAATTTCCAATTATCCTATGAAGGTGACTTCTGTGAAATATTTTATCACAGAATGCTTGCATGAAACAGGTGCGCCAACAGCTGGGCTTATTAAAGATGTTCGTTCTCATACATGCTATCCAAGAATGGATAATTGTGAGATGATATATAATGCCCCTCAGTTCTATGTGAGTAATCCAATTTACCAAACCCCGAAAGAGGTTAGTTTGAAAAAGGGAGATTTTAACATTGTTGATTTGGAGAAAATTTCAGATGATTATATCCAAAGAACAAAGTATTTGCCATTGGTAGAAAATTATAGAAGCCTTTCAGCTTTTAACGCCTTTGTTATAGGTCAGGATGAAAATGGTAGCGATGTTTATGATAGTCTTTTAGATCATTATAAGGTTGGATTCCGTAAAATGGTAAATCTTTCTGGCGAGCGGTCGTTGATATGTGCTGTCCTGCCACGCAGGACAGCACATATCAACGGTGTAATTTCGATCTCGTTCCTCGATCGAAATTACACCGTGGATATGGCTGCGCTTTGTAGTTCTATTGTGATGGATTTTTATTGGAAAACCATTGCGACACAAAATATTACAGAGAGTAGATTGGCAACATTTCCTTTTGGTATCAAGAAAAAGTTTAAGAGTGCCATGTATTCAAGAACTTTGATGCTGAATTGTCTCAACAAATACTACGACGATTTATGGAGTGGTTGTTGGTGCGAAAGCTTTAGAACAGATCGTTGGAGTTTAGAGGACGCTCGTTTAAAACCATTTTCTGAGTTGACTCCATCGTGGAATCATGACACTCCTCTTCGTAATCATTTTGAGAGAAGGCAAGCCCTTGTAGAGATTGATGTCTTGGCTGCGATGTCATTTGGTCTTTCTTTGGAAGATTTGGAATTCATTTATGATATTCAATTTCCTGTATTGCGTCAAAATGAAGATGATACATGGTATGATCAAAAAGGTAATGTAGTATATTCGGTTTCTTTGTGTAAGAAAGGGGTTGGAGTTGATCGAGCTACTTGGAATACTATCCGTGGAGAACAGCTATCGGATAATATATATCAAGGAGCAACTTCATTCTATATACATACGGTACCAGTTGAAAAGAGTGAACTCTATGGTGGTGAGCAAGTAACATACTATGCTCCTTACACTCGTTGCGACCGCATAGCCGACTATCGCCGAGCATGGACATTCTTTGAGGAACGCTTTAAGAATGAGGATTAAGTCTATTGTATTCTTTCGTAAATTAATATGACGAGTAAAAAACATGTTTATATTTTAACCTTAATGGTTTTGGTAGGAGTATTAATTGCATACTTCTACCAATTCCATAATGGGTTATCCCAGTCTCCATCTGATTGGGGTAATTTTGCTGATTATATTTGTGGTCTATTAACACCATTGTTAGCATTGCTGAATATTATAGTATTCATTGATCTAACCAAGTCTATAGAAAATAACAGACTTACAATAGAAAGAGCAAAAGACAGTGAGCAAGAACTTCGACATTTAAGAGATGTTGAACACCAAAAACAGATGCTAATCTTTCAACTTCGGATAGAAGAAGTGAGGCGATTTGATTCTGTACTAGAAAATGCGTTCTTCAGTAATGCTGATGAATATCATGGGGGAATGCCTTGTTCCTTGGTTAAGGCTTTATCTTATATTGAGTCGTTTATACGCAATAAAATAGATTTGTTCGATTTTAATTCAGACGATGAAAAAGAGAAGTTTATAAGAAAACTAATGGAAGGGCATTATATGTTGAAATCTTTAATGGATAATATGTCAAATTTGGAAAATAAAATAAAGGGCTCTGAATTGAAAGAATTTCTTGACTTCAAAGCATACATAATAAAGGAGTTGTATAAACTAACATTGAATAAATTGTAAATCAATTAATGTGGCAAGAAAATGTTATAGAAAGGTTTTATATGTTTTCGTTTACCACAAACAAAGAAAAATTATGGCATTACCAATAAATATAGAAAGCCTTCTTAGTGGAAGTGCAGTAGAAAGCAACCAGCTTGAATACAAGGAAGGTTGGAATCCGGATACAATATATCGTAGCATCTGTGCCTTTGCCAATGATTTTGAAGACACTGGTGGTGGGTATATCATTGTTGGTGTAAAGGAAGAACGCGGTCATGCTGTTCGTCCTGTTTTAGGTGTTAATCCTAATTTGATAGAACAGATAGAGAAGGATATGGTTGGTTACAATAATCTTATCCGTCCATACTATCAACCTCGTCTTTTCATAGAAGAGGTTGATGGCAAGACTATTCTTGTAATCAAAGTAACGGCAGGAGAACGTCGACCGTATAAGGTGCCTGATCGTATTACGGCAAAACAGAAGGATTTCAACTATTATATTCGCTATAATAGTAGTAGCATCGTGCCGAAAGATGAGTATGAACGCGAGTTGATAAACTTGGCGAATCGTACGCCATTTGATGACCGTGGCAACGACCTAATAAATCTAAGAGATATTTCGACAACTTTACTGAGAGATTTTCTAGTGGAAGTAGGTAGCGACTTGGCTGACCAAGATTTAACTGGTGACAACTTGAAAATAGTTCTTGACCAAATGGACTTGTTGGAAACTACACCAGAAGGCTTCAAGGTCAAAAATGTTGCTGCGATGATGTTCTGTGAGCATCCCGAGAAATTCTTCAAAATGACTCAGGTTGAAATCGTGATATTCCCTAAGGGGAGATTACAAGATCCTGATAATATGATAGAGGTTGCACCGATAAGGGGTTGTGTACCTAAGATGATTCGTGATACGATGAATTATCTCAAGACAAATATTATTCAGAAGACAATTCATAAGCCAGAGGATACAGAACGTTCCGTTGTTACATATAATTATCCTTATCAAGCTTTGGAAGAAGCTGTCGTAAACAGCCTTTATCATCGCAGTTATATCGAAAGAGAACCTGTTGAGATAACTATCGAACCAGATAAGATTAGTATTCTCAATTTTGGAGGCCCTAACCACACAATATCTATGCAGGCTATAAAAGAAGCTCGTATGCTTCGTTCTCGTCGATACACCAACCGCCGCTTAGGAGAGTTCTTGAAAGAGTTAGACTTGACTGAGGGTCGAGCTACTGGTATTCCTACCATTCAACAGAAGTTGCGTGAAAATGGATCGCCACGTGCTACGATAGAGACTGATGAAGAGCGAACGTTTTTTTTGATAGACATACCATGTAATCCGGATTGTCTAGGAGGACCAATCCTGAAAGGTGACATGAAAGATGACATGAAAGATGACATGAAAGATGACATGAAAAACCTATCTGATATACAGAAGGTTATTGTATCGTCTGTGTTGGATAACAACAAGATGACTATTCCAGAATTAGCAAGAAAGACAGGTATGTCAGTAAGTAAGATTAATAGAGAAATCAGAATCCTTCGAGACGATTTCCATGTAATGAAACGTGTTGGAGGACGTAAGGATGGTTACTGGGTAATATATAGTTAATTATTAGATATATATAGCTGACTCGGGGCATCTATATGGATGACCCGGGTCAGCCGATGCTAGATAGTATCTGTTTCTCTTTAAAATATCGGGATAATGCGGTTGAAAGTTGCTTCGTATTAAGAATTGCGGCAGAAAATGGCCAGCGCCGACCTTTGGGATGTGGCAAATCTACATTACTTAATATAATAGGCTTGCTGAATAATCCTACAAGTGGCAGCTATCTGCTTGACAGCAAGGATATAAGCACGCTGAAGGAGAGCGAGCATAGGATTTTATGATATGAAAATCGCCCGACAGCATCAAAGAATATGCTATCGGGCGATTATGTCTATATCTCTTCATCAATAAATCGGATGATTTCATCCTGCTGGTCGGGATGATACCAGTGAATTTCTGCATCCCGCTTAAACCAGGTGAGCTGCTTGCGCATGTATTCACGGCTATGCGACTGTATCTGGCGGATGGCTTCATCCTTATCTATCTCGCCATCGAAATAGGCAAACATTTCCTTGTAGCCCACGGTTCTCAAGGCAGTGAGGCCCTTGTGTGGATATACGCTGCGTGCTTCTGCCTCCAGACCTTCGTCCATCATCATCAGTACACGCTGGTTGATGCGGTCGTAGAGTTCAGTTCTGTCGCGGTTCAGACCTATCTTGATGATGCGGAAAGGGCGCTGTTTCTTTTCGGCTGTGCGGAAAGAAGTATAAGTCTTGCCGGTCTGATGGCAGATTTCCAGGGCATGCACCACGCGGCGAGGATTCTTCCTGTCTACTATCGCCCAGTGCTCCGGATCCATCTTCTGGAGTTCTTCTACCAGTGCCTCCAGCCCTTCCTCTTCCAGACGCTGTTTCATCCAAGTGCGTATGTCGTCACGAACAGTAGGGATGTCGTCGATACCCTTGCATACAGCATCGATATACATCATGCTGCCACCTGTAAGCAGAGCCACATCGTGATTCTTGAAGATGTCTTCCTGCAGGAGATTCATCACATCAGCCTCATATTGGGCAGCACTGTAATAATCTTCGATGTGGTGGTTTCCTACGAAATAATGCTTTACCCGCTGCTGCTGTTCGGCAGTAGGGGCTGCGGTTCCTATAGGGAGTTCGGCGAAGATCTGGCGGGAGTCGGCATTGATAATAGGTATAGCGAGATGCTCTGCCAGTGAAAGGCAAAGCTCCGTTTTACCTACACCGGTAGGACCTAAGACCACAATCAATGTTTTCATATATCATTCTTTATATTCAAGAAAAAAGCATCCTTGCTCGTTTCATAAACCTATGCAAGGATGCTCTTTTTACCTTTTTACTTTTTTACCCTTTTACTTTTATCGGATAATGCCTCGCTGAGAACTCTCTACGAAGTCAATAATGTACTGAATCTCCTTGGTAACCTCAAGATTCTTCTTGATTTCCTCGATACCTTCCTTCAGGATGCCCTTGCTGTAGAGCAGGCGATAAGCCTCGTGGATGTTCTGGATGGTCTCGTTGCTGAAACCACGGCGACGCAAACCGATGAGGTTGATGCTGCAGTAGCGGGTTGGCTCCTTGCCGGCAATGATGTATGGAGGAATATCCTGAGAGAAACGGCAACCGCCCTGGATCATCACGTAACCTGCGATATGGCAGAACTGGTGAACGAGAACGTTGGCGCTGACGATGGCGTTGTCATCTACTACCACCTCACCGGCAAACTTGGTAGAGTTGCCGATAATCAAGCCGCTGCCAAGCACGCAGTCGTGAGCCACGTGAACGGTCTCCATCAGGAGGTTGTTGCTGCCTACTACGGTCTTGCCCTTAGAGGCTGTACCACGAGAGATTGTAACGTTCTCACGGATACTGTTGTTATCGCCAACCTCGCATGTTGTCTGCTCGCCCTTGAATTTCAAATCCTGAGGCTTGGTAGAGATGCTGGCACCTGGGAAGAACTCATTGTTGTTTCCGATGCGGGCACCTACATGGATGGTGACGCTGTTCTGTAATACGTTGTTATCGCCCAAAACGGTATCCTTATCAATATAGCAGAAAGGGCCGATGATGTTGTTATCACCGAGTTTTGCCTCTGGGTGAACGAACGCTAATGGACTAATCTGATTCATATTTCTATTTTATTATTACTTGTTCTTAACAATCTGTGCAGTGAAAGTAGCCTCTGCCACCACCTGGTCGCCTACGAACATGTAGCCCTTCATAGAGCTGATGCCATGACGCACGGGTGCGAGGAGTTCTACACGGAAGAGGAGGGTATCGCCCGGAACCACCTTCTTGCGGAACTTCACATCATCGAGCTTCATGAAGTAAGTACTCCAGCGCTCAGGCTCCTCCAACTGGTTGAGGACGAGCAGACCGCCACACTGTGCCATAGCCTCTACCTGGAGAACACCCGGCATAACCGGCTCCTCAGGGAAGTGACCGGTGAAGAATGGCTCGTTGCTGGTTACATTCTTTACGCCCACGATGCTGTTAGGACCCATAGCGATGACCTTGTCGACCAGCTGCATAGGGTAGCGGTGAGGCAGGAGCTGACGGATGCGGATATTATCCATGATTGGCTCCTCGTTAGGATTGTAGATAGGAGCCTGAATCTCGTGCTTGCGAATCTCCTTGCGCATGAGGCGGGCGAACTTGTTGTTTACGGTATGGCCTGGACGCGTAGCGATGATGCGACCCTTGATAGGCTTGCCGATGAGTGCCATATCGCCGATGATGTCGAGCAGCTTATGACGTGTACACTCGTTCTCCCACTGCAATGGGCGGTGCTGTATGTAACCCAACTTGTTGGCATCCATGTGAGGCACCTTGAGATGGTCGGCGAGCTGGTCGAGCTGAGCCTGTTCTACCTGGCGCTCGTAGATAACGATGGCATTGTCCAGGTCACCACCCTTGATGAGGTTAGCCTGGAGCAGAGGCATGATATCGCGTACGAAAACGAAGGTACGGGCAGAAGCAATCTCCTCTGCGTATGTCTCCATCTTATCGAGGGTAGCAAACTGGCTGTTGATGAATTTGCTCTCGAAAGAACACATGGCTGTGATACTGAAGTCCTCGTCTGGAAGAATGGTGATAACAGACCCGTTATTATCTTTCACCTCAATCTTATGACGGATGATGTAGTAATCTTTCTCTGCATTCTGTTCCTGGATGCCTACGCTCTGAATCTTCTCTACATAAGGAGCAGCAGAACCGTCGAGGATAGGGAACTCAGGACCATTTACCTGGATGAGACAGTTGTCGATGCCGAGGGCATAGAGTGCTGACATACCATGCTCGATGGTAGAAACGCGGATGTCGCCCTTACCGAGTACGGTACCGCGCTGTGTTTCAACAACGTTTTCAGCTACAGCCTGGATGACAGGCTCGCCTTCAAGGTCGATGCGCTGTATTTTATAACCGGTGTTCTCTGGTGCTGGATTGAATGTTACGGTGAGGCTCAAGCCTGTATGCAAACCCTTTCCGCAAAGAGAGAAGCTACCTTTCAGTGTCTTCTGTTTTGACATAATTATATGATTTCTATTTATTTTTCTTTAATTCTTCAATCTGCTTCTTCAGGTCGTTGAGTTCCTTGTACATATCAGGCAGGCGACGGAAGATGGCCTGTGACTTGAAGTAAGCGCGCTGCTCCATAGGAGGAGTTCCGATGAGCTGCTGGCCGCTCTTGAGGCTGCCAGGAACACCGCTCTGGGCACCGAGGAACACCTTGTCGCCGATAGTGATGTGGCCGGCAATACCCACCTGTCCGCCAAACATACACCATTCGCCTACCTTCGTACTGCCTGCTACACCTACCTGAGAAGACATCACGGTGTTGGCACCGATGTCGGTATTGTGGGCAATCTGTACGAGGTTGTCGAGTTTCACGCCCTTGCGTACGTAGGTAGAACCCATTGTAGAACGGTCAACACAAGTGTTGGCACCAATCTCTACATCGTCTTCGATGGTAACGATACCAATCTGAGGAATTTTGTCGTATCCTTCAGGACCAGGAGCGAATCCGAATCCGTCGGCACCGATCACACAACCTGCATGAAGCGTAACGTTGTTGCCTAACTTACAACCGTGATATACGGTAACGTTCGGATAGATGAGTGCATTCTTGCCAATCTTCACACCCTCTCCGATGTAGGCATGAGGATAAATCTGGCTACCTTCGCCTACCTCTGCACCATCGCTGATATATGCGAATGCACCTACATATACGCCTTCAGCCACCTTAGCCTTTGGAGAAACGAAAGCCAGCGGATCGATGCCGGTCTTCTTAGGCTTCATAGATTCGTACATCTGCAGGAGCTTAGCCACACACTCGTATGCATTCTTCACACGGATGAGGGTAGTGCTGACAGGATGTTCCAATTCTACGGTCTCATCAATGAGTACGATGCTTGACTTGGTTTCGTAAACATAATGAGTGTATTTAGGGTTAGAAAGGAACGAGATGGCGCCTTCCTTACCTTCTTCGATTTTTGCGAAGGTGTTGACTGTTGCGTTCTCATCACCTTCCACACGGCCCTGAACGAACTGGGCTATTTGTTGAGCGGTAAATTCCATAATTTATCTGTCTTCTAGTTTGTTTATTTAGGTTCCTAAGGCATCATTACCTTTAGGTAACCGCAATTTTGTTTGCAAAAATAGCAAAAAAGATTTAGATTCTCGACTTTATTTTGTAATATTTTGCTTTTTCGCCCCATAAAAGGGTATTTTTAAGGCGCAAAGCCTCTTTTTTAAGATACTTTGCGCCTAAATTGAGTTTTTATAACTTAGCAAGTTCTGCTGCCATTTCAGCCTGCAACTCCTTAGCTTTCTGACCTGCTACCTCAGCAAAGTCATCGCCATTGCTGGCATAGATGATGCCGCGGGAAGAGTTTACGAGCAAGCCGCAATCCTTGATGATGCCATACTTGCAAACCTCCTGCAGGCTGCCGCCCTGTGCACCTACGCCCGGTACGAGGAGGAAGTGGTTAGGAGCCACCTTGCGGATGTCTTCGAACATCTTGCCCTGTGTAGCGCCTACTACGTACATCATGTTCTCATCGTTGCCCCATTCCTGGCTCTTCTTGAGAACCTTCTCGAAGAGGCGCTCGCCCTCCTTATCCTCGGTGAGCTGGAAGTCGTGACTACCCTTGTTGCTGGTCAGTGCCAGGAGGATAACCCACTTGCCGTCATACTCGAGGAATGGCTTGACTGAATCCTCGCCCATATAAGGAGCTACGGTTACTGAGTCGATATTGTATTCCTCGAAGAATGTCTGGGCATACATCTTGCTGGTGTTGCCGATATCGCCGCGCTTGGCATCTGCGATGATGAAGTGGTTAGGGTAGTGGCTGTGGAGATACTTGATGGTGTTCTCGAAGGCAATCATGCCATCGATGCCGCGGCTCTCATAGAAAGCCAGGTTTGGCTTGTAAGCCACACAGTAAGGGGCTGTTGCGTCGATGATAGCCTTGTTGAATCTGAATATCATCTCAGCTTCTGCGCCCTGGATGTCTTCACTCTCGGTGATGCACTTAGGCAACTTGTTGATATCTGTGTCAAGACCTACGCACAAGAAACTCTTCTTGGCGAAAATCTGCTCTACGAGTTCTTTTCTGTTCATAATGGATTGATATGATGATTCATCGCCCCGAAGTACGGAACGATGAATCGGGGTTTTACAATTCTGTTTCTTTCAGCTTCTCTGCGTTCTCAGCTACGGTCAGGGCATCAATCATGTCCTGAATATCACCTGCCAGGAAACCGTTGAGGTCGTGAGTGGTGTAACCGATACGGTGGTCGGTAACACGGCCCTGTGGGAAGTTGTAGGTACGAATCTTCGCACTGCGGTCGCCGGTAGATACGAGGCTCTTGCGGCGGCTGGCGATATCGTCAACATACTTCTGATGCTCACGGTCGTGGATGAATGTATAGAGGCGGCTCAAGGCACGCTCCTTGTTCTTTGGCTGGTCACGGGTCTCGGTACACTCGATGAGGATTTCCTCTACCTCGCCTGTGTTAGGGTTCTTCCAAGGATAGCGGAGACGAACTCCAGACTCCACCTTGTTCACGTTCTGACCACCGGCACCTGAGCTTCGGAAGGTATCCCACTTGATGTCACCTTCGTTGATGTTCACCTCAAACTTGTCTGCCTCTGGCAATACAGCCACGGTAGCAGCTGAGGTGTGCATACGGCCCTGTGTTTCAGTAGCAGGCACACGCTGAACACGGTGAACACCTGATTCATACTTCAATGTGCCGTAAACGTCAGTACCGCTCACGGCGAAGTCTATTTCCTTGTATCCACCAACTGCGCCTTCAGAAACAGAAGTCACGCTGACGGTCCATCCCTTAGATTCGCAGAATTTCTTATACATATTAAATAGGTCGCCTGCAAAGAGGGCAGCCTCGTCGCCTCCGGCACCGCCTCGGATTTCCATCTGTACGTTCTTGGCGTCTTCTGGGTCCTTAGGTACCAGCGCAATCTTGATTTCTTCTTCGAGTTTAGGCTGCAGCGCCTCGTTCTCGTTGAGTTCTTCGCGAGCCATCTCCTTCATTTCCGGATCGCTCTCGTTGGCAAGGATATCCTTTGCCTCTTTGATGCTGTTCAGGCAGTTGATGTATCGCTTGCGTGCGTCCATGATATCACCCAGGTCTTTCCATTCCTTGGTGAGTTTCACGTAGCGTGTCTGGTCGGCGATGACATCAGGGTCGGTAATGAGGGTGCTTACTTCCTCGTATCGGCTCTCTAAGCCTTCTAGCTTCTGTAATATGTTGTTATTATCCATCGAATTATTTTTTGGCACGGATTACACGGATTACACGGTTTTTTCCTTGTGCTGTGTTCCCTTGCGCTCGTTTGTAAATATCTTTCTTTTTACTTGTAAGGATAGGCCGAAATTGATGAGCAATCCTACTTCTGCCTGGCAGGCAGAGAGATAGTTTACTAACTGCCATTCATGTTCGGGATGCAAATCTTTAACGGCTTTTAATTCAATGATCACCTTGTCTTCTACGATCATGTCGGGAATGTAGTGACCAACGCATTCACCTTTGTAAAAAACATCTAAGTGTTTTTGGCACTCACACTTCAAACCACGTGATATCAATTCTTTATACAGAGCATTTCCATATACAGCCTCTAGAAAACCAAATCCTAAGACTTTGTGTACTTCTTGGGCTGCACCAATTATCTGTTTAGTTAAATCTTCTTCCAGCATAACAATACTATAAATTAAGAAATGAAAGAATAAAAATTCGTGTAATCCGTGTAATCCGTGCCTAAAACAATTAGTATTCGAATGTTCCGAATTCGCTCTTGATGGTCAGGCTGCGCTTGCCTTCCTCGATGTGACCCACAATCTGGGCATCGATGTTGAAGCTCTTGCTGATGGCGATGACCTTCTCGGCAACCTCTGGGCGAACGTAGATCTCCATGCGGTGACCCATGTTGAATACCTGATACATTTCCTTCCAGTCGGTATCTGAGCAGTCGTGGATTGCCTTGAAGAGTGGAGGTACTGGGAACATGTTGTCCTTCACTACCTTGCAGTTCTCGCCTACGAAGTGAAGAACCTTGGTCTGGGCACCACCGGTGCAGTGAACCATACCGTGAATCTCTGGGCGGAGCTCATCGAGAATCTTCTTGATGACAGGAGCGTAGGTACGGGTAGGAGAGAGTACCAGTTCTCCGGCGTTGACAGGTGAACCTTCTACTTCATCAGTCAACTTATACTTACCGCTGTAAACCAACTCGTCTGGCACGGCGTGGTCGTAGCTCTCAGGATAGTTCTCTGCGAGATACTTGGCGAATACATCGTGGCGGGCAGAAGTCAAACCGTTGCTACCCATACCGCCGTTGTACTTCTTCTCGTAAGTAGCCTGACCGGTAGAAGAAAGACCTACGATAACATCACCTGGACGGATGTTGGCATTGTCGATGACGTCGCTGCGCTTCATGCGGCAGGTTACGGTAGAGTCAACGATGATGGTACGAACCAGGTCGCCTACATCGGCAGTCTCACCGCCGGTAGGATAGATGCCGATACCCATCTCGCGCATCTCGTGGAGCAGGTCGTCGGTACCGTTGATGATAGCCGAGATAACCTCGCCAGGGATGAGCATCTTGTTGCGGCCGATGGTAGAGCTAACGAGGATGTTATCTACGGCGCCCACGCAGAGCAGGTCGTCGGTATTCATCACGATAGCATCCTGAGCGATACCTTTCCATACAGAGAGGTCGCCAGTCTCTTTCCAGTACATGTAGGCCAAGCTCGACTTGGTACCTGCACCGTCGGCATGCATAATGTTACAATACTCTGGGTCGCCGCCCAAGATATCAGGTATAATCTTGCAGAAAGCCTGTGGGAAGATACCCTTGTCGATGTTCTTGATAGCGTTGTGAACATCTTCCTTTGCTGCGCTAACACCGCGCATCATATATCTATTATTACTCATATTCTTACTTTGAACTTTGATCTTTGAACTTTATGATATGCTTATTTTTCCTGGTGCCAGAAATCCCATGATGCAAAGGCTTGCAACAAGAGCATCTCCAAGCCATTCTTTACTGTGGCTCCATGTTCTTTGCCCTTCTTCATGAAGAGGGTTTCGTCGGGATTGTAGATGAGGTCGTAGAGCAGGGTGTGGCTGTCCATTGCCTCGTAAGGCAGCTCAGGGCACTCGTCTACGTGTGGATACATGCCCACTGGGGTGCAGTTAACGATGACATTATACTCCTGGATGACCTCAGGGGTGATTTTTTCGTACTGGATTGTACCCGGACGCTCGTATCGACTCACGAAGACCGTCTCCAGTCCGAGCGATTTCAGACCGAAGTTGATAGCCTTTGAAGCTCCGCCAGTGCCCAGGATGAGTGCCTTCTTGTGATAAGGCTCGATATAAGGTTCGATGCTCTTGGTAAAACCGATGACATCGCTGTTGTATCCTTTCAGATAAACATCTTCACCTCTGTGCTCCACCTTGATCACGTTGACGGCTCCGATAGCATTCGCCTCAGGGCTTACCACGTCGAGATAGCTGATCACTTTCTCCTTGTAAGGAATGGTGACGTTGAGACCCTTAAGTTCTGGATTTGAGTCGAGAATCTCGGTAAGATTTTCGATAGAAGGTATCTCGAAGTTGATGTATTGGGCATCGATGCCCTCGTTCTCAAACTTTTCGTTGAAATAGTTCTTTGAGAACGAATGCCCCAGAGGGTAACCTATGAGTCCATACTTGTCCATAATATTTTTATTTTATTTGGTTGCGAAATAGAGTGTGCAGATGCCGAAGGTGAGTCGCTTGAACTCTGCCTTTGAGAATCCTGCCTTTTTGAACACCTCCATCATTACCTCGCCCTGAGGGAATGCCTCGATGGTCTTGTTGAGATAACTGTAGGCGCTCTGGTCTTTGCTGATGAGTTTACCATACATCGGCAAGACGGTGTTGCTGTAGATGCTGAACAGCTGCTTCATCGGGAAGCTGACTGGTGTGGTGAGCTCTACGATGCAGAGATGTCCGCCCTTTTTCAGTACCCGGCACATTTCTTTCAGTCCCTGGTCCAGGTTCTGGAAGTTTCTGATGCCGAAGGCTGCGGTTACTGCGTCGAAGCTCTCGTCCTGGAACGAGAGGTTGAGGCAGTCTTCCTTGGCAAAGGAGATGGTGTTTTCCAGTCCCAGTTGCCTTACCTTCTGTCTGCCTATCTCCATCATGCCTTCCGAGATGTCTGCTCCGATCAGCTGGTCGGGATGTAGCATCTGTGCGGCTAGGATGGCGAAATCGCCGGTACCGGTAGCGATGTCGAGCATTTTTTTAGGAGAGAAGGGCGCAAGACGCCTGATTGCCTTCTTGCGCCATCCCTTATCGATATCCCACGAGAGACGGTGGTTCAGGGTATCGTAGGTAGGGGCGATGTTGTCGAACATCTCCTCTACCAGCTTGCCCTTGTCTCCTGTGCCCTCGTAGGGCTTTATCTGTTCTTGCTTATACATTTATATATAGTTTACTTGTGTGCAGCAAGCCACTCGCTTACGTTCTTCTCGATGCGGGCAGCGATGTCGCCTTCCTCAGCAGCCTTGTCAAACTTCTCGCCGGTGATGTGCTCGTAGAGTTCGATGTAGCGGTCTGATACGCTCTCTGCATACTCGTCGGTAATCTCTGGCATAGTCTGGCCTGGCTCGTTCATGAAGTTGTGCTCGATGAGCCACTGGCGAACGAACTCCTTAGAGAGCTGGCGCTGTGGTTCACCCTTCTCAAACTTCTCCTCGTAACCGTCAGCATAGAAGTAGCGGCTAGAGTCTGGAGTGTGGATCTCGTCGATGAGATAAACCTTGCCGTCGCGCTTACCGAACTCGTACTTGGTATCTACGAGAATCAATCCCTGCTTGGCAGCGATTTCCTGACCGCGGGCGAAGATACGGCGTGTGTAGTCCTCCATCACAGCGTAATCCTCAGCACTAACAATGCCCTGGGCGATGATTTCTTCCTTAGAAATGTTCATGTCGTGGCCTTCGTCAGCCTTTGTAGTAGGAGTGATGATAGGCTCTGGGAAACGCTGGTTCTCGCGCATACCGTCAGGCAACTTCACACCGCAAATCTCGCGGCAGCCCTTCTGATAGTCGCGCCATGCACTACCGGTGAGGATAGAACGGATGATCATCTCCACGCGGAAACCTTCGCACTTCAAACCTATGGTAACCATTGGGTCTGGAGTAGCCAACTTCCAGTTTGGACAGATGTCTGTAGTTGTGTCCAGGAACTTAGCTGCAATCTGATTGAGCACCTGTCCCTTGAAAGGGATACCCTTAGGCAGAACAACGTCGAACGCTGAGATTCTGTCGGTAGCGACCATCACGAGGAGGTCGTCGTTAATGTCATACACATCACGTACTTTACCGTGGTAAACACTCTTCTGTCCATCAAAATGGAAATCTGTCTTTGTTAATGCTTTCATTTTACTTTGAACTTTGAATTTTGAACTTTGAACTTTATGATATGCCTTGAGTAATCATTCAGTTCATTCTTCATTCTGATTATTTTGAATTATCTTTTTCTGCTTTCTGAGCTTCCCGTGCTTCCGCTCTCTCCTTGTCATACTTGTCGTATGCGTTGACGATGCGGGTTACGAGTTTGTGGCGCACGATATCCTTCTGTCCCAGCTTCACCACTCCGATGCCTTCCACACCGTCCAGAATCTTGAGCGCCTCTTTCAGTCCGCTTCGCTGTTCGCGTGGCAGGTCAATCTGTGTCAGGTCGCCGGTGATAATCATCTTGGTGTTCATGCCCATACGGGTGAGGAACATGCGAATCTGTTGGGAGGTAGTGTTCTGTGCCTCGTCGAGGATGACTACGGCATCGCTGAGTGTGCGTCCGCGCATAAAGGCGAGCGGAGCAATCTGGATAATGTGCTTTTCCATCATATCCTGCAGCTTTACGGCAGGTATCATGTCTTCCAGCGCATCGTAGAGCGGCTGGAGGTATGGGTCAATTTTGTCTTTCATATCGCCAGGCAGGAAACCGAGTTTTTCGCCGGCTTCTACGGCAGGTCGCGAGAGGATGATTTTCTTGATGGCTTTCTCCTTGAGGGCCTTTACGGCAAGGGCGATGCTGAGGTAGGTCTTGCCGGTACCGGCTGGTCCTACGGCAAATACCATGTCGTTCTTTTCGTAAGCATCTATCAGCTGCTGCTGGTTTTCGCTGCGGCTCTTGATAGGTCGGCCGCTGATGCTGTATACCAGCACGCCTTTCACGCTGTCTGCCTTGGTCTGTTTTCCTTTCACGATGTCCAGGATGTCTTCATCATTGAGCATGTTGTATTTAAGCAAGTGCTTGCGCATCTGCTCAATATCCTCTTCCACCTTTGCCATTTCCTCCTCGTCGCCGAGCACACGAATCACGTTGTCGCGTGCCACGATACGCAACTTAGGATACAGCGATTTAATCATCTGCAGGTGGGCATTGTTCACACCGTAGAACATCACTGGATCGATATCTTCGAGTACAATATGTTTCTCTATCAAAATGTCTTAATTCTATAAAGTTTAAACTATCCTATCTAATATTTTGTTATATAACGCTGCAAAATTACTACTTTTCCATGAAATGAGCAAATTTCGGCGAATAAAACATTCTTTAAATATTAAAAAAGCTATTTTTTCGAGAGTTTTTGTTACCTTTGCAGCTAAATTTGGCGATACGGCTCCCGTTTTGCCTGAAGAATATAGTATATTATTTCGTGAAAATAAGATAATTATGAAGATTAGTAAGAATAGATATTTACAGGGTTTTGGTATTGTGGTTTTGCTTTTGGCGCTGGTGAGAGTCATCTTCCCGGGGGTGGCAAAACCGAAAACGGCGGCTGCTGATGCGGCTGATTCTACATTAGTGGCTGCGAAGGATTCGGCTGCTTCTGATGCTTCTTCTGCTGAGATTTCTGATGCTCCCGCTGGTGCTGATGGAAATGTGGCTGAGGACCTGAAGAAGGATGAACTCTCTGTTATGCCTGATACGGCACAGAGCGGCAAGCCTTCTATCTTCTTCGACAAGGATGGCAAGGAGGTGAAGCATCGCATCTTCTCGGTGCCTCATTTCGGCAATACTTTCCCCGACCAGCAGGATGTGCAGATTCTGGCGGCTACAAAGCACGGCGTGAAACCGGTGCAGAACCGTCTGGAGGCGGAGAACAGCAAGGGCAAGCTGGTGTATGTGGGCAGCAATCCTTTCTTTTATGTCGACAAGCTGAACAACAGCATTCCTTACCTGGTGCCTCGTGCCTCTGTGCTGCTCCAGGATATTGGCAGGGCTTATTTCGATTCGTTGCAGATCAAGGGCATTCCGCTGCATAAGATTATCGTGACGAGCATTCTGCGTACAAAGGATGACGTGGCGAAACTGCGTACCCGAAACGGTAATGCTACCGAGAATTCGTGCCATCTTTATGGTACTACCTTCGACATCTGTTACAACCGCTATAAGCAGATTCAGACCCGTGAACAGCCTCGCCGCCAGGTGCAGAATGATACCCTGAAATGGGTGTTCTCCGAGGTGCTCCGCGATTTCCGCAACAAGAACCGCTGCTATATTAAATATGAGGTGAAGCAGGGCTGCTTCCATATCACCGTGAAGTAATCTGGTTGTTCCCGGCACGCCCTGAAAGGGCAGAAGCTCCTAGCCCAGGGCAGCGCCCTGGGTATAAAATATAATAATAAACATGCGCCCTGTAAGGGCAAAAGCTTTAAAATACTTAGTGATAATAAAGCTTTTGCCCTTACAGGGCGTCTTGCTGACTGCTACTATACCCAGGGCGCTGCCCTGGGCTAGGAGCTTCTGCCCTTTCAGGGCGTATGGAGCTTACTTAGTATGGAGCTTACTTAGTATGGAGCTTACTTACGAAAGTTCTTTTATTTAATTCTTGATTCTCTTCAAATCTGCTTCTTCTCCCACTATCCAGATAATGTCTCCCTTCTTGAAGACTCGGGTAGGGGATACGTGCGTCAGATTCTCACGACCTTCTTCCAGTCCTACCACCATACAGTTGTATTTATCCCTTATTCCGCTTTCTATCAGCGTCTTTCCCAGGAATTCGCTGCCGCCGCTGATGATGAGTTGGCTGAGTTTCATTTCGCGCTTTTCTATTTCAGCCTCCTCAGGCAGCAGGTCGCTCTGCAGGGCGGTGTTGAATTTCTGCAGTTGGTCGTCGTTGCCGATTACCTGCAGCTTGTCGCCCGGAAAGATGATCATGTCGCCGTTCGGGATGTTCAGGCGGTGGGAACCGCGGCGAATGCTGCTCATGTCAACACCGAAACGCTGGCGCAGATGCAGCTCTCTCAGCGATTTGCCAGTCCAACTGCTATCTTCAGGCACTTCAAACTCGCTGATGTGGATATCCCGGTCTAGCAGTCTGCCCTCGTAGAGCGGCCGCTTTTCGCCGTTCACCTGAGCCGCAATATCGCGCGAACGCAGGTTGTGGACGAAGACGCGCTCCATCACGATGCTACGCTTCTTGATGCGGCGGGAGGTTATCATCAGCATCA
>ERZ1034976.573-NODE-573-length-33934-cov-9.145813_pt1 | contig 33934 bp, 30 predicted proteins | sample MGYA00520623_ERZ1034976 | MGnify/ENA primary metagenome ERZ1034976 (study PRJEB33766, sample SAMN09781774) | gut metagenome | biome: gut microbiome | host: Homo sapiens | place: Madagascar | study: EMG produced TPA metagenomics assembly of the PRJNA485056 data set... | reverse complement strand
CTGCCGCACCTCGCTCGCCGTATCGGCACTTAGAATTATGCGGTATTGCCTTAGAGTTATGCGATGCTGCCCAAAGTGTAACAATTTTATAAAAGGGATACTCAAACGCAAAAAAGTATGCTATAATGCTACTATCTAATACTGGTGCTGTGCGCCTTTGTACATTTAAAAATGGGCGGCCTGCCGCAAACCGGGCCGCGTTTTATAAGGAGGTCACCATAACCGATGAGCCGTAAACGATCTGAGGAAAAAACCGGTCTCAGCCCCATCCAGCGCAAGGCCTGCGTGGTCATGGCGTTCTGCGCGCTGGCCGTGGTGCTTAGCTTTTTGGTATCGTGGATACTGCCGGCAAAGCTGGGCCTGTTTGGCGAATCTGATCTGTATGATCCCACCCAGTACCCGCTGGATACCAGCCTCGGCTCCATCCTGGGGCAGGAGAGTGCCCAGGGCAACTACATCAACGATACCGTCTTTGTGGGCGGCACCCAGGCGGTGTCCATGTCCAAAGACAGCAGCATCACCTTAAACCAGTACGCCGGCCAGGATGGGCTGAAGGTCTCCCAGGTGCTGCGTGAGACCTGCGTCAACTTTGCCGACGACGCCAACAGCTACACCATCCCCCAGGCCATCGCCAAGATGAAGCCCCTGCACGTCTACGTCATGGTGGGCAGCGATGATCTGGACGGTTCTGTCAGCGTGGACGAGTTCGTCAACGACTACAAGCAGATCTTGCAAAGCATCAAGTCGGCCTACTCCGCCTGCGACGTGGTGGCCTGCGCCATTGCGCCCGTCTCCAAGGACGCCGCCGACGCCGCCCAGAAGCAGACCTACATTGACCAGTACAACCAACAGCTGGCTGTCGCCTGCAACGATATGGGCTTCAAGTACCTGAACCTGCCGGAAGTCATGAAGAACGACAAGGGCTACGCCGTGGACAGCTACGTGGATGCCTCCACCGGCGGCTTCTCCGGCTCCGGCGTCAACGTCGTGCTGGATTACATCAAGAACCACGCCCACAATGTGGAGGATACCCGCGGCGACCGCGGAGAGATCCCGCAGCGTGCGGCCTCGGCAGCAGGCAACGGCAGCAGCGCCACCCCGGCCCCGACCGCCACCCCCAATAAACTGACCGCCAGCTACCGTGTCGAGAACGGCAAGGGCACCCTGACCGGCAATAACCAGAGCGGCGTTTCCAGTCTGGATCTTGAGGTTGCCAGCGGCACCCAGGTCAGCGTGACCGCCGTGCCTGCCGATGGCTACACCTTCTATAAGTGGAGCGACGGCGTCACCGATGCCACCCGTTACGACGTCATCAACAAGGACGTTTCGGTCACGGCCATGTTCAATGATTCCCGCGTCGAGCTGACGCTGGACAAGGGCGACAGCACCATCAAGAAGGGCGAGAGCATCTCCATCACCGCCACGGTCAAGCTGGGCGGCAAGGATTACAGCAACTCCAACGTCCAGTGGTCGGTCAACGACGAACTGGAACAGAACGGCGGCACCTTCACCTTCACCGGCTCCAACGCGGGCGAGTACACCATCAAGGCGGGCATCGAGATCAACGGCACCTTCGCCACCGCGCAGATCAAAGTCACCGTGCAGGCTGACCCGACCTCCGTCACCGTCAGTGGACCCGACACGGCCACGGTAGGCAACAAGGTGACCTTTACCGCCAATGTGCAGAACGCCAACGGCGATGTGCAGTGGAGCTGTGAGGAGACCAGCTGGAAAGCTACCGGCAATCAGGTGGAGTTTACCGCCAACGAGGCCGGCACCTATCATATCCACGCCGTCAACAATGGCGCCGATGCCGTCTTTACGCTGCATGTCAACGCCGCCCCCACGCCGACGCCGACGCCGACGCCGACCCCGAACCCCGACTCCAACTCGGGCGGCCAATAAACCAGAAACAGGAGGGTCATTTTAAAATGGCCATTTACACTTGCGTCCTTCTGGACGTTGACAACACTTTGCTGGACTTTGACGCGGCTGAGCGCCAGGCCCTGATCGATATGCTGGCCGAGTACGAGCTGCCCCATGATGCCCGCGCTTGTGAGATCTACCACGCCGTCAATCGCGAGCTGTGGGATGCACTCGCCAAAGGCCAGCTGACCAAACCCAAGCTGTTCCAGCAGCGGTTCGGCCGCTTCATGAAAGCGATGGACCTGCCCGATAACGGCAAGGCTGTCCAGATGAATGACCGCTACGAGGAACTGCTTTCCACCCATGCCGACCTGCTCCCCGGTGCGCTGACCGCACTGGAGGAACTGAGCGAGGTCGCCACTCTGGCCATCGTCTCCAATGGCGCGGTCATGGTGCAGGAGGCCCGCATCCGGGATTCCGGCATTGAGCGCTACATGGACGGTGTCTATATCTCCGAGAAAGTCGGTGCGGCCAAACCTTCGGCCAAGCTGTTTGAGCATGTCCTCAAGGACCTGGGCATCACCAACCGCAGCCGTGTGCTGATGGTGGGCGACGATCTGCTGGCTGACATCAAGGGCGGCCAGAACGCAGGCCTCGACACCTGCTGGTTCAACCTGAAAAACGAGGAAAACAAGTCGAACATCCACCCCAAATTTGAGATCGGCTCCTATGAGGATCTGTACAAGATCGTGATGGAGCCGGAGGAACTGGAAAACATCGGCGTGCGCAACCGCCGCCACAGCAATGAAGCATAAACTGCCCGGCGGCTTATGCAGTATGCCGCTGCCTTTCCCCAAGGGCAGCGGCAGCGTTGTGAAAAAACGCGAAATACCGCAAAAGAGGACACAATAGAGGAGAGGAAACACCCCCATGCTGTTGGAACTGCAAAACCTGGGCAAAAGCTTTGGCGAACATGAAGTTCTGAAGGACGTCAACGCCGGGGTCGAGCGCGGCGACCGCATCGGCATCATTGGCGCAAACGGCACCGGAAAAACCACGCTGCTGCGCATCCTGTGCGGCGAGAGCCTGCCCGATGCAGGCGATGCTGCCTTTGGCACCGGCGTGACCTGTGGCTATCTGGAGCAGAACGCACGTCTGGCCCCCACGCTGGACATTTACGCCACGATGAAATTGGCCTTCGCCCCGGCGCTGGACGCCATGCAGAAGATGGATGACCTGCAGCGCCGCCTGGCGGCAGACCCGCATAACACAGCCCTGACCGAGGAAATCGCCCACTGCACCGCCATCGTGGATGCCATGGATGCTTATAATATGGACACCCAGATCAAAAAGGTGCTCAACGGTATGGGCTTCCCGGCGGATACCTGGGTCAAACTGGCGGGCGTCCTTTCCGGCGGTGAGCAGACTCGTCTGCGCCTGGCCCGTCTGCTGCTGGAGCGTCCTGACCTGCTGATCCTGGACGAGCCTACCAACCACCTGGACCTGGAAACCATGGAATGGCTGGAAAATTACCTCAAGACCTACCGCGGCGCGGTGCTGGTCGTCAGCCATGACCGCTATTTTTTGGACGCCGTCTGCACCCGCATTTGGGAGCTGCGCGGCAAGACCATCAAGACCTACCGCGGCAACTACTCGGCCTATCTGCCCCAGCGCGAAGCCGCCGACGAGCGCCAGCAAAAACTGCATGATGCCGCTGTGGAAAAGGCCGCCAAACTGCAGGACTACGTCGACCGCAACCTTGTGCGCGCCTCCACCACCAAGATGGCCCAGAGCCGCCGCAAGCAGCTGGAAAAGCTGGAGATCGTGGAAGCACCGACCGCCGAAGCCTACGAGCTGAACTTTCGCTTTGAGTACGACATCGAGCCCTATGACGAGCTGGTTATCATGAAAAACCTCACCGTCCGCATCGGGGAACGCACCCTCATTGATACGCTGGACTACACGGTCCACCGCGGGGACAAGCTGGTCATCGCCGGCCCCAACGGCACCGGCAAGTCCACACTGCTGCAAGTGCTGGACGGCAAGCGCCGCCCCTCCGGCGGCATGGTTCGCTTAGGCAGCGGCGCCAAGCCTGGTGTCTTCACTCAGCAGCAGGCCAAGCGCGCCGGCAGGGTCATCGATGCCATCTGGAACCAGTACCCCCGCTTTACCGAACTGGAAGTCCGCAGCCATCTGGCCCGCTTCGGCTACCGGGGCGAGGAAGTGTTCAAGGATTGCGCCGCCCTCTCCGGCGGCGAACTGGCCCGCCTGCGCTTTGCCGAGCTGGCCCTCGAGCGACCCAACCTGATGTTCCTGGACGAGCCTACCAACCACTTGGACATTTATATGCGCGAAAGCCTGACCCAGGCGTTGGCGGCCTACACCGGCACGCTGCTGCTGGTCACTCATGACCGCTACCTGATGCAGACCCTGGGCTGTCCGATCCTGTACCTTGAAGACGGCAAGGCAACCTTCTACCCGAACTTTGCTGCCCTGCAAAAACGCGATAACGGCAAGACCCAGGAACAGCAGAAAGCCGAGGACACAGTCAAAAAGCAGGCCTACGGCAAAGAGCAGCGCAAGCGCCGGGCCGAGGTCCGCGCCCGCATCAAAGCCGTGGAGAACCAGATCGAGGAACTGGGCGCGCACATCGTGGAACTGGAAAACGAGATCAACGACCCCGAGGTCCTGCGCGACCACCTGCTGCTGCGGGATAAGTGCGACGAACTGGACGACACCCGCTTCCACCAGCAGGAACTATACGACGAGTGGGAAAAGCTCGCCGAGGAGCAGGAGGCCTTCGAGGCCGAGGATGCATAACGTGCGCAGGGCGTACAGCCGTCCTTATACAAAAACTTAACCGTTCTGTAACTTGTATTCCGCCAAAAATGCGCTATACTATGTTTTTAGTATAATAGAAAAGTTAAAAAAGAAAGTATAGAGATAGGGAAAGGCCGCGTGCACGAACGCCCGGCCGTATTGCAACGAAGCGGGGAGACCACTTTGCAGACAACGATCATTGTAGCAACACATAAGCCTTACTGGGTGCCGGACGATCCTATGTATCTGCCGGTGCAGATGGGCCATGCCATCCACCCGGCCTGCGGTTATATCGGCGATGATACGGGCGAAAATATCTCGGAGCGCAACGCCAATTTCTGTGAGCTGACCGGCCTGTACTGGGCGGTGCACAACATCGATTCCGATTATATCGGCATCGTGCATTACCGCCGCTATTTTGCCAGCCGCAAAAAAAGCATCTTCGATGCCAAAAAGCGCCGGGTCATCAGCCACGAGGAACTGTGCGCCATCCTGGCCACCACCAACGTGGTGCTGCCCAAGGAACGCCACTATTTCATCGAGACGAACTACACCCAGTACATCCACGCCCACCACAAGCAGGACTTGACCGTCACCCGGGCGATCATCGAGCGCAAATGCCCGGAGTATCTGCCGGCCTACGACATGTATATGTCCAAGACCCACGGCCACCACTTTAATATGTTTGTGATGAAGCGGGAACTGCTGCAGCATTACTGCACCTGGCTGTTCGACATCCTGTTTGAGCTGGAGCGGGAACTGGACATGACCGGCTACTCCACCAACGACCGCCGCGTCTTCGGCTTTGTCAGTGAGCGTTTGCTTGACGCCTGGCTCATCACCAACAACATCAGCTACGAAGAGCTGGACATCGTGTATATGGAGCACCAGAACTGGCTGCACAAGGGCACCCAGTTCTTAAAACGTAAATTTTTCCCGAAAAAAGATGACTGAACGATTTTCTGTTGCGGCGGTGGTGGTGACCTACAACCGCCTGCCGCTGTTGCGCCAATGCCTGGCGGCCCTTGCCGCCCAGACCGCGCAGGATTTGACCATCTTTCTGGTCGATAACGCCAGCACCGACGGCACCGCCGAAGCTGTGGCCGAAATGGCCCTGCCCAACCTTGTTTACCGCAACACCGGCAAAAACCTGGGCGGGGCAGGGGGCTTCGCCTACGGCGTGCGGGAGGCTGCCCTTGCCGGGTACGACGCCCTCTGGCTCATGGACGACGACACCCTGCCCACCCCCACGGCGCTGGAAGCCTTTTTACAGGCCGACCGCAACTTGCAAGGCCAATACGGCTGGCTTTCCAGCCGTGCTTTAGCGCCAGACGGCACTGATCAGCCCATGAACCTGCAGCGGGTGACACCCTACAAAGACCTGCCCGGTTTTGACGGCGAGCGCATCCCGGCGGTCATGGCCAGTTTTGTCTCGCTGTTTCTGCGTACCGAGACCGTGCGCCGGTACGGCCTGCCCATCGCCGAGTTCTTCATCTGGTCCGACGATTGGGAGTACACCCGCCGTATTTCCCGGGCACAGCCCTGCTACGTGGTCCCGGCCAGCCGGGTCGTGCATGCCATGCAGAACCCCGGCATCGTGAACATTGCCGCCGACGTTCCCGCCCGGTGGGAGCGCTACCGCTATTTTTACCGTAATGACGTGGTACTGTACCGGCGCGAGGGCCTGCGCGGCTGGCTGTGGCTGCTGGCCAAAGACACTTGGCACACTGCGCAGGTGCTTTGCAGCCCCCAGGGCCGCAAAGCCTGGCGCATCGGCATTATTTGGAAAGGATTCTTCGCGGGGGTGCGTTTCCGCCCCGCAACACCCTACCTGCCATGAAACTGACTGAAACGATCCTGCACAAGGCTGCGCCGTACCCGGTGGTGGCCTTTGATGTGTTTGATACGCTCATTAAGCGCGATGTGGCCCGCCCCACCGACCTGTTCGCCCTGTTGGGCGCGGACTTCGCCAAAGCCCGCACCCAGGCCGAAGCCGAAGCCCGTGCCGCCAAAAGCGGGGAAGTGACTCTGGCGGAAATTTATGCCCGCCCCTGCCTGGCCGGATACGACCCGGGGGCAGAATGCGCCGCTGAGATCGCCTGCGCTGTGCCCAACCTGCCGGTGCTGAAAGCCGCCCGCGCCCTGCATGCCCAGGGTAAACGGCTTTACTATATTTCCGACATGTACCTGCCCAAGGTTCAGCTGGACGCCATGCTGGCCAAGTGCGGCTACGACTTTTTCGATGGCGGCTTCGTCTCGGCCGATTACGGCGTGCAGAAGCGCAGCGGCAAGCTGTTCCGCCTGTTTCTGCAAAAAACGCAGACGCAGGCAAAAGAGGTCCTTTTTATTGGCGACAACTGGCGGGCGGATGTTGCCGGTTCGGCGCTGGCCGGCATCCGCAGCTGGCGCCTTCCCACGCAGGAGATCCCGCGGGAAAGCCTGCCTGCCGGTACGGTGGCGGCTTTCACCGCAAACCGCTTGCCGGGCATCGAATCCGAGGCCGAGCGCCTTGGCTTTGCCACGCTCGGTCCGCTGGCTGTAGCCTACTGCCAATGGCTGCATGCCCGGGAACAGCAGCACCCCAATGCCAAAATCCACTTTCTGGCGCGGGATATGTACCTGATGCGCCAGGTCTACGCACTTTTGTACCCGCAGGAGCAGACCGCCTACTTGCAGGTCTCCCGCCGCAGCCTGTGCCCGCTTCTATTGGCGCAGCACCGGTGGGATCTGCTGCTGGCCGCTCTGCCGCGCCAATCCCTTACCGGTGCGCAGATCGCCGCCTATTGCGGTACCGCCTGCCCGATGGACCTGCAAGAAAAATCCTATGATTTAAAGCATGGACCCGATACCGCCCGCCCGCTGCTGCAAGCGCTGGCCACGCCCCAAAGTGCCGCCGCCGTGTCCGCCTACCTCACCCAGCAAAACCTGCAGGCAGGGGACATCCTTGTGGACATCGGCAGCGGCGGCACAACCCAGATGCTGTTACAGGCTGTGTGCAATATAAAATTGCATGGCTGTCAGCTCTCTTGTGACGACCGACTGCGCGGGCGCTTGCGCGAAGATGAGACCGCCGTTTTTCTATTCGACGGCCGACCCGCGCCGCTGCTCTACTGGGCAGGCCAGCCCATGCTGGAACGCCTGATTTCCGAGGATGTGGGCGCGACCCTTGGTTACACCCAAACCGACAAAACCATTACCGTCCAGCAGGCCTCCCAGCCGCCCACGCCGCTGCTGGACGCGCTGCAAAAGGGAATCCTGCGCTTTGCGCAGGATTGGCAAAAGTCGTTTCTGCAAACCCTCGCTATCCCGCCGCAGACTGCCATCTCGCCTTTTCTGCGGCTGGTCGGCCAGCCTACGGCAGGGGAAACCGCCCTGCTGGGCGACCTGACCGTCGAGGACGGCGGCGTCTACCCGCTGGCCACGCCGCGCAAGGTCGGTTATTATCTCACCCACGCAAACAAGGCCAAGCAGGACCTCTCCGCTGCCCGGTGGAAGATCGGCTTTCTAAAGCGCCTGGCCCCGCTGCCCTTGCCCTATGACCGGCTTTACGCCAAAATGAAAAAATGAATTTTGAAAGGAGTGCAGGACGTTATGCCGCCGCGTATCAGTGTGATCGTGCCCATCTACAATGCGGCATCCACCCTGCGGGCTGCCGTGCAGTCCATCCTTACCCAAGATATTGCCGGGCTGGAGGTGCTGCTGGTCGATGACGGCTCCACCGATGTCACCCCCGGCCTTTGCCACGATCTGGCCCTGCGGGACGACCGCATCCAGGTCATCACCCAGAAAAACGCCGGTATCTGCGCCGCCCGCAACCGGGGGCTTTCCGTCGCTGAGGGCATGTATGTGACCTTCTGCGACGACGACGATCTGCTGCTGCCCGGTGCGCTGGCCCTGCTGCTGCAAAAGGCGGAGGACACCGGCGCTGACATCGTCCGTGCCGATTACGAGCTGATCCACATCAGCCCCGACGGCACCGAGACCCCGCAGCCCCACCCGGCGGGCACGGCCTGTGACCTGGCCGCCGACGGCGACTACCGCAAGTTCCTGCAAAACAGCGGCCCGCAATTCGTCTGGAATGCCCTCTACCGCCGCTCGGCCATCGGCAATCTGCGCTTTGACGAGCACTGCCGCTATGGCCTTGAGGATTTCATCTTCAACGCTGGACTTTATGCCCGCACCGACAAAGTACACTACCTGCCGCAGCCTGTCTACCGCCATTTCGAGAGTGGGCAAAGCACCTCCCAGTGCCAGACCGTACAGGCTTTGCAGGGGCGCATCGGCGTGCTGGACCGCTGGATGGCAGCCGAGTATAAGGCCATTCAGGCCCGCTGCCCCGAAGCTGCCCGCGCGGCCGTCTGGAATGACCGCCGCGCCCAGGCTATCACCTTTTTGATGCACCAGCTGGCAGATGCCAAAGCCCCCGGTGCGCTGCGCCGCCACGGCTGGCGCACTTTACGCGGTGTGCTGGCCCGTTACCCGGCCCCGCCGCTGGATCTTTGGCACGAAGCCAAGCACCATAAAAAGCAGACCGGCGCACTGCTGCTGTACAACCTGCGGCTGCAACGCCTGTATGAACTGTGGGCCAACCGCCCGAAAAACCGCAGGAGGGAACTGCCATGAAAACGATTCTGGTTACCGGCGCCGCCGGATATATCGGCCGCCACGTTGTCAAAAATGCGCTGGATCGCGGCTGCAAGGTCATCGCGTCTGACTTCTCTTTTAAAGGCGTGGATGAGCGGGCAGAGTTTTGCGATGTGCCCATCTTCAGCGGTGACAAAGAAATCTACCGCAAGGTGGGCAGCCCGGACATCTGCATCCACCTGGCCTGGCGGGACGGTTTTCGCCACAACTCTCCGGCCCATATGAAGGACCTGTCCGCCCACGTCACATTCCTGAACAACCTGGTGGCAGGCGGCCTGAAAGATTTAAGCGTCATGGGCACTATGCACGAAGTGGGCTACTGGGAGGGTGCCATCAACGAAAGCACCCCCTGCAAGCCCCAAAGCCAGTACGGCATCGCCAAAAACGCCCTGCGCCAAAGCCTGATGCTCTCGCTGGACGGCAGCCCCTGCAAGCTGCACTGGCTGCGCGCCTACTACATCACCGGCGACGAAGCCCACGGCAGTTCCATCTTTGCCAAACTGGCTCAGGCCGAACTGGACGGCAAAAAGACCTTCCCGTTCACCAGCGGCAAAAACCTCTATGACTTCATCGATGTGGACGAGCTTGCCAACATGATCGTCGCTGCCAGCGTGCAGGAGGAGATCAACGGCATCATCAACGTCTGCACCGGCGAGCCCCGCAGCCTGGCCGACCGGGTCGAGCAATTCCTGCGGGATAAGAACTACAAGATCAAGCTGGACTACGGTGCCTTCCCGGACCGCCCGTATGACAGCCCCGGCACCTGGGGCGACGCGACCAAAATCAAACAAATTCTTGCAAAGGATCAGCTATGAAACGATTGGGCATTTTCTTTTTCTACGAGAAAAACGGCGATGTAGATGACTTTATTACCTACTACCTCGCAGATCTTGCAAAAAACCTGACCGACCTGGTCGTGGTCTGCAACGGCAAACTCAGCGCCCAGGGCCGCGCGGCCTTCTCGCAGTTTACGGATAACATCATCGTGCGCGAGAACAAGGGCCTGGATGTCTGGGCCTACAAAACGGCGCTGGATTCCTACGGCTGGGATAAGCTGTCGGAGTTTGATGAGATCGTCATGACCAACTCTACCCTGATGGGCCCCGTGCGCCCGCTGAAAGAGATGTTTGACGCCATGGCCGAGAATCAGGATCTCGACTTCTGGGGCCTGTCCATCCACCACGGCGCCAAGTCCAATCCTTTCAAGGGCAAGCACATCTATAGCTATCTGCCGGTGCATATCCAGTCCCACTTCATCGTTTACCGCCAGCGTTTTGTAAAAAGCCCGGAACTGCAGCAGTACTGGGACAACATGCCCATGATCGCCGACTACAACGATTCCGTCCAGCGGTACGAGGCTGTCTTTACCAAGCAGTTCGAGGAACGCGGCTTTAAGTGGGATGTCTATGTCAAGACCGATGACCTGAAAGATTTCACTGACTATCCGCTGCTGGTCTGCCCGACCAAGCTGCTGCGGGAGAAAAAGTGCCCGCTGTTCAAGCGCCGCAGCTTTATGCACACGCTGGAAGCCTACCTGAACGATACGGCCGGTGAGCCGGTGCAGGAGTTGTACGCTTACCTGCGGGATGAAACGGATTATCCGCTGGACCTCATCTGGAAAAACATGATCCGCACCATGCACCCGCACGAGTTTACCCGCAACCTCGGTTTGACCCGCATCATCCAGCCCACGGTGCAGAACAAGGTCCAGGCCGAGGAGATCCGCGCCAACCGCAGGATCGCCCTGGCCATGCACCTTTATTTTATGGATATGCTGGACCAGAGTATGGCCTTTGCCGCCAAGTTCCCGCCGGAGACGGACGTATTCATCTCCACCAACGAACCCGGCAAAAAAGAGCAGATCGAAAAGGCCTTCGCTGCCCTGCCTCTGCACAGCGTCACCGTGCAGGTGGTGGAAAATCGCGGCCGCGATGTGGGTGCGTTCCTCTGCGACCTGGCCCCGCAGCTGCGCGGTTATGATTACGCCTGCTTCATGCACGATAAAAAGGCCATCCAGACCAAGCCCGGCAGCGTAGGTGCCAGCTTCGGCTATGTCTGCAACGAGAACGTCTGCAAAAATGCCGCCCATGTGCTGAACGTACTCTGCGAGTTCGAGAATGACCCGTACCTTGGCATCCTCTGCCCGCCGTTCCCGGCCCATGGCCTCTACTTCATGAATATGTGTTCCGGCGGCTGGGGTCCCAACTTCGAGAACACCAAAAAGCTGCTGAAAGAGACACTCAAGTTGGATGTGCCCATTGCGGGCGAGGAATCGCCCATTGCGCCCTACGGCAGTGTGTTCTGGTTCCGCCCCAAGGCGCTGGCCCCGCTGTTCGACCACGGCTGGCAGCATACGGATTTCCCGCCTGAGCCGCTGCCCCAGGACGGCACCATCAGCCATGCCATTGAGCGTGTCTACCCGTTTGTTGCCCAGGCTGCCGGTTATTACCCGGCCGTCGTCATGAGCCGCGACTATGCTGTGATCCGCAATGACACCATGCAGGCCTATGCCACTGGCATGATCCGCCCGCTGGCCCGCGTGTTTGACTGTACCACCTTCTGGGGGGCTTCCAGCGCGGCTGCCGGCTTTGCGGCCAAGCGTCATTTGTTTGGCATCTACGGCCCCTACGCCAACAGCCGCCGTCGTCACGCCCGCAACTGGCTGCGGGATAACCTGCCGGAGTCCGCCTACAAGGGCATCATCAACACCAAGCGTGCCATCTTCGGCCCCCACCACGGCCCGTATGAGGATTAAGCCCCATGAAACGGCTGATCGTTTATTTCCATTATGACCCGCTGGGCCAGATCGACACCGCCTGCCGTGTGGCCGTGGAAGCCATGGCCCATTATGGCGAGGTGTTCTTTATCTCCAACGGCACGCTGCGCCCGGCGGACCGTGCCTGGGCGGCGTCGGTGACATTGACCTGCCGCGAGCGGGAAAATAAGGGCCTTGACGTGGGTGCCTATAAAGAAGCGCTGGCTGTCATCGGCCGGGGCCGCTTGGCCCGCTACGACGAACTGGTGCTGATGAACTTCACGCTGGCAGGCCCCGTCTGCTCGCTGGCCTCGATGTTCGCTGCCATGGAGGCCCGCCCGGAGCTGGCCTTTTGGGGCTTGACCCGCCACTACGCCATGAAGAGCCGACGCTTTGGCGGCCGCAGCGGGGAAGTGCCGGAACATCTGCAATCCCACTTTTTGGCCGTCCGCGCACCGCTTTTGCACAGCGAGGATTTCTGGCAGTATTGGCAGAAAATGCCGCTGCCCAAAAGCTATGAGGAATCCATTGCTAACTACGAGACACGATTCACCGCGCATTTTGCAAACCTCGGCTGCCGCTGGGATTCCTACGTGGATACGAAAGATTTGCGGGACGTTTTCGTCAATCCCATCATGGCCTGCCCGCGGGAACTGCTGGCAAACCGGGGCTGCCCGTTTTTCAAGCGCCGCAGCTTTTTTACCCCCTATGCGGATGAACTGCGCCGCACCGACGGTACCGCCGCCCGCACCCTGTACGATTACGTAAAACAGGAGACCAACTACCCCGTGGACCTGCTGCTGGCCGCGCTTTTGCAGCGCCAGCCGCTGGAGGCGCTGGCCCGGGAACTGCACTGGCAGTACGTATTGCCCGATGCCGCCCCCGTTGAGCCTGCGCCCGAGTTGGCTGCCCAGGGCTTGGCCCTGCTGCACCTGCCGATTTCGGAAGTTGAAAAGGCCGACTCCGTTACCGCCTGGTACACCCGCGAAGCTGCCCGCCGAGCCGATGAAGCGCTGGCTCAGGCCGCCGCCCTTTTTGCTAAAGAGCCGATGCTGGGTGTGCTAAGCCCGGCAGTGCCTCTTTGGTCTGCCGCCCGGCAAAGCCGCGATGCCGATTGGCAGGCGGCGCGCCCGGCCCTGCAAGGCAAAGTCAACGTGCCGCTGGGCCAAAACCCGCCCCCGGCTCCGGCCTGTGGCTGGGCACTGGTGCGGCTGGCCGCTGTGGCGGGCGGCGACACTCTGCCCGCCATCACCGCCCCGGAGGATGCCTGGCTGCTGCCGTTGAAAGCCCAGCAAAACGGTTTTTTCAGCGCCAGCTTTACCACCGCCGCGCAAAGCGCCGCTGCGGCTGACCAGCTGGCCCTGCATTACCAGCAGGCTGCCGATCCGAAGGCCGTGGCGAAGCAGTTTGGCCGTTTAGTCAAGCACAAACTCAAAAAATAAAAAGGGGGAGAGCCTTATCAAAAAACAACGCCTGTTTTATCTGGACCTGATCCGAGCCGTGGCTCTCGCCAGTATCTTAATTGTCCACTTCAACGCCACCGTTACCGGGTATTTCACCCTGCCGCACAAGCTGTTCACCAGCACGCTGGTGCAGGGCATTTACCTTGGTGATTTCGGCTCGTCGCTGTTTTTTATCGTGTCGGGCGCATCGCTGGCGCTCACTGTCCCGCCGGAACAAAGCCCGTGGCAGTTTTACAAGAAGCGGGCCAAGGCGGTGTTCCCACTGTTCTGGCTGGCATGGGTGGTCTGCTTTTCCATCCGCTTCCTCAGCCAGCCCGGCTGCTACACCGGGGCTAAGACCATTACGCTGGTGCTGACTTTTTTGGGGTTAGATAACTTCGCCGTGGCCGCCGGCTGGGTGGGTATGGATTTCGCCTGTGTAGGCGAGTGGTTCCTCGGCAGCATCCTGTTTTTGTACCTGCTGTTCCCGCTTTTGCAGCGGGCTCTGCGCAAGGCCCCGGTGCTGACCTGGGCGGTAACGCTGCTCGTCTGCATCCCCCTCCATATGCAGGGCTGGGATAACGGCCTGGTAGCTGTACATATCCCGGAATTCCTCTTTGGCATGACCTTCTTGACGCTGAAAGATCAGATAAAGGCCATCCTGGCACCGGTGCTTGTCTTGGGGCTGATAAATCTGCCCGTGGATGAAAAGTTGCTCTGCTCCATGTTCAGTGCGCTGATTTTTATCGGCCTAGCGGCTGTGGCGGCCCCGCTGCTGGATAAGCCGCTGCCCCGTGCGGTCTGCGCCAAGGCGGCCAAGCTCTCCTATGCAGTATTTTTGACCCATCATGTCATCATCCAGCGCCTGGTGCGTGGGTTTGATCTGGCCGCGCTTTCCCGCCGTGACACAGCGATTTTGTTCTGTGTCTACCTGCTGGCAACCTGCGCCGCGTCCGAAGCCCTGCTCTGGCTTCAGTGCCGCCTGCGGGAAGAACGGCAAAAACTCTTCCCGTAAAAATCCCTATCCGCTGTTTGCCCAAAACAGCGGATATTTTTTTGTCATAGTACTCGGCACAAACCTCTGTACAAAAATCGGCTGGTACGGTATAATACAAAGTAAGTATGTGTGCCGGACTGCCGCAAACGCGCCCGGCAAAAAGGAAGTATGGAAAGGGGAGTCCCTGCATGTCTGAGTTCTCTGTTTCTCTGGCAAAACTGGCGGAAGAAGCCAATCTGACCGTCGCCTATACCCCCTGCGAACTGGAAAAGGTCATGGTCACCGCGACCGAAGTGTACCGTCCGGGCATCCTGCTGGCCGGTTACTACGAAAATTTTGATAACAAGCGCGTCCAGATCATCGGCCTGACCGAGATGTCCTATCTGGAAGAGCTGTCCACTTCGCTGCGCAACACCCATCTGGAAAAGCTGTTCTCTTTCCAGCCGCCTGCCGTCATCCTGACCCGCGGCATGCAGCCGCTTTCCGAGATGATGCAGTTCGCCAAGCAGTACGGCGTGCCGCTGCTTATGTCTACCGAGATGACCTCCGCCCTGATGGGCATGCTCATCACCACGTTGAATAAAGAGCTGGCTCCCCGCATCACCCGCCACGGCGTGCTGGTGGAAGTCTACGGCGAAGGCATCCTTATTTTGGGCGATTCCGGCGTCGGCAAAAGCGAGACCGCCATCGAGCTGGTCAAGCGCGGCCACCGTCTCATCGCCGACGATGCTGTCGAGCTGCGCCGCATCTCCTACAAGCAGATCCTTGGCACCGCGCCGGAAAACATCCGCCATTTTATTGAATTGCGCGGCATCGGTATCGTCAACGTAGCCCGCGTGTTCGGCATCGGCTCGGTGCGTTCCAGCGTGGAGGTCGAGATGGTCATCCAGCTCGAACCCTGGGACCGCACCAAAAACTACGACCGCACCGGCCTGGAGACCGAGTACACCGACATCCTCGGCGTCAAGGTGCCCAAGATGCTGATCCCCGTCATGCCAGGCCGTAACCTGGCCGTCATCATCGAGACCGCGGCCATCAACAACCGCCAGAAGGAGATGGGCTACAACGCCGCCAAGGAACTGCTGAAGCAGCTGGGCCTGAACGACGACGCCAACCTCCAGTAACCACGTCAACAGCAAAGAAGGAACACCATTTCATGCAGATGATTGCAGACCTGCACACCCACACGCTGTGCGCTACCCACGCATTCCAGACCCTAAACGAGATGGCGGCTGCCGCCAAAGACTGCGGCTACAAGGCCCTCGCCATCACCGACCACGCGCCCGCCATGCCCGATGCGCCGCACCGCTGGCATTTCGAGAACCCCACTGCCTTGCCCCGCACCATCGACGGCATGGTCATGCTCTATGGGGCCGAGGCCAACGTGGTGGACGCCAAAGGCCATCTGGACCTGCCACCGCGCATCCTGGAATATCAGGATTGGGTGGTCGCATCCATCCACAGCCCCTGCGTGCCGGGTCTGCTGACCCGCAAGGAGGCCAACCGCATCTGGCTGGCCGTGGCCGAGAACCCCTACGTGGACTGCATCGGCCATTCCGAGCAGGAAAACTACCGCTATGATTACGACCTGGTGACCAAGGCGTTCGCCGCCAACCACAAGGTCGTGGAGCTCAACGGCAACTCGTTCAACGTCCGCAAGGACGGCATCCCCAACATGAAAGCTCTGCTGGCCGCCTGCCTGCAAAACGGCTGCCATATCGCCGTGGACAGTGATGCCCACAGCACCTGGCAGCTGCGCCACGGCCTGACGGCTCTCTACGGCATGCTGGAGGAGATGAACTTCCCCGAGGAGCTGATCATAAACGCTACCACTGCAAATCTCACAGCAGAATTAAAATTGCACGGCAAAGCCTGTGCGAAAGAAGTTGGAGGAATACTAGTATGAGCAAGTACACAATTGGTATCGACCTGGGCGGCACCACCATGACCGCCGGTCTGGTGGACGAAAACTATAAGATCATCGGCAAAACCACCTGGGCCACCCGTCTGCCGCGCCCGGCCGAGGACCTGGAAAAGGCCTTGGCTGACCTGTGCCGCACCGTTGCCAAAGAGAATAAGGTCGATTTCACCGACGTAAAATACGTGGGTATCGGTACCCCCGGCAGCGTCAATTTCACCACTGGCTTTGTGGGCTTCAACACTAACTTCGGCTACTATGACTGGAACCTCGGCCCTGACCTGGAAGCCATGCTGGGCTGCAAGGTCTATGTCGAGAACGACGCCAACGCTGCCGCCTACGGCGAGTACATCGCAGGCGGCGCCAAGGGCTACAAGGATGCCGTCGTCATCACGCTGGGCACCGGCATCGGCAGCGGCATCATCCTGGGCGGCAAGATCCTGCGCGGCTTCAACTTTGCCGCCGGTGAGATGGGCCACAACGTCATCGTGAAGGACGGCATCCAGTGCACCTGCGGCCGCAAAGGCTGCTGGGAGCGTTACGCCTCTGCCAGCGCCCTGACCCGCGAGACCAAGGTCGCCATGCAGGCCCATAAAGAGACCATCATGTGGAAGATGACCCCCGACCTCGATCATGTCAACGCCAAGCTCTCCTTCGACGCCGCTGCCAAGGGCGACGCCGTGGCCAAGAGCGTTGTGGACAGCTGGATCGAGTATGTCGGTGTCGGCATCGCCAACGTCATCAACACCTTTGAGCCGGAGATCATCTGCATCGGCGGCGGTGTTTCCAACCAGGGAGAGACCCTGCTGGCCCCTGTCCGCGCCTATGCCGAAAACGAGACCAAGAACATCACCACCGGCCGCTTCCCCAAGATCGTCGCCTGCACGCTGCATAACGATGCGGGCGTCATCGGTGCCGCGGCCCTTGAAAACTCTATCTGATTTTAATTTTCGTATTCAGCGGGAGGAACCATGCAGCAGCAAACGATCGAAACCTTGCGTCAGGCCTTGCAGGAAAGCGCCCTGCCGTTTGCCCAGCAGGAGCCTTTGGCATCCCATACCACTTTCCAAATCGGCGGCCCGGCGGTGTTCTGGTGCACGCCCAAAACCGTGGACCAGCTGCGCCGCACGCTGGCGCTTTGCCGGGAAAACGGTGTGCGCACCTACCTTTTGGGCAACGGCTCCAACACGCTGTTTGCCGATGAGGGCTACGACGGCGCAGTCATAGATCTGCGCGGGCTGAACTTCGGCCCTACAGCGGAACCACAGCCTGACGGCTCCACCTGCCTTACTGCGGGCGCTGGCCTCACGCTGGGGCGGCTTTGCGCCGTTGCCCAGCAGCAGAGCCTTGCAGGCCTTGCCTTTGCCTGCGGCATCCCCGGCACCATCGGCGGGGCCGTGTATATGAATGCCGGTGCCTATGGCGGCGAGATGAAGGACGTGCTGGAAAGCGTGACCTTTTTGGACAGCGACCTTACCGAGCGCACGCTGCCTGCCGCAGAATTGGCCCTGGGCTACCGCACCAGCCTGTTTGAGCAGCACCCCGATTGGTGTGTGCTTTCGGCCACGGTGCGCCTGCAGCCCGGCGACAGCGCCGCCATTCTGGCGGAGATGCAGGACTATCTGCAGCGCCGCAAAGACAAGCAGCCGATGGAATGGCCCAGTGCGGGCAGCACCTTCAAGCGCCCCCAGGGCGCCTTTGCAGGCAAGCTGATCGAGGATTGCGGTCTGCGGGGCTTTACCGTGGGCGGTGCCCAGATCAGCGAGAAGCACTGCGGCTTTGTCATCAACCGCGGCGGCGCGACCTGCGCCGATGTCGTCAGCCTGACCGATCAGGTCAAGGCCATCGTGCTGCAAAAGACCGGCTATACGCTGGAGCGGGAAATTCGCGTAGTAAAATAAAGGGGGGAGTACGCATGAAATTTGTGATCGTAACGGGCCTGTCCGGCGCGGGCAAATCAATGGCCGTCAACGCACTGGAAGACATTGGTTTTTTCTGCATCGATAACATCCCGGTAGCACTGCTGCCCCGTATCGTGGACTTTGCCCTGCAAGGCGAAAACCAGCTGAACCGCGTGGCTGTCGTGATGGACGTGCGCGGCGTGCGCAGCAGCGAGCAGCTGGAACAGGCGCTTTCCGACCTGGACGCCCGTAAGTTCGAGTATGAGATCCTCTTCCTCGACGCCAACGACGCGGTCATCCAGCGCCGCTATAAGGAGACCCGCCGCCAGCACCCCATCACCATCAGCGAAAAGCTGCCCATCACCGAGGCCATCGCCCGGGAGCGCCGCCTGCTGCAGCCGCTGCGGGCACGGGCGCAGTATGTCATCGATACCTCGCTGCTCAGCACCGCCCAGAACAAGGAGCGGGTGTGCAGCCTGTTTCTGGACCACGGCGAAAGCCCGATGGCCCTCACGGTGGTGTCCTTCGGTTTCAAGTACGGACTGCCCCAGGAGGCAGACCTTGTGCTGGATGTCCGATGCCTGCCCAACCCGTTCTACGTGCCGGAGCTGAAAAATCTCACCGGTCTGGATCAGGAAGTGGTGGACTACGTCATGGCTGCCCCCGAATCCCAGGAGCTGTTGCGCCGCTATGAGAGCATGCTGGAATACGCCCTGCCGCTCTACGTCAAGGAGGGCAAAAGCCAGCTGATGATCGCGGTGGGCTGCACCGGCGGCAAGCACCGCTCCATCACCTTTGCACGCAAGATCGGCGAGTTATGTGAAAAACTGGGCTACGAGCCCAGCGTACAGCACCGCGACGCCAAGCGCACCCTGTAAAAAATAAAATCTACGCTTTATCGGGAGTTTTATGAGCTTCTCACAAGATGTAAAAAACGAGATCCTGCGCCATAGGATCTCCAAACCATGCTGCTCTGTGGCCGCCGCCTATGCGGTGGCCTGTTTTGGTAAATACTTCGATGACCGCGGCATCGTTCTGCAAACCGAGAACGAGGGCGTGGCTGCCTTTGCCCAAAAGCTGTACCGCCGCTGCGGCATCCGGGGGGATGTGCTGCGCAAGGAGCGCCCCACCGGCCCGGTGTTTGAGTTCAGCGTCAAGGATGTGGTGGAGGTCGAGCGCCTGCTGGAACTTTTCGGCCACACCGGCAAGGAGCCGACCCTGCGCATCCGGCCGGAGAACTTCAAGTGCCAGCATTGCGTGCAATCCTTCATCGCTGCAGCGTTTCTTTGCTGTGGTACGATGACCGACCCGGAGAAGAGCTACAATCTGGAGTTCCTCTCCACTCGGCACTATCTCTCCCAGCAGCTGGAGGCTATGCTGGCCGAGCATGACTTCAACCCCCATCGCGCCCTGCGCAAGGGAGCCAACACGGTCTATATCAAATCGGCCGACCATATCGAGGATCTGCTCACCTTCATGGGGGCGGGCAACGCCGCCATGCGTATCATGGACCAGCGCATGTACAACGATATGCGCAATAAGACCAACCGCCTTTCCAACTGTGAGACCGCTAACCTGGGCAAAAGTGTCCAGGCCGCCGTGCAGGTGCAGCTGGCCATTGAAAAGCTGCAGGCCGCCGGTGCCATGAGCACCCTGCCAGAAAATCTGCGCCTGACCGCCAAACTGCGGATGCAGTACCCCGACCTGCCGCTGGCCAAGCTGGCCCAAAAGTTTGACCCGCCTGTCAGCAAGGCGGGGCTGTCCCACCGCTTAAAGCGCATCCAGGAGGCCGCCCGCCGCCTGGACGAAACCGCTGAATCCGAAAAGCCCACACGAGCCGAAAGCACTAAGGAAACTTGACCATGCCTGAAACCACCCAAAGACAATTTACCCACCTGCATGTGCATACCGAGTACAGTCTGCTGGACGGCGCCTGCCGTATTGACCGCCTGTTTGACCACCTCAAAGCCATGGGGCAGACGGCCTGCGCCATCACCGATCACGGCGTTATGTACGGCTGTGTGGCGTTTTTTGATGCAGCCAGGGCCGCAGGCATCAAGCCTATCATCGGCTGTGAGGTCTATGTAGCCACCCGTACCCGCTTTGATAAGGTCAACCGCATCGACGGCAACAACCACCTGATCCTGCTGTGCAAAAACGAGATAGGCTACAAAAACCTTATCAAGATGGTCTCCGCCGGCTTTACCGAGGGTTTTTACTCCAAGCCCCGCATCGATAAGGACCTGCTGGAACAGCACCACGAGGGATTGATCTGTCTGTCCGCCTGCCTGGCGGGCGAGATCCCCCAGGCCATCCTGGCAGGGGACTACGAGCGTGCAAAACAGGCCGCGCTTTACTACCGCGACCTTTTCGGCGAGGGCAACTATTATATCGAACTGCAGGACCACGGTTTGGAGGCAGACCAGGTCGTCCTGCCCCAGCTCATCCGATTGGCCCGGGAGACCGGCATCCCCATGGTCGCTACCAACGACGCCCACTACATTACCAAAGAGGACGCCAAGATGCAAAGCATCCTGCTCTGCATCCAGACCGGTAAGACCATCGCCGACGCCGACCGCATGGAATTCCAGACCGATGAGTTTTACCTCAAAAGCACCGACGAGATGTACGACCTCTTCGCGATGGTGCCGGAAGCCTGCGAAAATACCAACAAAATTGCGGAACAGTGCAATTTTGAGTTCACCTTCGGCGAGACGAAACTGCCGTACTTCAAAGCCCCCGATGGCATGGAGAACCAGGAATACTTCGAGAAGCTTTGCTGGGAGGGACTCGAGCGCCGCTACCCCGGCAAAGTCACCGACGCGCTGAAAGAGCGCCTTTCTTACGAGATCAACGTCGTCAAAACGATGGGCTATACCAACTATTACCTCATCGTCTACGACTTCATCAACTACGCCAAAAGCCGGGATATTCCCGTCGGCCCCGGCCGTGGTTCCGGCGCGGGCAGCCTGGCGGCTTACTGCGTCGGCATTACCGACATCGACCCCATCCGCTACAACCTCATCTTTGAACGTTTCCTGAACCCGGAGCGTGTTTCGATGCCCGACTTCGACGTCGACTTCTGCTATGAGCGCCGCCAGGAGGTCATTGACTACGTCAACGAAAAGTACGGCCGCGACCATGTGGCCCAGATCGTCACCTTTGGTACGATGGCCGCCCGCGCCGCCGTGCGCGATGTGGGCCGCGTGATGGGCATGACCTACCAGGACGTGGACCGCGTGGCCAAGCTCATCCCCATGGAGCTGAAGATGACGCTGAAAAAGGCGCTGGAGGTCAGCCCCGACCTGAAAGCCCTTTATGACGGTGACAATCAGGTGCATGAACTCATCGACACTTCGTTAAAAGTCGAGGGCATGCCCCGCCATGCCTCCACCCACGCCGCCGGCGTCGTCATTACCCGTGAACCGGCCACCGAGTACGTGCCCCTGTCCACCAACGACGGCCTGCCGGTCACCCAGTTCAACATGGTGGAGATCGAGCGCCTGGGCCTGCTGAAGATGGACTTCCTAGGCCTGCGCACCCTCACCGTCATCCACGATACCGAGATGGCCGTCCGCCACACCAAGGACCCGGATTTCCGGGTGGCCAACATTGACTACGACGACCCCGCCACCTACGAGATGCTGACTCGCGGCGAGACGATGGGCATCTTCCAGCTTGAATCTACCGGTATGACCCAGGTGCTGATGAGCATGCGCCCGAAAAACCTGGAAGATGTCATCGCCCTGATCTCGCTGTACCGCCCCGGCCCGATGGATTCCATCCCAACGTATTTGCGCAACAGAAAGGACCCGTCCAAGGTCGTTTACCAGACCCCGCAGATGGCCCACATCGTGGATGTGACCAACGGCGTCGTCATTTATCAGGAGCAGGTCATGCAGATCTGCCGTGAGCTGGCAGGCTTCAGCTTCGGCCAGGCCGACAATGTGCGCCGCGCTATGAGCAAGAAAAAGCTCAAGGTCATGGAGGCCGAGCGCGAACATTTTGTCCATGGATGCACCGAGCCGGGCAAGGAGTGCGCTGGCTGTGTCAAAAACGGCATCCCGGAGAAAGTGGCAAACCAGATCTACGATGATATGATCAGTTTTGCCTCCTACGCCTTCAACAAGTCCCACGCGGCCTGCTACGCCTACGTGGCCTTCCAGACAGCCTACCTCAAGTGCCATTACCCCCACGAGTTCATGGCCGCCCTGCTGACCAGTGTGCTCGATAATACATCGAAAGTTATCGAATATACTTCCGAGTGCCAGCGCTTGGGCATCAAGGTCCTGCCGCCGGACATCAACGTCTCCCGCGGCGGCTTCACCGTCGATGGCGACAGCATCCGCTTCGGTCTCAACGCCGTCAAAAGCGTGGGCCGCAACCTGATCGATTCGGTGGTAAAGGAGCGCAAAAACCGCCCCTACCGCAGCCTGTACGATTTCTGCAAGCGGCTGCACGGCAACGAACTGAATCGCCGCGCGCTGGAAAACCTCATCAAGGCAGGCTCCTTCGATGCGCTGGAGCCCAGCCGCCGCGCTATGATCGACAGCGCCGAGGGTATCCTGAAAAGCGTCGAGACCGACGCCCGTCAAAACTTGGAAGGCCAGATGGACCTTTTCGGCATGATGGGCGGGGAACAGGAGCAGGCCGCCAGCGATTACAAGATCCCCAACACGCCGGAATATCCCGCCGGCGATCTGCTCAAAATGGAAAAAGAGGTCTCCGGCCTCTACCTGTCCGGCCACCCGCTGGACGCCTACCGCGCCCAGATCAGCCAGATCTCCACCTGCACCATCGCTGACCTGCAGGGCGAGGATGCCAAGCGTTTTGACAACCAGAATGTCACGATTCTTTGTACGGTCGTCAAAAATAAGATCATGACCACCAAGTCCAACACGCTGATGGCCTTTACCACCGTCGAGGACCTGACCGGTACGATGGAACTGCTGATCTTCCCGCGGGTGCTGGCCGAGTGCCGCGCCGCCCTGCAGGAAAACGCCGTCGTCGTGGCCAACGGCCGCGTCTCTGTAAAAGAGGAAGAAGCCGCCCGCCTGATCGTCGAGGGGGTGCAGCCCATCGAGCACTACGACCCGAGTCAATCTTTCGGTAAAAACCGGGTGGAAAAAGTCCGCCGCGAGACCGGCGGGGGAGAGGCCGCCGGCTATTTCCTGACGGTGCCCAGCCGCCAGGGCCCGGAGATGCACAAGGTGGAAAACCTGCTGTGCAACATCTTTGACGGCGGCACTACCAAGGTCTATTTCCGCTTTGCGGACACCGGTCAAAAGGTGCTGGCCCGCCATATGGCCATCAAGGATGACCCGCTGTTGCGCGCCGAATTGGAACGCATTTTGGGTAAAGATCATGTAAAAGTTCAGATGGCTGAACAAAATGCAAAATAAATCCATGCACTTTGCAAGAATTATCCATAATCTAGACGCTAGAGTTGTGCTATAATGGATACGTCACAAAGATTGTTAAAAATTTATTCTAGCTTCTGGCAATGTGGCGCAATGTGCCCAAAATAGGAGGGGCTTGTTTTATGGCTAAGGAAATTAAAACCATCGGTGTTCTGACCAGCGGCGGTGACGCCCCCGGCATGAATGCCGCCGTTCGCGCAATCGTTCGCGCTGGTATCAGCAAAGGTTACCGCATGATGGGTATCCAGCGTGGCTACAACGGCCTGATCAATGGCGAAGTTTACGAAATGAACGTCCGCAGCGTATCGGAGATCATCCACCGCGGCGGCACGATCCTCTATACGGCACGCTGCCTGGAGTTCAAGACCCAGGAAGGCCAGGCCAAGGGCCTTGCCCGCTGCAAAGAACTGGGCATCGACGCACTGGTCGTCATTGGCGGCGACGGCTCCTTCATGGGTGCCCGTGCGCTGGCCAACCAGGGCATCCCCTGCATCGGCCTGCCCGGCACCATCGATAACGACATTGCCTGCAGTGAATATACCATCGGTTACGACACGGCCATGAACACTGCTGTCGAGGCTATCGATAAGCTGCGCGACACCACCCAGAGCCACGACCGTTGCAGCGTCGTTGAGGTTATGGGCCACCACGCCGGTTATATTGCCCTGAATGTCGGCATCGCTACCGGCGCTGTCGCTGTCCTGCTGCCGGAGATCCCCTTCGACTTCGAGCGCGACATCCTGCAGCGCATGCGCCAGACCCAGGTCACCGGCAAGAAGCACTTCATCATCATCGTGTCCGAGGGCGTCGTCGGTGCCCAGGAGTTGGCCAACCAGATCCAGGCTGCTACCGGTGTCGACTCCCGCGCAACCGTTCTGGGCCACATCCAGCGCGGCGGTTCTCCCACGGTGCGTGACCGCGTCAACGCTTCTTTGATGGGCTACCACGCCATCGACCTGATCGATAAGGGCATCTACAACCGTGTTGTCGCCGTCTCCGGCGATAAGATCGTCGACTACGATGTCAATGTGGCCCTCTCGATGCACAAGACCATCGACCGCGACATGATCGAGATCGCAAACGCCATCTCCATCTGAGCGTCCCAATTCAAATAATTCGCACAAGCCCGCACAAAATTGCAAAAAAACACTTGCAATTTGCGCGGGCTTGTGGTATTATACTACGGCAATACACACGCATTGCGTTGTTTTTTTGTGCGCTTTTTTCGTTAAAGCGTTAGAAAACATAAAACGCCATGCGGAGGGTAAAACTAAATTTATTGGAGGATTTTTTACTATGGCAGTCGTATCTATGAAACAGCTTCTCGAAGCAGGTGTCCACTTCGGTCACCAGACCCGTCGTTGGAACCCCAAGATGGCTAAGTACATCTTCACCGAGCGCAACGGCATCTACATCATCGACCTGCAGAAGACCGTTAAGAAGCTGGATGAGGCTTACAACTTCGTGCGCGACACCGCTGCTCAGGGCGGCGAGATCCTGTTCGTCGGCACCAAGAAGCAGGCTCAGGAGTCCATCCGTGACGAGGCTACCCGCTGCGGCATGCACTATGTCAACGCTCGTTGGCTGGGCGGCATGATGACCAACTTCCGCACCATCCGTAAGCGCATCGACCGTATGGAACAGCTGAAGACCATGCAGGCCGACGGCACCTTCGATCTGCTGCCCAAGAAGGAAGTTGCCAAGCTCGAGCTCGAGATGGAGAAGCTGGACAAGTACCTGGGCGGTGTCAAGAACATGAAGACCCTGCCGAAGGCTATGTTCATCGTCGATCCTCACAAGGAGCGCATCGCTGTTGCTGAGGCCCGCAAGCTGAACATCCCCATCGTTGCTATCGTTGATACCAACTGCAACCCCGATGAGATCGATTACGTGATCCCCGGCAACGACGACGCTATCCGCGCTGTCAAGCTGATCTCCGGTGCCATGGCCAGCGCTGTTCTGGAAGGCAAGCAGGGCGTCCAGGAGGCTCCCGCCGCTGAGGAGAAGACCGAGGCCTGATCCCCGTGTGCCCGGAACACCTATTAGTATAAGACAGAAAGGACAAGAGAGATTATGGCTATTTCTGCAAAAGACGTTATGGAACTGCGCAAGCAGACCGACTGCGGCATGATGGAGTGCAAAAAGGCTCTGACCCAGGCTGACGGTGACTTCGAGAAGGCAATCGAGATCCTGCGTGAGCAGGGCCTGGCTGCTGCCAACAAGAAGGCTGGCCGTATCGCCGCTGAGGGCATGGTCTATGCCGTTTCTTTCGGCAACTGCGCTGTTGTCGTTGAGGTCAACGCCGAGACCGACTTCGTTGCCAAGAACGATAAGTTCGTTGAATTCACCAAGAACCTGGCTAAGGTCGTTGCTGACGAGAATCCCGCCGATGTTGAGGCCCTGATGGCTTGCAAGATGGGCGAGGGCACCGTTGACGATGCCCTGAAGGCTCTGATCCTGGTCATCAAGGAGAACATCAAGGTTCGCCGCTTTGCCCGTTACGAGGGTCATTGCGCTGCTTACGTCCATGGCGGCGGCACCCACGGTGTCATCGTCAAGTTCGAGACCAGCGACGAGGTTGCTGCTAAGCCCGAGTTCGCTGCTTTCGGCAAAGACATTGCTATGCAGATCGCTGCTGCTAACCCCAGCTACCTGAACGAGTCCGATGTTCCGGCCGACGTTCTGGCTAAGGAGAAGGAGATCGTTCTGGCCCAGATGGCTAACGATCCCAAGACTGCCAACAAGCCCGACGCCATCAAAGAGAAGATGGCCATCGGCAAGCTGGGCAAGTTCTACAAGGAGAGCTGCTTGGTCGATCAGGCTTTCATCAAGGACGGCGGCATCGACGTCAAGAAGTACGTTGCTGATACCGCTAAGGCTCTGGGCGGCGAGATCACCATCGCTTCTTACACTCACTTCACCAAGGGTGAGGGCTTGGAGAAGCGCAACGAGGACTTCGCTGCTGAAGTCGCTGCTGCCATCAAGGGCTAATCTGATTTTTCAGAGTTAACATGCAGAATAAGGCATGCTGCGTTTTATAATGCAGCATGCCTTTTTTGCGCCCGCCTTGCAATGCGGGCAAAAATCGGGTACAATACAGGTAAAACAGGGGCCAAGCCCCATAAGGATGGTTCACCATAATGGCGGAATTTTCTCCCAAATTTAAAGAAGCACTGAGCCTGGTGCAGAAACCGGGCCGCTATACCGGCGGCGAGCCGGGCAGCGTGTATAAAGATAAAGATAAAGTGGATGTCCGCATGGCGTTCTGCTTCCCGGATACCTACGAGATCGGCATGTCCTTTTTGGGCGAGAAGATCTTGTACGACATCCTCAACCGCCACGAAAACTGGTGGTGCGAGCGTGCCTTCATGCCCTGGACCGACATGAAGGGGCAGATGGAGCGCCTGGACATTCCACTCTACTGCCTGGAAAGTAAAGACCCGCTGACGGATTTCGACATCATCGGCTTCTCGCTGGAATACGAACTTTGCTATACCAACATCCTGGCCATGCTGCGCCTGTCAGGCATCCCGCTGCGCGCTGCAGACCGTGACGGCAGCTGGCCGCTCATTATCGCGGGCGGCCCCTGCGTCTGCAACGCTGAGCCGATGGCGGATTTCTTCGACGTCATGCAGCTGGGTGAGGGTGAGCAGATGCTGCAGGACATCTGTGCCGCCGTGGAGCAGGGCAAAAAACAGGGGTGGACGAAAGAACAGCTGCTGCTGGAAATGGCTAAGATCCCCGGCGTCTACATCCCGTCTTTCTACGATGTAACGTATAAGGAGGACGGCCGCATCGAGGCCGTCAAGCCCAACCGCCCCGGCGTGCCTGCACGTGTCACCAAGGCCATCGTCAAAAATATGGACGACTATGAGCCGCCTAAAAACTTTGTGGTGCCTCTGGTCGGCGCTGTGCAGGACCGCGCCTGCGTCGAGGTGCTGCGCGGCTGTGTGCGCGGCTGCCGGTTTTGCCAGGCAGGCCAGCTGTACCGTCCCTTCCGCGAGCGCAGCCCCAAGCTTATCAGCGAGAGCGCCCGCCAGCTTTGCCGCAACACCGGCTATGACGAGCTGAGCCTTTCGAGCCTTTCCACCTCCGACCATTCCCGGCTGGAGGACATTCTGGATGAACTGAACAGCTGGGCTGAGGCCGACCACGTCAGCCTGTCGCTGCCCTCGCTGCGCGTGGACAACTTCTCCCAATCACTGGTGGAGAAAACCACCAAGGTGCGCAAGAGCGGCCTGACCTTTGCAGCCGAAGCCGGCACCCAGCGCCTGCGGGATGTCATCAACAAAAACGTCACCTGGGAGCAGATCGAGCGCGGCTGCCGCATCGCTTTCTCCGAGGGCTACACCTCAGTCAAGCTCTACTTCATGATGGGCCTGCCCACCGAGACGATGGAGGACATCAAAGGCATCGCTGACACCGCCCAGCAGGTGGTCGACCTGTTCTATACCATCCCCGATCGTCCGAAAGGCAAGGGCGTCCAGGTCACCATCAGCGTGGCCTGCTTCGTGCCCAAGCCGGACACCCCGTTCCAGTTCTGCGCCCAGGACCGCCGCGAGGAACTGCGGGGAAAGCAGAAATATCTGCTTAGCTGTGTACATTCCCGCAAGATCAAGGTCAACTACCACGATTCCACCACCAGTGTGCTGGAGGGCGTCTTCGCCAAGGGCGACCGCCGCCTTGGCAAGGTCATCGAGACCGCCTTTGAGAATGGCGCCTTCTTCGATACCTGGGAGGAATATTTCGACTACGACCGCTGGATGAACGCCTTTGCTGCCTGCGGCATCGACCCGGACTTCTACAACTACCGCACCATCGGCCTGGACGAGGTCACGCCCTGGGACCACCTGGACGTAGGCGTCACCAAGGCCCACCTGGTGCGGGAGTACAACAAGGCGCTGGCTGCCCAGACGACCCAGCCCTGCAACCGCCAGTGCAGTGCCTGCGGTGCCAATAAACTGATCGGAGGTCCCTGCTTTGACTACAGTAAGAATCTTCTTTGAGAAATGTGGGGAAGCCGCCTACATCTCGCTGCTGGATCTGCAGCGGGTGTTCCACCGTATCTTAAAAATGAGCGATCTGCCGGTGTATTACACCCAAGGCTATAACCCGCACATCTACCTGTCCTTTTCCTGTCCGCTATCCTTAGGGCAGGAGAGTCTGTGCGAAAGCTGCGAGGTCAAGACCGAGCAGGAGATGATCGACGGTGAGGTTTGGAAAAACGCTTTGCAGCCGTTGATGCCCCGCGGCATCGTCATTACCAAAGTGGCCCCGGCTGTGGAGAAGGTCGCAGAGATCGAAACGGCTGTCTACGCCGTCACAATGCCCAAAAGCGGCCTGGCAGCCATCGAGGCCTACAACAATGCTGAGCAGGCAGAGGTCACCAAAAAGACCAAGCGCGGCCAGAAAACGCTGGACCTCAAGCAGTATCTGAGCCATATCGACTGCGAGGAAGCCGGGGACAACATCGAGTTCTCGGTCAAGCTGCCCTGCGGCAGCGGAGAAGCGCTGAACCTGAATCCCTCGCTGCTGATGGACTTTTTGCAGCAGCACGGCGGCGCACCCATCTGGCAGTGCCGTGTCCTGCGCACGCATCTTTATAACAAATCAGGCGTGGATTTTGAGTAAGTGATATTGCACAGAAAAAGCCGGCGCTGATTCCGCACTTTTGCCGGATTTTTACCCGGCAATTTGGCTACTGTCAAGGGTTTGTGACAAAATTAGACAATAAATTTTAATGTGTCAATGGATGAATGTTGCCTGAGACACATTTTAACCGCCCCGTGGCCTGGCCATGGGGCGGCTGTTTTGTTTTGCACAACACTTTTAGCCCGTCACGTTGTGGCGGGCTGTGTGGGGCTATTGGACCGTCTGGCTACAGGCCGAAGAACCTATACACCTTGGCACGGTTATACAGCGGTAGCTTGTCCAGTTCCGCGCGGAGCATGTCGGCGGCAGACTTTCCGCCGAACATCGGGCGGGTGTAGCGGTTGACCCAGTGTTGCACCTCGGTGGCCTGTTTCTGCGTCACCTTGGCCATGCTCTTACCCTTGGGCAGTTTACGGCGCACCAGCTTGTTTGTCACCTCATTTGTACCGCGCTCATGCGGGGCTTGCGGATGGCAGTAAAACGTAGTCACGCCGAGGGCATCTATACCGGCCTGGTCAGCAAATTCCGGGCCATTATCGCAGGTCAATGTCTTGAAGATCATGTACCAATCGCGGCCTATTTGGCGCTTGAGCTGTTGCAGGGCCTTGACCGTTTCGGCGGCGGTCTTGTCCTTGACCTTCAGAACGATTTCGGCGCGGGTCGTCCGCTCGGTCATTACCAAACAGCTTTCGCTTTTGCCCTCGGCCTTGCCTACAACGCTGTCAATCTCCCAGTGAAACGGGGTCTTTCTGGTGCGTATGGTATGCGCTCGGCGCTCTATGCTTCGGTGGCCTGGGTGTGCCACGTTGGAGCGGTGCACCTGGCCCTTGCCTTTCTTTGGGTGGCCTTGTGGCAGGTGCTTATAGCGCAGGGATGGGAAAAGGCGCATTTTTATGTAGCGGTAGCAGGTCGTCTTGCTTATACGGATGCCGTAATCGTCGCCAACTTTCGATATTGCGTCCTCTGGACTGGAGCCGGTCAGCATGTGGGCTTCCAGTGCGGCGAGGTAGTCTCGCCGATTGCCTATCTTTAAGTCTGGGCCGTGGGATGACTTCATGTAGTCAGCCTGCATCTGGGCCTTTTGGGGTGAATAGGTCTTGTAGTATATCCACTTGTCACTGTTCAGTAGTTCGACCTCGCCACGGCGCAGTTCGCGGCAGATGGTGGACGGGTACACACCTATTACCTTAGCTATATCTGTTTGCGTGTGGCCTAGGCGCAGAAGATGCGAAATCAGATTGCGCTCATTCTCGGTCAATGGTCGGCCTTTCTTTCGTGGGGATTCATACATAGCTGTTCACCTCTACGCAAAAACTGCCGCCGCGTCCCTTTGGGCCGCGCAACGGCAGTTTTCGTCTTACATATTTTTTTGACGTCCGCCGCAGGTGGGCGAGGATGAGCCAGGGAAACGGGCGGGTCCTGTTCGGCCCGCCCTGCCCTCTCCGAGGGGCGAGGGTTTAGCTGATAGAATAGAAACACGCAGGCACGGAAAAGTTCTGCACTGCCGCGACCCGCCCGTGGGGGATGTCTGGGCGAGGTTCTACGGCGGGTCTTGCCGCAAATATGGGGCTTGCGCCCCATACCCCTTATTGTACAGCTTATTTGCGGCGATGTCCAATACGGCAATATGTGCACTCTGCATATCTGCCGCACCGGGGCGTTTCGCCGGGGTCAGGGTCGCCGGGGCAATTATGCAGGCCGTAGTAATCCTTCACGGCTGTCACAGGGCCGGGACAAGTGCCATCGGCCTTATATGAGCAGGGCTTGCGTAGGCAGTAGGGGCGTTTGTTGGTTTTATCGAGTCTGCATATCTGTTTCATCATCGGGCCGCCTTTCGCACACTTTATTGTGAAGATAAACACAGCATTGTTCCAAATAAGGAATCTTGCTTTTAAAATAGAGCGAAAGCTCCGAAGGAGTAGAGGAATTAGCCCAAAAATGAGCAACAAACAAGGTTTGCTGTACACCAGCATAAGCAAATCTATAAAGTTCTTGTTCTGTCATATTTACACCTCACAGGAGCGGCACAGCGCGCGCGGGGCGGGGCAGGAGCCCCGCGCCCCTCAGCGCGCTTGCCGCTGGCCTTATCTCTTTATCTGGCCGGACATACGCCGCTTTGCTTTGTTGGTCGGCTTGCTTGCAACCTCTAGGCCGAGCGGGCCTGCCGGGGCTTGATTGCTGATAATCTCACTTTCGAGCAGAATGTCGCCCTCTTCAAATTTCTTTTGCAGATTGTCCACGACAGCCAGTGTATCATAGGCGTTATAGTCTCGGTCGAGGACGAACCACAAGCCGCTTCGGAGCGGCTTAATCATCTCGGCGTTGGTGGCGTTTTCCATTTCCCAAGCGTCATAGCTGGCCCACAGCTGGAAGCGCCATACTTTATGGCACTGTATTACCGTATGTGTCACATCGCGGAGCAGCTTGTCCACGTGCTGGAACCGCTGGGCACTGCCGTAGAAGCTGATGTGATAGTGGCGGCAACACAGCAACGTATTGAGGAAATAGGCGTTAAAATTGTCCTTGAAACTGCGCGAGTTCATCTGCACCGACAATTCATCCATAGCCACGATGGTGACCGTCAGGGTGTCGTTTTCGTCGTCAATGGCGTTTGTGGTTTTGCTGGCCTTGACCACCTGGGCCAAGCTGTCCAGCTTGGTATAGGGAATTGCAAGGTCGACGTTTGACAGCACGTTGATTTTCTGCATTACAAACTTTTTGCGGCGAGAGCACCATACCGGCTTATCATTGTAGCGGTTATACAGGCCGACCACCTTATGCACGAGGGACAGGGTTTTGCCAGAGCCGAAGTAGCCGCAGTAGATGTCGAGAGCACCGACCGGGCAGGTGTTCCAGCCCTTATGCCGTATGTAGGCAATCAGGTCCTTGACCGCGTGGATGCCGGTTTGCAGAGGGTGAAACACGATTTGCCGGGCAATACGGGAGACGCCCAGCACGATAAGGGCAACAACCAAAAGAAGCACTGTGTATCCGTTCATCAGAATTTACCCCGCGCGAATGTGTGGGTGAAGTCCTTGATGATGGAGAACACAAACAGGAACAACGACACGGCCACGAGGATAGCCAGGAGCCACGGGAACAACTCGGCCAGATTTTGCGGCGGGGTCGTGGAGATGCCGAAGAACGTCAGCAGGTCAGAGAATAGAGAAGCCATAAAATCACCTCACAGTACAAAGTTTTTCAGCAGAGAGAACACGCCGAACACCAGCAAGAGCACCACACCGATAAGTGCCAAGGTCTCGCCGGTCGTGTAATCCTCGAAAGGCTTTTGGAACGGGTCTGCATCTTCGGCGGTTTCAGCGGTAGCTTGCTGGGCCATGTCTGCCAGCTGGGCAGAAATGCCCGAAAGCTGGGCCGTATAGTCAGGCGCGGGCTGTTCCTCGGTCGGTGCTTCGGCGTCGGGTTCAACGTCATCTGCCGGGGTTAGAGCGTCCGCCAGCCGGTCGATAGATTCTTGCAGGGTGTCCAGCTTGGCATACAGCGCAGGGTCAGCTACCTGTACATAGCCGCTTGTGTCGATGCTGGGGGCCTGTTCCTGTTCTTCCTGGGCTGTTTCTTCCGGGGGGTAGTCCTCGGCCCTTGCGTCCAGCGCGACCGCACCAGCGGCCAGCGACAGCAACAGGATGATGGCCGCACAGGTTTTACTAAAATTGTCCATTACTTGAGCATACCCCCGATAAAGGCGGCGACGATTGCGCCGATGATAGACCACAGCCAAATGTCCCAAAACGACAGCGTAAAGCCGTACACTGTGAAACTCTGGTTGAAGCCGTTCATAATTACGTTCATTACATTGAGAAAACTGCTCATGTTATCACCTCATGTCATACGGCGGTAAAGCGCCAGCACAAAGCCGAACAGGATAGCCAGCGAGAACGCCCACCAGTAGGCCTCCGGCACAAACGACAGCGCTTCTTTGCAGAACTGCGGGAACTGGTCTTTCAGGTTATAGTGCAGGGAGCCGTGCACATCGGTCAAGTCGTCTTTTACCTTGTCGACGCCGCTTGCGAAGTTATCCGAGACTTTACCGTTCAGTTCGCCAGCGTCGCCCAGAAATGTAGAATCAGAGGACGAATCGGCAGAACTTGCGGACGAATCGGCGGATGTATCGTCGGCAAAGACGGCGGGCACGGCGCAGAGTGTAGCGCAGAACACGGCACACAGCATAATACAAAGTCTTTTCCACATCACAAGAAACTCCTTACAAATTTGATTATGGCGAACAGCAGAAGCACCAGTACGCAGATGTGCATCGTTGTTACCAGCCCGGCCGGCAGGAACGGGAACACATACGCATAGGCACTGCCCAGGCCGAGGACAAAGGTGACTACCGCGATAAGCAGAGAGATCAGCGCCCACAGGATGCCTTTATGGCCGTTTTCAGTGCCGTCGTCGTTTCCACCGGGGAACACGAAGTTCCAGAAGTTGTTTGTATTGCCGTTGCTGGGCTTGTCCGTGGGGGCCGGTGTGGGGGTAGGTGTTTCGCCGGGGTCAGGTG
>ERZ1034976.571-NODE-571-length-33957-cov-20.819480_pt1 | contig 33957 bp, 30 predicted proteins | sample MGYA00520623_ERZ1034976 | MGnify/ENA primary metagenome ERZ1034976 (study PRJEB33766, sample SAMN09781774) | gut metagenome | biome: gut microbiome | host: Homo sapiens | place: Madagascar | study: EMG produced TPA metagenomics assembly of the PRJNA485056 data... | reverse complement strand
GTCCTGGTATATATTGAGCAAATACTTTTTCTTCACTCCTCCCTGGAGATGATTGCGAAAATCTATAAAATAAATGGTCAGTTTTTGCCAAATCCCCTAGTGTTTTGGAAAATTCTTCAGTTTCAATACCTTTAACATCAATTGTCTCTTCCATACGTTTCGCTCTTCTGAAAAATTTATTAATCATAATGCTAACCACCTCCAAAATTCCACTTAGTATTTATTTTTAGTATAACAACCTCGCCAGCAAAAGGCAACTGGCGTTTACCCATACCCAATGAGCTTTTGAGAGTTATTTCTTACCCTAAAAACTACAGAAAAATGCAAAGCCAATCATATATTTCACAACGTCCTCAAAAGTACCTATTTGCAACACCTACACCAAAAACTACCAGTCACTCAAAGGTTGGGGATTTGAAAATGCTTTCTATGCTGGACATCTACAAGAAATATTCATTGCACATAATAACCTTGAAGTTTTCTGCATTGGCTATGGCATAAGAAAAGGACTTGCCACACAGAAACAAGTCCCTTTCACATCTATATAAATTTATCAAGAGGTCTGATTTCCTCTTTTGCACCAGTCTTGAGCAGTATCTCGACTGCAATATCAAGATTGAATGCCCCCTCATCATCCGATGCACTATTGAAGAACAAATTCAATGGCTTTGTTCTTCGCAAGTAATACTTATCGACTTCCTTCACAAATCCGCAGAGATACATTGATACCTCTGCCATCATGCAGTAAACTGCATCGATGGTGGATTGCTTCGGCTGTCGTTTGACTGCTTGCATCGGTGCGATAGCCTTAGACATATCTGCATCTTTGAACCAGAGCAGATAGCCTTCTATCTTATTATTCATATTTAACTGGAGATATGAAGTATCCAGCTTTGCATACTGGATATTATCCTGCTTTAATCCTAAATCTTTTCTATCCAACAAATTTAAGCCTGATAACCAGCCCAAAGCAGATACTGATTGTAAACTTGGCGTACATACTGCTTCTAACCAAACAAACGAGAAAAAGTATGAATTCTACTGGGGTTACAAAAACCACGTCCTTGTTGACTGTATTTCAGGTCTTCCCATTTATGAACTGACCACTACCGCCAATGTCCATGATTCCACTGTTGCGCTTGATATTTTGGCTGACACACATACCTTTCTGCCGATAACCGAATGTACCTTCCTTGCTGATAAAGGCTACGATGTTAAAAATATCTATAATCAGGTACAGGAACTCTACCAAGGCGAATGTATTATTCCATTAAACAAACGATCCACCAAAAATCCAAAACTTCTTCCACAGGGAAATCCTGTCTGCGATGCCGGGCTTGCCATGTGGAAGGATGGTAAATTTTCTGATAATGGACGTACACGCCAAAAATTCTGCTGCCCACTAAAATCAAGCAAAGACGCTGATTGTCCCTGCCATCACAAAAATTTTTACAACGGCAAGAAGCATCGCGGCTGTACAAAATACATCACCATTCCCGATGATTTAAGACTCTCCGTCGACAGAGACAGCAAATATTTCAAAAGTAATTACTCTCTTCGTACAGAATGTGAAAGATACAATTCACGTTTCAAAAATACAGGGCAGGAACGTATGTGGGTAAGAAATAAATCATCTGTTACCAACTTGAATACAATTGCCCATATAAGTCTGTTAGTGGTTGCTGTTGCGGCAATCACCACCGGCACAGGGCAATCCTATCGTAAGCTTAAAGCTGTAAAGCGAATAGCATAATAAAGAGCTATTCATATCTCCCCATTTGCGTAGGTTCTGGACTTACGTCAGCTTTGCTATGTCATAAATTCCCATTCTTTCCGATTTACAAAAGCTAACTGCCAAATCCAACTTTTAAATCAATTCGTTTTGCTCATCTTTCTTATATTTATTATATCGTCATTTTTTTATTCTAACAGCAGAAAAAAAGTAACTCCTTAAATTTTAACAAAAAAATCCACAGAACAGATTTCTCTATTCTGTGGAAATGTCACACCCATTTTCTTTACTTTTGGCAAGACACCTAATATACCTGTCACATTAACGCCCAAATACTTTGCAGTTCTAGCCGTATGCATCAATTTTATTAGGTCTGGTGGTTGCGATACTCCATCCATAAAGCGTGTCTTCAAAGCGCGAGTCTGTCAGTTCCGCAATAGCAGCGGCTGACACATAGTGTTTTCCGTCAATCTTGTAACAAGAAATTCCGACTACTTCGCCATCCCACACAAAGCTTGTGGTTGGAACGGTTACTTTATGCTTTTTGCCGTTGCCTTTCTTCAAAGTCGCTTTCTTTCCCTTATACGGCGTCATACTGTCAGCGATAATCGCATCGTGCGCCTTATCATATGTTACGTTAAAGGATTTATTTGTTTTTGACATCAGATATGCGATATCATCTAACTTATAGTAATAAAGACCATCCATCTTATAAGCTTCCACGTATCCGCCGCCGCTATTTTTATTACAATAGATCCAAAGCTGTTTCGTCTCTGCTTTCACCTTTTTGGAATATTTATTGCCGGGGTAATAGTTCATTGTTTCATGACCCAGATCCATGGTGTAGCATATTGTTCCATTATAAAGTATTTTGTATATCGTCGTCTTTTCCTTATAATCCGGGAAGTCCTCTGAATAATAGCTGTATTTATTGATTCCATACACAGTAGCGATGTCGCCATCCTCCATATGATAAGAACCATTGATGGCTTTTATTTTCTGCAATGCCTTATAATTATTCGGATTCATATGGTACTTTTTCAGGATTTTCAGAGCCTCCGCTGAATATGCGGTGTTGCCCAGCGCAGACCACGGTGCGTCGAGAACGAGCTTTCCCTTCGGTTTTCCAAGCTTTTTGATATCTGCGAGCGAATAATAATCTTCAAATCCGCCCAGATATTTTGTCGGGATATAGCACTTCTTTGAATTAAACCACACCTGTGAATAACCGCTGCCGGCATTTTTCTTAACGACCTGAAGCATAGCACCTTTTTTCACAGCTCCCTCTACAGAGGCCGACGCATTTGCCTGTGAAGTAATATCGACCGGATCATCCGCTGTGACAACCGCATTATATTGCATCGTCGGCTTGTTCTCGTCTGAAAACCGCAAATTTACATATCTGGCATTGACATAGTAAAGTCCCTGCTTGAAATAAATCTGATAATGTCCATTGATCGGAGTCGTCTTTGTCACCTGGAACAACTGATTTGTCTCAATCAGTCCCGCAGCCACATATTTATCACTCGCCGGAGTTGTCTTTACATAAATATTACAGGTTGCTTTCCCTGATGCTGTAATCTCTGGTATATCTAACTGCTGATTTCTCGCATCAGTGATGTAAACATACTTGCGCGGCATAAAATACACGCCCGGCTTCCAGCTGGCATACTGCTCCGTTCCAAGTCCGCCACAGGTGCTGGTAAGTCCCTGTCCAACATCGATTCCACCCGGACTCCAGATAGCGATAAGCAGTCTGACTCAGTTCCTCAATTCTTTTTTTATGATAGTTGATCGGAGGTCGACCCGGATAGAAATATGCCTTTGCTACCGTCGTGTGTACCACAGCCTTACCCCAATAACTGCTCTTGAGGCTAGGCGGCATCTCGCGGGGAATCCATTCATTCGGAACCGTCCGTCCATAGATTGCATATACTTTTCCCTTTGTGTTCTCCTCACTTCCATACAGATACTTCGACAGAAAATCCATATCTAACGGAAATGGATAAAGATCGGCGTTCGGATCTTCTGTCGGGTAGGCTACCGATGCAGCAAATGCATCTGTCGGAATCAACGTGATCATCATAGCTATGATCAGCGTAAATATGACTGATTTTTTTAAACCGGTCATTCTTCTTTGACTTACAACTTTCATAACACCCCCCTTGTGTGATCGATTTTCTTAGTCAGATTATATAACGTATAATATAGGCATGTCAAGCCCATGTGCCTTGCACAAGGTTCACCCTGTTCTTCATCAAATCCAAACTCATAAAAAAGACCGCTATTTACTCAACGACATCCGATACAGAAATTCTGCTGCCTCTGCTCTTGTACAAGCGGCATCCGGATTGAATTTTCCTTTGCGATTCCCCTTCACAATCCCCTTCTTTTTAGCCCATGCCACTGCCTGCGCGTAGTATTTATCAGAAGAAACATCTTTAAAGGTTTCTGTTTTCTTTGCCTTTGGTTTTCCTTCCATACGCCATAACATGGTAATCACCTGGGCTTTGGTAATGGTATTATTTGGTTTATTTCCATCGGAAATTCCGTTGTCTTTCGCCCAGGCCTGCGCTTTACTATACCATTTCTTTCCGCCTGTAAGGTCGGCATCATCCCATCTCGCCAAGGCAGTCCAAAGCTGGGCGCGGGTAGCTGCTGCATCAGGGGCAAAGGTGGTGCTGCTCTTTCCGTTCATCAATCCGCGCGAACTTACAAAGTCGATGGAATCTTTCGCTTTATGCTTTCTGGTATCGGTGAATTTTTTTGCATTGTCTACGATCTTCACGGTGGTATCTTCGTCTATTGTCAACCGGATACCGTTTTTTGCAGCAACAGATTTCTTTACAATTTTCTCGGTACCATCTGCTTTAACAAGGACTGCAACCGTACCTGCTGTCATATTTTTAACCGGAATGAACACTTTAGCCTTCCTTACATTCTCCGGAAGCTTAATTGTTACCGTGGATGCAGATTTTGTCTTTTTATCCGCATTTACTTCAACCGGAAGCTTCACTGCTTTACCTGATTTCTCAGCATTTGCGATCGCCTTTTCGCTAATCTGCACTTCCGCTGTGATCGTACCCTTCTTGTCTTTCTCTATTGTAGCGGTAGTTCCGTCTGCGTCCTTGATGTCCGGCTGAATCACCGTCTCCGCAGATGAATTCTCACCTGATGTGGTATCACTGCCGGAAGAACTTCCTTCACCTGCTGAAGTACTTCCTCCCGTTGACGATCCGCCTCCTGCTGATGATCCGCCTCCTGTTGATGATCCTCCTGTTGATGATCCGCCTCCTGTTGACGATCCGCCTCCTGACGTTGTTCCTCCGCTGGTATCCGCTTTTTTCGTTACGGTTACGGTAACACGGTTACTGTCGGCCGCAAGATATTTCTCATTATCCCCGGAATAATGAGCAGTAAATGTATAAGTACCAGCTTTATCAAGACTGATCGTCTGTGCAGCCCCTGTACCGGATATCGGCATATAAGGATCTGCCGAATAATTCACACCGCTTAAATCCACACCAAAACCTGATGTCTCGCTGACACTTAACACGACCTGTTCACCTTCGGTCACTGTATTCCGGCTTGCTGTCAGCAGAATGGAGGGAGCTTTCTTAACAGCGGGTGAAGGTGCGATATATTCACTCCATCTTGCAAACAGCTCCGTATCTCTGTCGTATGTTCTTGTTAGATCAACTTTTTCGCCATCCGTGCCATCTGTCGTATACCATCCGTCAAACACATAACCTTCACGGGCCGGTGCCGGAAGATCACCGAGTTTTCCATTGATTCCGGTCGTTTTTGTTGTATTTTCTCTTCCGTCTTTATAGTAAAAAGTAACTGTATAACTCTTTGCAGGCTCCGGCGCCGGCAAGCTATCCTGACCTTCGTTTGGAAGCGTTCCTTCGTAAGCAAGAACCTTGCCCTGCTCATCCCTCACTGCATATCCGACTGTGTCACCGATTCGCAGATCTGCATTGGACGGGATGGTATATAAGAGGGAACAGTTTTTCAAACCGGAATCAAAATCACTTCCATGATATTCCAACGTTCCCTTCGGGCGGAAATTGCCCTTTTCCGTCCAAAGCGGAATCTCGAATGTCTCTGACGCTAGCACAGGCTGATCACCAGCAGTAGCAATTGTTCCGTCAGCATGGTTTACCCATACCTGTAATGTCACCTGACTGAGCTTTGTATCGGAAAGGTTCTGCACGATCGTACGCAGTTCAATCTCCTGCCCCCTCATCTTTTCTGGTTGAAAAGCAATTTTATATGCCCCTGTCAAAAGGCGTGACCTTTTATCCGCGTCAAATCTGCCATAACCCGAACCGGTTGCATCACTAAAATCTGAAAGCTTCGTATATGCATCTGTGCGTTTTGTCACTTCCGGCTCTGCCACATAGAGATCCGGTCCATCTGTGACCAGCTGCCGCATCCGCTTATTTCCCTGCAGCTTACATACCTCACAGAAATCATAATCTGTCCAGCGCATCATACATTCACGGCTGGAATTGTAAATCTTATCCGTATCAGAATCCGTATGCGGAACACTGTATGTCTTCCGGAAGCCCAGCAGCTGCTTCCATTTTACCTGTTCAGGATTGCTGATTACCGTTCTGTTTAGCGAGGTTTTTTCAGCCGCTTCTCCCATAAAAGATCCGCTGTTATACTCGTCTCCGAGCCACAACAGCCCATGACCAAGCTCATGCGTAAACGTTTTGACTGCACGATCGCTGTATGCAGGGCTGACAATATAATGGAATCCGGATTCAAGATTGTTGGATGCCCCACCAAAATCCTTTGCAGAATTGACCAGAAGTACGAACTGGCTGATGTAGTCATGTACATATTTATACTTTTCATAATCTCCATCTACATTCGGATCTGTCTGCTGCGGAATATGGGCATCATGCACTTTCTCGATAAATGCCGGTCCGATGCATCGTTCAAAAATATGATTTTTCCATGTACTTCCGTTCACGGATATATTCTGTCCCAGCACATCAAAAAATGTGCTGTCGTATCCGGATTGATCTCTGTACGTTTTATCCGATGCCGTACATAATGCGTATACATTGAAGCGGTCCTTGTACGTCTTATATGGCTCATACTGCATCGCGCCATCCCATAACCGTTTGGCATCCGCAACAAATTGTCTCTGCTGTCCTTTTGTATAACCTTCGCCGCAGATGACGACAACCATATTCTCATTATCGCTGCGCGTCTTCTGGATGACCTGGATCGGTATCGTTGTAGATTCGTATTTCTTGCTTTTAGAATAATTCGGTCCAAGATATAACTGTATACTCTTGTCAAGCGGAACATCCCACTCCTGCCCCGGTGTCGGTCCGTCTCCGGAAACCTTAAAGTTTTCCTCCGGTTTATTTACGGCCGCACCGCGGTAAGGGGAAGCAGCTGTACCGTTTCCACCACTCACCTGATAATATTGCGTATCAAGATAAAAAGCCGGACGGACGCCATAAAACCCTAAATAAGGAGAGGTTCTGCCTACTCTTCCATCCGTCTCCACATAACGCATATCGTGGTTACAATCCGTTACCGGAGTCCGAAGCCAGTAAGGCCACTGCATGCCACCCTTATAAGCAATATGATAACGGCCTCCGAGCTGACTGTTATTTTTATAAACCTTGTTTATCTGCTTTACATCCATTAAGAATACTTTATCCGTAACGTTCTCATAATAGGCCTGATCAAATCCGTTAGCGGCTGCTCCTATATTTGTGTCATAAGGCAGATCTGCCCCCTGACCTTCGATCATTCCAGCATTATATTCCGGATGGGATACGATCGAACGCTGGGTTACCGTTTTAATCGCTGCGATCTCGCCCTCTTGAAAGCCGTTTAAAAAGCCGGCTACCTGGTCATATGGATTCTCTCCTACAAAACCTCTCTTTGGAGGGTTTCCGCAAAGCCATTCTACCTTCCCGGCTTCCGCCTTGGAGTTCAGCCAGGAACGCATATTGCTGTCACGCCATTGATTTGAGCCATATGTCCCGCGCTTTAAGTTACGGCTGTGTGAACGCGTAGCGCTGTTTTCACTTGTTTTGGCATCATAAGCCATCGTTGCCAGCACCTGATCGGAGAGCATGAGCGGTCCTATCTCATCAACATCGACGCAACGCCATAAGATTGGTTTCTCATCATAGGTACCCATCTGAATATAGTCTCCTATATGGATTTCGGTTGCCTTCTCAGCTGCTTTCGCTGTCTCCGTCACCGGAATCGATAGCGCCGACAGTATCATACAAAAACACAGCACTAGAGGAATTAATTTTTTTCTCATAAGCATCTTTTACCTTTCTTTTTCTCTGTGATTCATTTATTGTTACATGGTCTGATAGAAGCTGTCAAGCCACAACACGCATCTACTTTCCGAAACTACTTTCTGAAACTAAAATAAGCTCCGGTCTCCTTCATTCCACCTCTGCATTCCGCAAGCTCACTGACCGTCACAAGCTGATAGCCCCGTTTCACAAGCTCCGGAATGATCGTTTCCGATGCGCTTGCTGTGGCACTGTAGAGGTCATGCATTAACACAACATCACCGTCCTTCACATGATTCAACACAGCCCGCTTCGTACTGTCCGCGTTGCGGGTTTTCCAATCCAAGGTATCGATCGACCATATTATGGAAGGCTTTCCTACCCACTTCTTCACATTCTCATTCGTCGCACCACCTGTCGGACGCATGATCACAGTTGTCTGTCCCGTTACCTTTTTGACCGCCTTGTCCGTCCTGCTCATCTGCTCCTTTACACCGGCTTCACTCAGGCGCGGCAGCGATTTATGCTCGTATGTATGGTTTCCGATCTCGCATCCCATATCATATGCCTTCTTCACCGTATCCGAATATGTCGGAACGCGATTACCTACAACAAAAAATGTAGCGACCGCATCATTCTTTTTAAGGGTTGTCAGGACACGCGGTGTATAGATCGATGGTCCGTCATCATAAGTCAGAGCGACCATTTTCTTGTTCTTGTCAATTTTTCTTGTCAAAACGCCTTTTTCATCAAACACACACAGGTAGTGGGAAATTGTTTTCCTGCCCGTCACCATTTTGCCATTCTTCGGTGAAAAATAATATTTCTTTTTATGGATCGTTTTCCAGCCGGTCTTACGCTTTCCGCTGTCTGCAAAAAAATAAGTTGCTTTACCAATCTCTTTTTTGCCGGTATATGCTTTTCCGCTTTTGCCAAAATAATATTTATTTCCATTTACTGTCTTCCATGAATTTCTGAGCTTCTCACCATCTTTATAGAAATAAAGATCTCCTTTTTCATTTCGTACAAGCCCCTTCAAGACCGGCTCCGGTTCCGGTTCCGTTGTATCCTCTTCTTCCTCTTGAAGTTCTCCCTCTTCTTTATCCGACTTCGCATCGTCTTCCAAAAGCTCATCCTCTGTCCCCTGCTGTGTATCCACCACCGTCTGTGCCTTTGTCGCTGTAATCAATACATCCTCCGGGATCAATACTGCCACGATCAAAAACAGCAGAAACATTCTGCTGATCCGCAATGCCTTTTTCCACTTAAGCATGTTACCTTCTCCTCTGTTACCATCCTTTTTTTCTCTTGTTATCTATCAACATCATAACCCAAACCATGCAATAACTCTATCAAATTATTTTAAAGAATTTCTTAATATCACTTTGCTTTTTTCATGCATATCTTATAGTGTACCTGCATATATGAAAGGATGGGAAAATTTATGCCAAGATTTACAAATCAGGCTCAATTGCGTTACGGCAATTCCGTAACAAATTCAAACATTGCGGTGGGGGAAATCCTCGAAGTATTGTCTATGACGAAGACTGCGGTCCGCAGCCAGTATGATCCAAACGGTCATATCACTTATGTCATCAGCATCTTAAATTCGGGAACGCTCCCCGTCAACGGACTCACAGTTACTGACAATCTCGGAGCTTACACGTCAGGTCTGACCACTCTGACTCCGCTCAACTATCTTGCCGGTTCCGTCAAATATTACATCAACGGAACTCTTCAGGCAGCGCCTGCTGTCACTGCGGGACCGCCTCTATCCATCACCGGAATCAGTGTTCCGGCGGGTGGAAATGCAGTCATTGTATATGAGACGCAGGTCAATGAATTTGCACCTCTTGCAACAGAGGCAGCCATCACAAATACTGCGACCGCAGACGGTGCCGGCATTACTGCTATCACCGCAGAAGAAACGGTAGGAGTTCTCTCCGCACCACTCCTTGCGATCACAAAATCAGTCAGCCCGGTACCTGTCACGGAAAATGGAACTTTAACCTACACCTTCCGTATCCAGAACTCCGGTAATACCGCTGCCGACGCAGCAACAGGCGTCGTTGTGACTGACACGTTTAATCCGCGTCTGTCCAATCTGACAGCCACACTCAATGGTACTACGCTTACACCAACCACGGATTACACTTATAATGAAGCTACAGGAGAATTTGCAACCGTTGCAGGACGCATCACCGTTCCTGCTGCAAGCTTTGTTACTGATCCTGCAACAGGCACGATCAGCACCGATCCGGGAGTCACCACCCTCACGATTTCCGGAACCATCTAAAATAAGGGGCAGCCTGTGCTGCCCCACAAACTTATTTTCTAAATGGATATCTGTTTTTATCCCCTACAAGCTGTCCCTCATACTACAAGCCATCTCATACTGTGCTTTATGCCGCTCCTCAACCAGAGCCTTCGGATAACGGATCAATCCATGGTTTTCATGTGGATCATTGAAATAGTATCCTTCCTCATCATATCCGACAAGCAGCATACAATGCTCGTTTGACCGCCACGCAAATAACTCACCACTGTCCAAAAGCTTCCACTGAGGACCGATGATTTCTTTCTTCATATCGATGCATGCCCAGAACACAACCGGCATCTCCCGGTCAATATAGCGCTGGATTAATTCCTGCATCGATGTTCCCGTCTCATCGACCACCGTATACTGATCCCCAACCGCTTTCTGCAGCGCCTCGCAGATTACCGGCACGTAGCACCCAAACGAATCCTTGTCATACGGGCTTCCGCAAAAAGCCTTGCGCGGATCCGGTCCGTACAACTGTCCGTCCCGTTCCTGCATCGGCACACACGGAACATAATTCCGGATAAATTCATCCACTGTGATCTCATATCCGAGATACTGCAGAAGCATCGTTGCCGACACGCTCTCACATCCGGTCGGATAGGAAACACTCTGATCGATATATGGTACCTCTATTATCTTTCGCATGTTATTTTCTTCTTCTCCCAAAGCATGCCGCTTCCACTCCTGCCTCACTGCCGCATGCAAATTTTCATCATTTACAGCATTGACACATCATTTGTGAAATCATTTTTGATTCTGTATTTTATCACTATATGATTACGCAGCCACGCTTTTCTTCTCGCGCGCAGCAAACACGCGCTTCATCACGGTCAGCACAACAAGTAAGATCACAAGACTGCTGCCCAGCGCAATCCACCAGCTCTGCGATACCCCTGCGATAATGTAACCGATAAAACATACGACTGCAACCACTGCTGCATACTGCATCTGCGTAGTCACATGATTGATATGATTACTCTGCGCTCCCGCCGATGACATAACAGTTGTATCCGAAATTGGCGAAACATGATCGCCACATACCGCACCGGCAAGCACCGCGGAAACAGAAATGATCATCATTTCCAGTTTGTCTGCTCCCGGGAACATGGCAATTGCAATCGGCACAAGAATGGCAAACGTTCCCCAGCTCGTTCCTGTGGAAAAAGCAAGAAAGATTGCTACAACAAACAGGATTGCTGGCAGCAAAATGCTTGCGGACGCACTTGAGCCAACGATATTTTGTACAAATGTACCGATTTCCAGTGCATCACCCATACCCTTTAAAGTCCATGCAAAGATCAGTATTCCAATTGCCGGAATCATCAGCTTAAATCCCTCTATAAAACTGTCCATAAATCCTTTAAAGGTCACAACCTTGCGTGGCAAATACAAAAACAGCATAACAAACACTGTGATCATCGTTGCAAAAATCAGACTTTTTTCCGCATCACATCCAGCAAAAGCACTGACCACATTGTCTGCACCACCAAGAAATCCCGTATAGATCATGGCGCCGATTGCTGATACAATCAGCACAACAACTGGAAGAATCAGATCGATAACCTTTCCTCTTGGAGACACTTCGCTCTCTTCCACCTGTTCAAATTCCTCCGCACCTGTCGTAAACAGATCTCCCTTTGCCGCATTCTGTTCATGCTTTTTCATCAGTCCAAAATCAAAATTTGCAACAATCACAAAAAATACCATTGCAAGTGTAAGAATTGCATACAAATTGTAAGGAATTGTTCGCAGAAACAGCTGAAATCCGGAGATTCCTGCATCTTCCGGCACATAAGAGTTCACAGCTGCTGCCCAGCTCGAAATCGGTGCAATAATGCACACCGGAGCTGCGGTGGCGTCGATGATATAAGCCAGTTTTGCACGGGAAACTTTGTAACGGTCCGTTACCGGCCTCATCACAGAACCAACCGTCAGACAGTTAAAATAATCATCCACAAAAATCAAAATTCCAAGTCCTGTCGTTGCAAGCATTGCGCTCTTTTTCGACTTAATTTTGCTTCCTGCCCACTTACCATAAGCGGCAGAACCGCCAGACTTTGACATCAGCACAATAATCATGCCAAGCAGCACATCAAAGATCAAAATATTCAGATTCATGCTGTCCTTCATGATATCAAACAATGCATTAAATGCATTCCACGGATGAAATCCCGTATACAAAAGTGCTCCTGTCGCCACCCCGATAAACAGGGAACTATATACTTCCTTTGTCACAAGCGCAAGCACTATGGCAAGGAGCGGTGGCACGAGCGACCACCACGTTCCAATAAACATTGAAGCATCCATTTTCAAACCCATCCTCTCTTCTTTTGAAATCTAATAATGACTTAATCATACATGCTTTCGAGCCATATGAAAAGCGATTTTCCTATTATTTTTTATTTTCGTGACTATACCAGAAATGCATATTGCAAAAAAGCGCGAAGAACATTCCTTACGAACATTCTTCGCGCAATTATTTTTGCAAAACTAAATCCTGCTTATCTTAGACTGGCTTACGTCCACAGCACTGTTTATACTTCTTGCCACTGCCACATGGACATGGATCATTTGGATAAACTTTTGCATGCTCACGCTTCTTCGGTGCATTCTGTACAGTCTCATCCTTGTTGGTTCCTGTAACCTTTGCCACCTGCTCACGCTCTACCTTCTGCTCAACCTGTACGTGGAACAGAAGACGAATGGTATCTTCCTGAATTGCAGAAATCATCTCATCAAACATATCAAATCCTGCCATCTTGTATTCTACAAGTGGATCTCTCTGACCATATGCCTGCAGACCGATACCCTGACGCAACTGATCCATATCATCGATATGATCCATCCACTTGCGGTCGATCACTTTCAGAAGTACGACACGCTCAAGTTCACGGAACTGCTCGATTTCAGGAAACTCCGTCTCTTTTGCCTCATACAGAAGCACTGCCTTTTCTTTCAAATCCTGCTTTAATTCTTTGACATTCTTTACATCTGAAATATTTTCTTCTGTAATTGGCTCCAGTGGAATAATTGGAAGCAGCAATTCGTTGAGTTCGTGTAAATCCCACTCTTCTCTTGGAATCTCTGTAGAAATACAGGTATCTACTGCTTTCTCCACCTGATCCTGAATCATCTTAAAAATCGCATCACGCATGCTGTCTCCGTTCAGTACAGACATACGCTCCTTGTAAATAATCTCTCTCTGGTCATTGTTAACCTGATCGTACTCAAGAAGATTCTTACGGATTCCATAGTTGTTATATTCAATCTTTTCCTGTGCCTTTTCGATTGCTGAAGTAAGCATCTTATGCTGGATCTGCTCACCCTCCGGAACACCCAGTGCATTAAATACGGACATAAGCTTCTCCGATCCGAACAGGCGCATCAGATCATCTTCCAGTGAGATGAAGAACTGGGACTCACCCGGATCTCCCTGACGACCGGCACGACCACGTAACTGGTTGTCAATTCGTCTGGACTCATGACGCTCTGTACCGATGATCTTTAATCCACCGGCTTCTTTTGCATCGTCATCAAGCTTAATATCGGTACCACGACCAGCCATGTTGGTAGCGATCGTAACCGCACCATGCTGTCCTGCCTGTGCGACAATTTCAGCTTCCTGCTCATGGAACTTTGCATTTAATACCGTATGAGGAATGCCCTCTCTCTTTAACATTCCACTGATCAGCTCAGATGTCTCGATTGTAATCGTACCAACGAGAACCGGCTGTCCCTTTGCATGTGCAGCCTTTACTTCCTCTACAACGGCTTTGAATTTTTCCTTCTTAGTCTTGTATACGGCATCCTGGTGATCGACACGTGCTACCGGACGGTTCGTCGGAATCTCGATAACGTCCATTCCATAAATATCACGGAACTCTTTTTCCTCGGTAAGTGCCGTACCGGTCATACCGGCTTTCTTGTCAAATTTGTTGAAGAAGTTCTGGAACGTAATGGTTGCAAGTGTCTTGCTCTCTCGCTTAACCTTTACATGCTCCTTCGCCTCGATTGCCTGATGCAGACCATCGGAATAACGGCGTCCCGGCATGATACGTCCGGTAAACTCATCAACGATCATAACCTGATCGTCCTTTACAACGTAATCCTGATCACGGAACATCAGATAATGTGCACGAAGTGCAAGAATTACATTGTGCTGGATCTCAAGGTTATCAGCATCTGCAAGGTTTTCAATATGGAAAAACTGCTCAACCTTGTGCACACCCTGCTGGGTAAGATTGACAATCTTGTCCTTTTCATTAACGATAAAGTCTCCAGTCTCTTCCTGCTCAATTCCCATGATGGCATCCATCTTGGAATACTCAGGTACATCTTCACCTCTTGTCAGCTGTTTTGCCAAAATATCACATGCTTCGTAAAGCTTTGTGGACTTTCCACTCTGACCGGAAATGATAAGAGGAGTTCTCGCCTCGTCGATCAATACGGAATCGACCTCATCGATGATTGCATAATGCAGACCTCTCTGCACCAACTGCTCCTTGTAAATGACCATATTGTCACGCAGATAATCAAATCCAAGCTCGTTGTTTGTAATATATGTAATATCACAATTATATGCTTCGCGACGCTCATCGTTGTCCATCTCATTTAATACAACACCGACTTTCAAACCGAGAAACTCATGAACTTTTCCCATCCACTCAGAATCTCGCTTTGCCAGGTAGTCGTTGACAGTAACGATACATACGCCCTTTCCTTCCAAAGCGTTCAAATATGCCGGTAAAGTAGAAACAAGCGTCTTACCTTCACCAGTCTTCATCTCAGCAATACGTCCCTGATGCAGGATAATACCACCGATGATCTGTACTCTGTAATGTTCCATTCCAAGGACACGGCGCGCAGCCTCACGGACAGTCGCATAAGCCTCCGGAAGTAAATCATCCAGTGTCTCCCCCTTTTCAAGACGATCCTTGAATTCTTTTGTTTTTGCCTGTAACTCTTCATCAGAAAGTGCAACCATCTGATCTCTGTAGGACTCTACCTTGTCCACGATCGGATAAATACGCTTTAACTCTCTCTGACTGTGTGTACCAAAAATTTTGGTTAATTTACTCATAATAAAATAGCTCCTAACTCGCATAGAATATTCGTATTGTACCACTTTCTCAATTTTTTCACAACTCTATGACGTAAACGTTTTATGAACTTTTTATTAACAGCCTGTTGTAAAATGCAAATTCTGTTGCTATAATGTCGGTTACACAAGATTTACCTGTCAGAGAGAGGAGAGAATATTTATGTCTTACTTATACAAAACAAAAGGAACCTGTTCCACACAGATCGAAGTGGATTTGGATGGCGATATTGTAAAGAATGTGAAATTTACCGGTGGATGCCATGGTAATCTTCAGGCGATTCCCCGCCTGGTCGAAGGCATGACCGTAGAAGAAGTGGAGCGACGCATTTCGGGAATCCGTTGCGGCATGAAGAATACTTCCTGCGGTGACCAGCTTGCAAAGGCTCTCCGCGAAGCATACGAAGCTCAGAAAAATGATTAATGATACTATGTAGGCGGGCTTTCCTTGCCCGCCTTCTATGATTCTGCTACTACAATTGGCTGAATCTGCTTTCCGCGCATCGCCGCCTCGATCGTATCCGGCAGCAATTCCATCCGGGCAATCATAGAATTCGGTTTGCTTTTATAATTGTCCTGTCCAAATGGCACGAAATATATGTTTTTCATATTCATCAGCATACCAATCGTCTTAAAATTGACTCCCAGCGCATCATTGGTAGAAATCGCGATCACGAGTGGCTTTCCGTTTCTCATGTGTGCTTTCGATGCCATCAGAACCGGTGTATCAGTAATTCCGTTTGCGATCTTCGCCGCTGAATTTCCTGTACATGGTGCAATAACCATAATATCAAGAAAATTGTTTGGCCCGATCGGTTCCGCCTGCTGCATCGTCATGATACCTTCGTTTCCGGTAATCTCACAGATTCCCTCCACGAATTCTTTTGCACTTCCAAATCGTGTATCACAACTCTGCGCCTGATAAGAAAAGATGGGAATCACGTTTGCCCCCATCTCCTTCAATCGTACAATCTGTTTTCTTGTCTTCGTAAACGTACAAAATGATCCGGTTATTCCATATCCTATATTACAATTTGATAAATCCATGATTTTCCCCCACCTTTGCACTGCTGCAACTGCATCTGATCTATAATTGCATCCGCAAATACTTTTGCACTGCTCTTCGTTGTATAAAGTCCAGGCAGTCCCAATGCTGCCACTACTTTTATCTCCTGACGTTCCGCTGCAACAAGATCCACACCCCCGGGTCTTGATGCAATATCAATGATTACCGTATCCCTATGCATTTCCTGGATCATTGGTTCCCTTATCACCTGCGCCGGCACGGTATTTACAATCGTGTGAGCGCCATACACTTCCTCCGGACCATAAGAAAAATCCACAGCCTCATGTCCATCACATCTCGCCGCCCGGCGTGCTTTCGTGCTTCGCGCAAGAACCGTAACTTTTGCTCCCATTACCGCAAGCAAATCAGCCACACATTTTCCGCATCTTCCATATCCACAGACAATAATCTTCTGTCCGCATATGGAGTAATCACTGTATTTTAAAATTTCGGCCACGGTTGCCTCCGCCGTGATATAGGCATTTTTCTGCACCACGGTTTCCTCTTTCATGAGGTCAAAATACATGATTTCATGCTGTTGGAAATATTGTGTCCATTTATCTGTAAACGCTCCTCCAATTACTGTTTTGTCGTTATTTGTTTCTGTTATCAATTCGTGTTTTAACATATCTTCTATTTTTGGATACCGGTTCAGTTTGGAAACCGGTGTCGGGAAAATAAAGCACCTGCAGTTTTTCACAAGTTCTTCTACTGCCCCCTTCTCCTGTGTTTTATGCCAGTCTAACAATACCTTTTTCCCCGAAAGGTACTCTGCCAGATTCTTTTGTCGCTGATCCGTCACAAAAATTGCGATATTTCCGGTCATAATAAAACGCTCCCTTCCATATAGAATATGAAAGGGAGCGCTGTGTGGTTCTCACTATTCGTATTTTACAGCCTTATGCAGACAGTATATTTTTATAATCTTGTTTCAACAAATATATCATAGATAGCTTTAATCGCCTGTTCGAAATCATCATTGCTTACGCCGATAATAATGTTCAACTCAGAAGATCCCTGATCGATCATCTTTACGTTGATATCTGCATGTGCCAATGCGGAGAAGATTCTTCCAGCGGTACCTCTGGTAGACTTCATACCACGTCCTACAACTGCAATCAATGCAAGGTCTGCTTCAAGTTCAATGACATCCGGATGGGTCAGTCTGCGGATTGAGCTGATGACCTGCTGCTCCTTGCCCTCAAACTCTGCCTGATGTACAAATACGGTCATTGTGTCAATTCCAGAAGGCATATGCTCGATGGAAATTCCATTTTCTTCGAATGCCTGTAATGCTTTACGGCAGAAACCTACTTCTGCATTCATCATATCTTTGTCGATGCTGACAGCGACAAAGCCCTTCTTTCCGGCAATACCTGTAATTGTATATTCCGGCTTCTGGCATGTACTCTCAACGATGAGTGTTCCGTCTGCCTCCGGATCATTTGTGTTACGGATATTGATCGGAATACCGGCTTTACGTACCGGGAATACTGCATCTTCATGAAGAACAGATGCTCCCATGTAAGATAACTCACGAAGTTCACGGTATGTGATTACTTTAATCGGCTGCGGATTCTCGATGATTCTAGGATCTGCAACAAGACATCCGGATACATCGGTCCAATTCTCATACATGCTTGCGTGGCATGCCTTTGAAACGATAGAACCTGTAATATCGGATCCACCTCTGGAAAATGTCTTAACCGTTCCGTCGGCCTTTGCTCCGTAGAATCCAGGAATTACAGCGCGTTCACATCCTGCAAGTTTCTTAGACAGAACCTTGTCTGTCTTCTCACTGTCAAAATTTCCTTCTTTATCAAAGAAAATTACGGTTGCAGAGTCAATGAACTCATAACCGAGGTAATTTGCCATAATGATACCGTTTAAATATTCACCACGGGATGCAGCATAATCCTCACCGGCCTTTGCCTTAAAATTCTCCGCGATCTTCTTAAACTCCTCATCCAAAGAAAGTTTTAATCCCAGACCATTGATAATGGAATCATAACGTTCCTTAATCTTCATTAACTGAACACGAAACTCCTGATCAGCCTCTGCCAATGCGTAACATGCATAAAGCATATCTGTTACTTTTGTATCCTTTGCGTTTCTCTTTCCCGGTGCACTTGGCACAACATATTTTCGAGACTCATCCGCACGGATAATATCTCCTACTTTTGCAAACTGCTCTGCACTTGCCAGAGAGCTTCCACCAAACTTAACAACCTTAACCATTTTTCTGCTCCTCTTTGTTTAATAACTTTCGTTATTATACTTCTATTCACATATTTTCGTCAATTTTTTTCTATAAAATCATTCGATATATTTTATTTCGTAAGTAATCGTGTCGGTAGACCCGTCAATTTCAAGGATCGCATAAGATGGTGGAACTCCATAAGGCGGAGAACCAATGCTTCCCGGATTGATATAGGTAATGCCATTATAAGTATCGTAAAAAACACGATGTGTATGTCCAAAAAGAGCCGCATCCACCTCTTTTTCCTGAGCACCATACTGTAGATTCATATATCCGGCTTTTACATTATAAGTATGCCCATGACAAATAAGAATCTTCTTTCCTTCAATTAACAGAATCCTTTCCAGAAATTCCTGCCGGCAGTCACAGTTTCCCGGTACCTGCTCAAATGGAATTCCCGTGCATTTTTTCTGCAACTGTTCTGCATCCGCCCAGCAATCTCCCAAATGAATGATCATCTCCGGCTTCTCCCGCCGAACGGCCAGTATCATATTATTTACGTTTCCGTGGGAATCACTCAATACCAGAACTCTCTTCATATGTATGGCACTCCTTTCTCTATATTTATGCTTTATGCAAAAAGACTCCTGCCGTGGCATCGTTGCCGCAAGCAGAAGTCCCCAAATTCAAATAACATTATATTAGTAACGTTATGCAAGTCTCTTCCATTGTTTACTACACTTATAATATGAATAAAACATGCAATGTTCCGCCTGATCACAGCGGCTCGGTGCGCTCTCGATATTGCACTGGCAATTCACAATTGCATCTGCCTTCCCCCTACAGTTTCCCTTGATCATTACATCGTCTAATACTTCGTCTGACATAATCTATACACTCCTTAGTCATTACTATGTTTTGTAAACCAACGAGACCTATTATACAACATATGGTAGTGTAAGGCTATACGGCAATTCTTACAAATAGGCAGTAATCTTTTGGCAAATTTTTCACTTGACGAAATCACAAAAATGAGTTAGTTCCTCACGGACATTTCTCCTGTTCGAATTAATTCCTGTTTTGAAAAATACATAAAATATGCAAAATTAATGACAATTCCAAAAACGGTCGCAGTCGGAGCTGCTGCACCGATATACACAAGCGAATCCGGCATCATTTTTGACATTATGTATGCCATCGGAAGACGAACAAGAAACGACTGTGCCATTCCCTGAAACATAACAAACACAGTTTTATTATGTCCGTTGTAATATCCGATGAAAGAAAACAGCACGGATGTCACAATTGCTTCCAGACTGAATCCCTGCAGATACTCTGCTGCTTTCATCTGATATGGTACATTGTCTGTAAAGAAGGATGCAAGGAACTGTCCTCCGAAAAATGCAGCTGCTGTCATGGCGATTCCGATACAGCCACCAATCAGCATTCCATATCCCATCGATTTCTGCGCCCTCTTTTCCTTTCCTGCACCAACATTCTGTGCAATGAAAGAAGACATCGACTGCATCAGGGCTGACGGAACCAGCATTACAACTGCTACGATCTTATTTGCGATTCCATATCCGGAAGAAGAAGCCAGCCGGATTGCCTCTGTCGATCCCATGCCATTCACAAAGGACAGGAGACACATAAATGAAAACTGTGTCAAAAACTCCTGAAATGCAATCGGAAGTCCCAATGCCAGGAATTTCTGCACTTCGCCCGAAAAACACAGATTGCTTTTTTGAATATGAAACGGAAGATCTATTTTTGTACATACAAGAACCGAAAGGATCAGGCTTACCGCCTGCGCAATTACCGTTGCAAAAGCAGCGCCTGCTACATCCCAGCGAAAGACTGCAACAAACACCAAATCCAGAACCACATTTACTGCACATGCAATTCCCACAAACAGCAAAGGGAGTCGTGAATTTCCGATTCCGCGGAAGATGCTGCTGATTAAATTATATCCTATAATAAATACAATGCCACCGCCACAGATACGAATGTACACTATCGTTTTGTCCATCGCATCCTTTGGCGCCTGCATCACGTTAGAAAGCTCTGGTGCAAAAACGAGAAGTAATACAGTCATCACTGCCGCAATTGCAAGAAATGTAACGATCGCTCCACCAATTACTTTTCCGAGCCGCTTTTCATTCTTTTCCCCAATGTAACGTCCCATCAGCACTGTCACACCCATGGCCAGTCCGTTTAAAATAAAGACGATCATATTAATAAAACTGCTTCCGGTGGAAACTGCTGATATTCCAGCATCTGTTCCAAACCATCCGACTACCAGAATATCCACAGCACCATACATTGTCTGTAAAAGCAATGCACCAAGAATCGGCATCATAAAACCGATCAGTTTTCTGAAAATACTTCCGGTCGTAAAATTCATATTATCCTGTGTCATGACTTACTCCTCTGTTTTATATTTCAATTCTATCTATTAAATTCAGATTATATTTATCCACGATATGCATGCATTTGTTATACGATTCCACATCCTGCACCTGGCGTTTGCAATGTGCATCCAGTCCCAGGATTACTTTGTTTCCTACTTCACCCGGGATTTTCCAGAAACGTTCCGTCGGATAGTGTTTTTTTCCTTCACCCATACCAAGCATATTGATTTCCAGAGGAATATCCAGCTCTTTCATTTCTTTGCATAAGCGCGTCATTTCCCAGTCATAAACCGAATCCATTCCCTGATAATTCATCAGATCCGGATGTGCCAGATATAGATAGCTGCCTGTTTTCATTCCTTCGATCACAGCATCCACATAATCCCGGATACGGCTCTCATCATCCGTCGGTGTACCGGTATATGGTCCATTCTGTTCACTTTGCAGAAAATGTTGTCCCATAATCATATAATCACACCTGAGATTTCGGAACAGACGCATCTGCTCCTCATAGTATTCCGGAATGTATTCTGCCTCAAACCCTACATAAATTTTGATATCATTCTTATATTCTGCCGCAAGATTACGGATTGTCGCAACATACTCCGGTGCCTGTTCCATCGTCATACGGATTGCAGACACATAGCCATCCCGAAACGGACATGGAACATGATCCGAAAAACCAAATTCTTTCATTCCCATTTCAATTGCTGCTTCAATATATTCTCTCTCTGTGTCATATGCATGCTGGCAGCGCCAGGTATGCGCATGATAATTTGCCTTTAAAAAGTCCTGCATGATGTTCTCCTTAACCAGTGTCAATACAATGACACTGCTTTTCTTATTGTATCATAGTTTATTTTGTGTGACAAATCAACGAAAATGTATTAACATAGAATCGGAGTTTATAGAATAATACAAAAGAAAAGAGAGGGAAAATTCATGTTTTCATGTCCAAATTGCGGTGGAAATCTGAAATTTGATATTCCATCCCAACAATTGTCCTGTGAGTATTGCCATGAACTGTTTAATCCTTACGCTTTTGAAGACAAGAAAAGTGACGCGGAAGAGGAAAAATCCTACGAAAGCGACTACGAAGTCACCATTTTTACCTGTCCTCAATGCGGTGGAGAAATTCTCAGTACCGACAATGCAGCCGCGGGATTCTGCAGTTTTTGTGGTGCATCCACAATTCTTTACAGTCGTATCAGTCATGAACGACGCCCAAATTACATTATACCGTTTCAAAAATCAAAAGAGGATTGTAAAAATGCATATCGCAATATGATGCGCCATGCCATTTTTGCACCAAAAGAATTAAAAGACCCAAAATACATAGATAGTTTCCGCGGTATCTATATGCCGTACTGGGCCTATTATGTAACCCAGCAGGGTTCTTTCCGTGTGAAAGGAAAAAAAGAATACCGCAGGGGCGATTACATTTACAAAGACTATTATGATCTATCCGGTAATATTGACGCCTACTACAAAGGACTGTCTTACGATGCCTCTTCCTCCTTTGCGGATAACATCAGCGAACAGCTGGCGCCTTATGATGTCAAAGGAATGAAAGCATTTACCCCGTCCTTTCTCAGTGGTTTCTATGCGGATACTGCAGATGTTGCCCCATCGATTTATCAGGGAAATGCAGAAACAACTGCACAGGAGCAGACTCTGCAGCAGGTAAAAACTATTCCGGACTTTAAGCCCTATGATATTTCAGCAACTATGGGTGAAAATGATTCGTTCCACACCGAAACAAAAGAAGTCGACAGTACTATGTTTCCTGTATGGTTTATGTCATACCGTAACAAAGACCGTGTTGCCTATGTCACGGTAAACGGGCAGACTGGAAAACTCGTTGCTGACCTTCCAATCGATCCAAAAAAATATATTTTAGGTTCAATTTTTCTAGCAATGCCAATTTTTCTGTTTCTTGTAGCTTTTATCACGCTACTGCCTTCTTGGCTGACCGGAATCTCCATGACACTTGCAATTGCCACAATAGTCCTGACTTCCGTGGAACTTTACAAAATCAAGGCAAAGGATTCCGATGCCAATGATCGTGGAAAACAATATCTAAAAGAAGCGTCTGGTGCACCGGTTCCTCCTGTCTCCTCTTCCGAAGATCAGAAAGAAGAACCACCAAAGAGAAAAAATGCCCGCGCATTGTGCGTTATTGCAGCCATTGTTTCTTTGTTAATTCTAATTATAAATCCGGTCTCTGATATATTTTATTATGCCGGTGCAATTTTCTGTCTGGTAGCCGTACTAATCTCTATCATCGATGTCATACGATTTTATAACGTATTATCTACAAGAAGGCTTCCACAATTTGATAAACAGGGAGGTGATGACCGTGCGTAAAACAGGAATTTTAAAATCTGTTACCGCCTTTTTACTGGCATTATTTCTGCTTCTTCCACAGACCGTCATCGTAGAAGCAGTCACAACCGAACACAATTCAGATTCCGGTTACGATTTAATTTTGGATGATGATGCAGATTTTTTAACCGATGAAGATGAAGACTCTCTGGTTGAGATTATGACAAAAATCACCGACTACTGCAATGTTGCATTGGTCACAACAACCAGTCACAGTTTTTACTCCACCGAGGATTTTGCAGCTGATTATTTTGATTCCACTTTTGGTGCACATGCAAGCGGAACCATATTTGTCATCGACCGTGACTTAAATGAAATCTACATTTACAGCGATGGTGAAGCACACAAAACCATTACCAATTCGCACGCATATACCATCACGGATAATACCTATGTTTATGCAACCGAATCCTATGGAAGAGATTATTATACCTGTAGTTATGAAACGATGGAACAGATTCTTGCATTAATGGAAGGCCGCCGGATTGCACAGCCAATGAAATATATCTGTAGTGCTCTGCTCGCAATTATCCTGGCACTCCTGATCAATTATTTCATCGCGATGTTCTATTCAAGACAGAGAAAAACAAATATCAAAAATATTATTTCCGGCATTTATGCCAATGCCAATATCACCAACCCACGGGTTTCTTTTTCTCATCAGACGAAGACGTACAGTCCGCCAAGCTCCAGCAGTGGCGGTGGCAGCGGCGGTGGAGGTGGCGGCGGTCACAGCGGTGGCGGCGGTGGCCACTCTATTTAATGCCGGCTTAACAGCTTACTGTTCATAAAAACATTTTCAATTCTATACAAAACCCTCGGCAGCATGTCCGAGGGTTTTAAAATCCATTTATAATTTTCAATACTGTATGCGCAAACCTTTCGGATAATGATTTTTCATTACGCCTCCTGCAAGTTTTCCCCAGCCGATACTGTATCCATCAACCGTGATAAGATACCAGCCCTTTTCTCCTTCTGCGGAAAAAGTCTGGCCATTGAGATATGCCTGCACACGCGGATCCTCCACCGGTAAATCCATCGAATGCACAACTTCATCTGCCGATAACGCGAGTGCCAGTGCATGCGACGGTTCGAATCGATTCTTTTTCATGGTTCCAAGATGTAATCCCGGTCTTAACACTTTCATTCCTCTGGTTGCCGGCAGGCCTTCCGGTGCCACATATAACTGGTCTCCAAATTTCAGGTAAATCCCCTGCGACGCATTCTTGATATTTTCTTTGCAAAAATCCAGATATTCCCGGATATCCTTCTCACTCAGGGACTTCTGTGGACCATTGGCACAGTATCCTTTGTACTCTTTGGATACTTTTCCGTCCTTTTCGAGAACTGCAAGAAAATGTCCCTCCCCTTGAAGTTTGTGTGGAAACAGGCGGATGCCAAACTGCAGATCCTTTGCGGGATGTTTTGTCCATTCCGGTCTGGCAGGTGACATACCTTCATATAATGGTACCTCAACCATATGAAATTCCGGGTGTTCTTCCAGAAAATGACTGACCGTTCCTTCATTTTCTTCTGGTGCAAATGTGCAGGTAGAATATACAATTCTTCCACCAGGACGCAGCATGGATGCCGCACAAATCAGGATTTCCTGCTGACGCATTGCGCAGTTTTCCACATTTTCAGGGCTCCATTCTTCACATGCTTCTGTGTTCTTCCGAAACATTCCTTCCCCGGAACACGGTGCATCTACCATAATCCGGTCAAAATATGCCTCAAATATTTCTGCCAGGGACTGTGGACTTTCATTTAATACCATTCCATTGCGGATGCCCATACGCTCGATATTTTCTGACAAAATTTTGGCTCTCGCAGGATGAATCTCATTGCTGATCAGCAAGCCTTCTCCACCCATTGCAGCTGCGATCTGTGTACTTTTTCCTCCAGGCGCCGCGCAAAGATCAAGAATCCGCTCGCCTGGCTGTGCATCCAGATAAGCTGCCGGTGCCATCGCACTCGGTTCCTGAATATAATATACGCCGGCAGCATGATACGGATGCTTTCCCGGTGCATCTTCCCTGTCATAGTAAAAACCATTTTTTTCCCATGGAACAGGCTTTCTTAAAAACGGGCTTTTTTCTATAAACGAAGCAATTGTGGTTTTCTGTGGATTGATGCGCAGCGCCTGATATTTCTCCTGCTCATAACTTTCCAAAAATGCCGGGAATTCATCCCCAAGCATCTGTTTCATTCTGTCTAAAAATTGTTCCGGAAGCATCCTGCTCTCCCCCTTTTTTCTATCTGTGCTTCATTATACTGTTCCTGTCCGGCTTCGGCAAGACCAATGGCTCAAAAACTGTACAAGTTCAACAAGAGCTCAAAAAATAATTAAAATATATTGGAAAAATTGCAAAAATATTGTAAAATTAATTGATGTCTATAGCTATATGGAGGTACCAAATTGATACAACGAAAATACATGCGCACACGACAACTTCAACCGGGAATGAAACTTGATCATCCAGTAGTTGACCGGCTCGGTCGCAATCTTGTTGCAAGAGGTGCTGTCTTAGATGAATATATGATTTCCTCTATGATTCAAATGGGAATCATGAGTGTCTACATTCAAATAGATGATGGAATATCCGAGGAAGAAAACACACTTTCTATCTCGCCTGCTGCACAGGAAAACATTGAAAAACTTCGTACGGAAGATCGTGCCAAAGTTACGCTCTCTGCCAGCGTACGGGAACGTGTTGCCACCGGTATCCAATTTATATATAACAACCCGGAATCCCCGGAGATGAACAAAGCAACGAATTATATTGCAGACAGTCTCATGGATTCCATTAACAATAACAATGCCATCGCCATTGATATATCTGCCTTAAAAACAAGCGATGAATATACATTCAAGCACAGTGTTGATGTGGCAACCATCAGCATGATCGTCGCCAAACAGCAGGGCATGAATACAAATCAGATTCGTGAGATTGGTGTAGCCGGTCTGTTGCATGATATCGGAAAAACAAAAATACCAACCAATATTTTAAATAAACCCGGCAAACTGAACAATCAGGAATTCGAAATCATGAAACAGCATTCACTTTTTGGTTACCAGATGGTCAAAGATCGTCCAGATGTTTCAGAAGAAGTAAGTCTCGCCATTCTCGAACACCACGAAAAAATTAACGGCAGTGGTTATCCTATGGGAATCACACTTGAGCAGATATGTCCTTACGCACGCATTCTTACAGTATCTGACATATATGATGCTCTCGTTACGGAACGTCCATACAAATCGGCATATTCACAGCGAGATGCCGTGGAAATTATCATGTCGATGACACGTGAACTGGATATCAATGCGATGAAAGCTTTCCTGGAAAGTATGATTCTCTACCCTGTTGACAGTATTGTCGAATTAAGCAATGGTGAAAAAGCGCGCGTTGTAAAAAACATACCACACTACATTCTTCGTCCTACCGTCGTTGGCCTGACCAGCGGTAAAGTCTATGCGCTTGGCGAAGACCTCAACTGTGCAAATATCATTATTTTGTGAATACAACTATATATCATAAAATTTGTTTTTTACTCAAATCAGGCGGGAGTGATCTGCATGTTTCCATGCATCGCTTTGATCTTCCACCTGCCAGATGCTGATCTTTTACCTGAAGTTCTCCGGTTTCTACTCCCTGGCAAATCAGCTGTTCAAATAAAGTAGCAAGGCCGCCTGGTACAATTTTTCTTTACTGCCGAAATAATGTAATACCGTCCCTTTTACAAGCCCACAGGCATCTGCGATTTTCTCAATACTGGTCTGCTGATAATCATTTTCACAGAAAATCTGTTCTGCCCTGCGTGATGCCTTGGGCTACCCCTTCTTTTCTTGTCTCCTCAAATACTGTACACATATCCGCATCTCCTTTCTCTGAAATCAAATTGTAATCCAGCTTTTCTGGCAATTCCCATAGCCAGTTTATATCTTCCGTTACTATAATTTGCTAAGTTCATCCATCATCGCCGGACGATTTCTATATTTTATCCTCCATTCTTCGACAATTGTTTCCACGATCGCAGTCCCACCCTTAATACGCTTCATTCTCCGCAACAACGCTACCAGACATGCATAATGTTTTCGATTTCCGGTGTAGGAAGCCATCTTATTCACTTCATCCTGATATTTATTTAAAATCTGCTTCGGATATTCTTTTTTCAGGACATTTTCATACGTCTGCACTGCATACAATCCAGAACTTTTTAATACATATGCAAGCAACCGGTCATATAGTTTTTCTTCCTTGTACATTCTGTCTATATGTGCATTTGCCGGAAGTTTTTTGAACAGTTCTTCTCTTTTTGTCAACCATTCCTCTTCTGAATATTGTGCTTTCAATTCTTTATAAATGTCTAAATTTCCCGCACTTTGTTCAAGTACCAATTTCCAAAGTTGTTCGATATACGCACTTTTATTTCCCTGTAAACGATAAATCTCCTTTTTCTTTTGGTTATATTCTAAAACCAGCCCCTGATACGCTTTGTCCAATTTGATGCTTTCATCCAACACCTGAAGCACGCGATCGTAGTCTTTTCTTTCAAAATACCGGTCTATGCAATATCTTCTTACAGCGGAATTGTTCCAATATTTTTTGCATATTTCTTCCATAAAAGAAAGTTTGTCCTGCTCGTACTCCGGTTCCTTAAATTCTTCCATAATGATCTGTTCAATATACTCTTCCAGATAATCGATAACAGAACCATCCATGCTTATAAATCCTGTGCCTTATACACAGCATAACCTTCATAATAATAACTGTGATCAATGCCTTTCATATACACTTCTCTATCATCAACTTTGTCCGTCAAAGCCTGCTTTAAAATGTATTTTATCTCGATATCTTTAATCGGGCTTCTTTCCATCGCAAGCAGATAATCTTCTTTATCAACAGTACTCCAATCAATGACCTTGTTCAATTCCTTTTTCAATATTAAATCCAGCCATATTCTTGTGCTTCGTCCATTGCCTTCCCGAAACGGATGCGCAATATTCATCTCAACATACTTTTCAATAATTTCATCAAATGTTGTCTGCGGCATTTTCTCAATGTTCTCAATTGCTGTCTTAAGATACATCACTGATGCAAATCGGAAATTACCTTTTGCAATGTTTACCGTTCGTATTTTTCCAGCAAAATCATAGATCTCATCAAATAGGTACTTATGAATCGCTGCCAGCATCTGAAAGGTTCCAACTTCATATTGATTCAGGTATTCATTTTCAAATAATTTAACTGCTTTTTTCTTACTTATCTTTTCATCCATTCTGGCCAGTTCCGTGGAATCCGTAATATTGAGTTTATTTTCTAAAGTCATAATTATTCCTTTCCGAATACTACAATCTCCATACTTATTCTCTACTTCATTAATCTAATTATAGCAGTTTTCCAGAATTTAGTCTTATAGAATCCAAAAAACTACTGAACCTGAAACAATCCCTTTTCTATCATATTGTAAACACTCATCGAAAGCGAATTATTCTGCTCATACCAGCCATCCCCCATAATGCAGGCTTTGCAGCTATCCATCGCCGGTATCACCATGCCGACGGTTCCATCCGCCCTCGTTAAATACATCACATATGTAAATGGACAGGCTGACATACCATATCCTTTTTCCGCATTCGCATAGCCTTTTTGAATATCTGCAAGCACTTTCCTGTCTTCACACACATAATGTTTTCCGTCATAATTTATTTCAGCCCGGACGATGTCATAGATATCCGAACGATTGAAGTAGGCCGCATTTTTCAAATCATCTGTTACAAATAACGGAAATACTAAATCATAGTCGGCATCCGGATCATATCGTATATACCCAAGCTCTCCCAATGGATTACTATATCCATTTACAATATAACAAGAGCTCTTTTTTCCTGTACTTGTCGTAAAATTTGCCTCAGATCCAGAGTCATTGTTAATTCCCTTATACAAGCCGTTCTCATCAAGGGCATACTTCTTTTTTACAAATGTATTATTTTCGACAGAGTACTCATACATGTTTTCCTTATCCGACATAACATGTAAATATACTTTCGTTCCATCTTTATTGACCGCTATCTCGCATGCATCATCCCCCTGTGTTTTGTCGCAGCCAATCGGTTTTAAATCCACACTTTGTATGTATTTATGATTCTCTGTGTCATAGACAAATAGCCCATAATAATCCGCAAAAATAATTTTATTTTCATCTGCGTAGTATAAATGCGTACCATCTGCGCCCGGATAATCGTCAAGGTTTATCGTCGGTTTTTGTCCGGCAATTTTCTCCTGCTCTGTGCTTTTATTATCGACCGTCTCTTCCTGTCTAGCAGAATTATTTGTATCAACAGAACCATTGTGTCGGGTTCCAAAACCAATCACAGTGATACCGCAAATCAGTATAAGAAAAATTGCAATGCTGATTTTTGTCTTTTTATATCCCATAACTGTTTTCACCCTCTCCTTTACGCCTACCTCTCCGAATCCCAGTGGAACAAACATAACTTTTCTACGGTCCGTACTACATTCTAATAAAGTCTGGCAGTAATTTGCCCTCCACAAAGAATCCCGTCCGCTGATCACTTTTTCGTCACAGGCAAATTCCACATCTTTGCAAAACAGATAATATGCAAGCCAGCAAAGCGGATGAAACCAATAGATACTAAGCAGGAAAAAACCTAATATTTTCCATATATGGTCTCCCCGTTTTATGTGCATTTTCTCATGTGCTACGATGTACTCGTATTTATCTTTTTCAATACCTGATGGAAGATATATCTGCGGTCTTATTATTCCCAGTAAAAACGGACGATTAATTTCATCACAAATACGCACATTTTCCTCTACAACAACTGAACAGGAAGTCACTTTCCGCATCACAATACACGAAATAAGCATATATAAGAATAATACGAAAATTCCTGCCAGCCAAAGATAAACACATACATCATAAAAATTTCCCTGCACTCGGGTGGCGGATGGCGAATTTATGTTATTCGCAATAAAATGATTTGTGCCTTCATCCACCATACGCAAACCGGTTTTTACGATAACAGGTGCCTGCTCCTGACCACTGTATTCCACGATCTTGTCACCCGGAAGCAGCCCAAATGAACTATGAATGTCAAATGGAAGTAATAATTTTATCCCAACCAATCCCCATAATAGCGGACATATGAACTTTGGCATTTTTCTCATAAAAACGCGGATAAGAACTATAACCAAAATCATAATTCCGGCAACCATTGCATTATCAAGAATTGCAGCAAATACTTCTCTCATTTTTCATTCTCCCTGATTTTATCAATCATCTCCTGAATCTCGTCAATGTCTTTTTTTGAAAGTTTCTTTCTGCTTGTAAACGCTGCCAAAAATGTCGGGATTGATCCCTTATAATTTTCATTTACAAACTTCTCGCTTTTGGCAAAATAAAATGCATCTTTCGAAATTACTGATGTAACGGTTCCGTTGACATTCTGAAAAATTCCTTTTTCACATAATTTTTTCAGGACGGTATATGTCGTTGATTTTTTCCATCCCAGTTCTTTCTCACAGATTTTTGTCAGTTCTCCGGATGCTATTGGTTCTCTTTCCCATATAATGTCAGCGAACTTTGCCTGTACTTCACCTAATTCAATATCCATGATATTTTACGCCCCTTTCTGGTCTATTCCGAATAGATTGGTTATAGTCTATCTCGAATAGACCGTTTTGTCAATGATTTTTTATTCTAAGCTGTTAAACAAATAGAATACAAATTTTTCTGCAATTATAAAAATAGCGGGAAGCCCTATGGTATAAGACTTCCCGCTATTTTTATCTTGTTCTGTTTCATGTCCACTTTCGCCATAACACCGTATTGCAAAGCACATCCTGGAGCTATATCTCACTATCTCCTGGCCTTGAATTCTTTCTTTACATGACAGTGCTCCTGCTTACCAACCAACTCATTGCCCTCGAAATCCAGTTCAATGATATATGGCATCCAATCTATTATTCTTAAGAAATCTTCACAGCCAAAATTACTGTCATAGAAATTCAATATCGTGCTAAGGGCAGTGCCATGCGTTCCGATCACAATGTCTTTTTCGATGTTTTCTGATAAAATTTCATTCAAAGCTGCTATGTTACGTTCCTGAACCATAGCAAGGGACTCTCCGCCCTCTTCATGATAATCATGGTCAGCCCAGCGTTTCTGGAACATCACATGATTATTTCCATCCGGCCCTTTTTCACGTTCTCTAAGTCTTTCATCTGTTATAATTTCTTTTCCGAAAAAAGCAGCTGCATCTGCAATGGTATCCACGCTGCGCTTGTATGGACTGCAATAAAAAGCATCAATTTTCTTGTCCTTTAAAAATTCCAACACAATTGCAGAATCTTTCTTTCCTTCTTCCGTCAAAGGTCTGGTTCTGTCTTCTTTCCAGTCATGATCCGGCTGCGCATGACGCACAAAATATACTCTTGTCATTCCATCAACTCCATTTCATCTTTCATTTTTACAAATCCATATTTTTCGTACAATGCAGACTTATAGTATGTATAAGATTCCTGCTCCACTTTCGTCATATCTGTATCATCTATCAGTTTATTTGCTGCACGCAGAACAATAATTCTTGTTCTTACCAATTCATTGATATCTTCTATGGTTGCTTTTTTGTATTTGTAATGATGAATCGCCATGTTTCACTTCCTGTAAATGTAAATATTTCAAAATGTCTCAAGTCTTTCGGATGTTTCATTCTGTTTGATAAGCTGTGTAATCTGTTTAATTGCCTTCCTGTATTCACATTTATCTCTAAACATTCACACACTTATTACTTATAGCTTTCCTTAAATGTTATCGTGCCATAAGAACGAATGCTTCTCAATGACAAATAAAAATTATTGACTATCTGTAGACATATTACAATTTATTCGGATAATTCTCTAACTGGTGAAAAATACCAACTACATTTACAACGTCTGCTCTCACATCAAAAACAATAATATAATTCATCTGTGTCACAACTGCCTCACGATACCCTTTCCTGGCAAGATATGTATCTCTACATTCTGCAAATTGAAAAGGATTGACCTCCAGCCTGTCATAGATAACATCAATACGATTTAACAGATGCTTCGCTGCCTGTTTATTCTTTAAGCGATAAATCAAATGATACACAAGATTATCAAGCAATTCATCGGCATACTCTGTAACATTCAATTTATAAGCCATACTTTGCCCGTTTTTCTCTGAGTGCTGTTCTGGCATCTTTTACCTGTCCTGCCTCTATCTGCTTTTCAGATATCTCTATATCTCTGTGCATGGCGATCTGTCTCATGGTTGACTCATAAATCTCCATGCTCATAATTACCATATCGCCATAACCATTTTTTGTAACATAAATTGGCTCCTCTGTCTTGTGGCACATATCAGATATCTCCGATGTATTCTTCAAGTCTTTAATTGGAATTATTTGTGGCATATTATACACCCCCTTATTTATGGTCTAATTATACCATAATTATGTCCTTTTTCAACTTAATTATGGTTTATCTAGTTTGAACAGCAGTCTCATCCCACTGCTTATCATGTAGTTCAAGCTGCACTGTTCGTCTTTTAATCCTACTTTATAATTTCATTTCCAATTCTAAGCAATTCCATGTTTCTCCCATTACCGTATACTTTTCTATTTTCTCCTGAGCTACATCCTCAAAACCTACCGCCTTATAGCAATAATAAGCGGATTCATTATTCTCAAAAACACCTAACGAAACCTTGTTTGCTCCAAATATTTCTTTCGCATATTTTAAGCCTAATTTCAGCATATTTTTTCCATATCCCTGCCCACGTTTTTCCGAATCAACAATTACAAAGCCAAACCGTAATTCCTCAAAAAATTCATTCGGTCTTCTCATGGTAAAAAATCCTACTACCTCATTATCATCAATAGCAGTAAATGCCATAAGATTACTTACCGTATTGAACTGCTCGACAGAAATTGGATAATCCCCTAAAACTCCTGCTGTCCATTTATAAAAAGCGTTCTCGTCCTTTATCCAAGACATAATTGTTTCTGCATCATTTTTATTGTATGGTCTTAATCTTAACATGCTTATCTCCCATTTTCATTCGTTTAAAATTTTGTTTATTATATCCTGTTTGCCATGTGGTTCGATTTGCACTTTTTTCTTTTTAACCATAATGACATAAAATCCTCTCCTCTTGACTTATCGATTCTGCCCCTCTCTTATAAACGGATTCTTAATTTCTTTACTCAGCAGCTGACTGTATGCCTCTACCTTACGAAATGTATTTCCTAACAATCGACTCTAACTTCTGCACGCTATCACATACCTCATTCCATGTGATTTTACCAACACAATAACTGCTGTACCATTACACCATAATCTATGCATATAATATAAATCAACTTCCAATATTTTTTATATACTCTCTTAACTTGCTTCTCATATC
>ERZ1034976.565-NODE-565-length-34249-cov-7.749313_pt1 | contig 34249 bp, 32 predicted proteins | sample MGYA00520623_ERZ1034976 | MGnify/ENA primary metagenome ERZ1034976 (study PRJEB33766, sample SAMN09781774) | gut metagenome | biome: gut microbiome | host: Homo sapiens | place: Madagascar | study: EMG produced TPA metagenomics assembly of the PRJNA485056 data set... | reverse complement strand
TGGCCTGCTGCATCTCGCCGGAGGTGGCGGTGCCGGGCATCATGATGCCGCCCTTATCAATGACATGCTTGCAGACTTCGGGGTCGAAGCCGGGAGCAACGATGAAGAAAGCACCGGCAGCCATGGCGCGGTCAGCCTGATCAACGGTCAGGACAGTGCCGGCGCCCAGCAGCATATCGGGCAGTTCCTCGTGGATCTTCTTGATGCAATCTTCGGCGCAGGCGGTGCGGAAGGTGACCTCCGCAGCGGGCAGGCCGCCAGCCATCAGGGCCTTGCACAGGGGCAGGGCCTCATCCACGCTGTTGAAAGCGATAACAGGGATAATACCAATCTCGTAAACACGCTGCAAAACAGAATTCATAGCAATTCTCCTTTACTATATGTTGCAGTTTGGGGTGGGGCAGACCACCTTAGACAGTTGCCTGACCACACTCGGTTACTATAATTATAATCGGCTGCGGTTGCGCCGTCAATCGGTCAAAATGAACAGGTTACAGCACACATTTTTTGTCGTATTCGCCCAGAATTCCGCGATTCGGCATAGCGCTTGCAAAACCGGCCGAACTTTGCTATAATCGTTCCATATTGCGGAACGCAACAGCGTTTCCGTTGTACGGTTACAAATTATTAACAAATTGTAAATATTCAAGGGAGGAACCCTATTTTGACCGAAAAAGGCGGCGTGCAAAGCGTTGAGCGCATCTTCCAGCTGATCGAACAGCTGGCATCCCACCCGGCCGGGGCCAGCCTGCAGCGGCTGGCGCAGGAGACCGGCCTTGCCAAAAGCACCGTGCACCGGCTGCTGGCAAGCCTGGTCAGCCTGGGCTATGCCGCGCAGGAGCCGGAGACCGGCCGCTACCGGCTGACCTTAAAAATGTTTGAGCTGTCCAGCGGTATCGTCAACAGCATGGAGATCATGGACGTGGCCAAGGCGCATCTGGAGCGGCTGAGCCAGCGCACCGGCGAGGCCGTGCATCTGGTCATCCGCGATGCACGGGACATTGTGTACATTTATAAAACGGAAAGCGGTCCTATGCGGATGTCCAGCCGGGTGGGCCTGCGCAGCCCGCTGTACTGCACCGGTGTGGGCAAGGCTATCCTGGCCACCCTGCCCCCCGAGGAAGTGGAAGACGTGTGGAACCACAGCAGCTTAAAGAAGCTGACCAGCCGCACCGTGGTGAACCTGACCGAGATGCGGGATCAGCTGGCCGAGGTGCGCGCCAACGGCTACGCCATCGACGATGAGGAGAACGAGATAGGTGTGCGGTGCGTGGCCGTGGCCATCCCCGGGCCAGACGGGCGTGCGGAAAGCGCGTTTTCCATCAGCGGCCTGGCCCCCTACATGACCCCCGAGCGTATCCGCCGCGTAGCCGCCCTGGCACTGGATACCCGGACGGATATTTTGGCCGATCTTGGCGTGGGGCGGAAAGGGTAAACCTATCGGTAATAGGAAAGGCTCCCTCTGTGAGGGAGCCTTTCCTATACTCTACTACTTCAAATATTGTCCAAAATCGCCAGCAGCTTATCCAGGCTGCGCTCGTTGAACTCCAAAATCAAAATATCGCACCCCGGCTGTTCTACGACGACCGGATCAAAGCTGTCGATGTGCTCTCGCCAGGTGGTGGCGAAGCGGGCCTCCAGATACGGCATGTAATACTCGCTGAAGGAATCGCCGATGACCCGCACCACGCGGTCATCTTTGGCAAACAAGTCAGCGTAGCCGGGCACCGTGTAGGTCTGCTCCGGCGGCAGGCTGGCGTACAGCGCGGCCACGTTGGCCATATCGCCGGTGGTGGTCCCGGCAGGCTCCACGGGATAATCCCCGGGTTGTAAAATGGGCAGGCCCAGGGCATCAAAAATTTCGTCCAGCCCATACAGCGCACCGATGGAATTCCAGTGTGTGTCGGTCTTGTAGTACAACAGCCGGTCGGGGTTCAGCCGGGCCTGACGACGCAGCTCTTGATAGGGCCAATTCACCGGCACGGTGGTGTGGCTTTGCAGGTAGCCAGCCAGCAGGTCGGTGCGGTTTTCCTCGTTGACGATGGGGTAACCGTCGGGCATATACTCGCGGTAGATGCGGTCCTTGCTGGGGGTCAGGTCCAGCACCAGCGTGCAGCCGTTTTCGGCCAGGCGGTCGTTTAAAATCTGCAGCTTGGCGCTGGCCTGGGCCAGCACCTCGGGGCTGTCGTTGATGTCGGTCAAACCCTGGTAGTTGGCCACAGGCTGGGCAGCGGTGGGGCCGTCCTTGTAAAACAGCCAGCCATCCTTGCCGGGCAATACCTGATCGCTTTGGCTCGTGCCAAAAACGGCGTAGTCGATGCCTGCGTTCAGCAGCACAAACTGGTAGCGGAACGGCGAGTTATCGACAAAAAAGTTGTCCAAACTGCGTGGCAGCTGGGAGAGCGGGCTTTGCAGCACCTGGGGCAGGCCGGTCATCAGACGGTTCTCGTGGCTGTCCATTGAAAGCTGCTTGGAAAAGATGTTGAACACAGGAAAGGTCAGCCCGACGGCGGCGCAGAACACGGCGATGAAGCCGATTTTGGTTGCTTTTCTCATGGTCTGCACCTCCTTTTAAAACTGGAAATAGATGAACGCGCTGTAAGTGCCCGCCGTCACCCGCATCAGCGAGAGGAAAAGCAGTACCAGCAGCCCCACCATACCCGGCAGGCCGGGGGCTTCTTTGGCGTACAGAGCTTTTTTCAGGCGGGGGAAGCAGGCCTGCAGGGGGCCGCACAGCAGCAGCGAAGCCGCCAGCAGCACCATCAGCTTGGTATCGGCAAAGGCGGCGGCCGTGTAGCCCTGCGCACCGCTCTGCCAGGACAGGATGCCCTTCCACGCGGCAAGGCCTTCGGCCAGGCCGTGGGCGCCAAAAATGATGAGGGTGAACCACAGCACCACCAGCGTGTAAGCGTGGGCAAAGAACGGCGGGATGCGCTGCAGGAATTTGCGCAGGCCCAGGCGTTCCAAACACAGCAGCACGCCGTGGAGCAGACCGAAAGCCACATACTGCCACGCCGCGCCGTGCCACAGGCCGGTGAGCAGAAAGACGATCAGCAGGTTGCGACAGTTTTTCGCCAGCGAGCAGCGGCTGCCCCCCAGCGGGATGTACACATAGTCCCGGAACCAGCCCGACAGGCTCATATGCCAGCGCCGCCAGTATTCGCCCACCGAGCAGGACAGATACGGGTAGTTGAAGTTTTCCGGCAGTTCCAGCCCGAAAAAGCTGCCGATGCCGATGGCCATATCGCTGTAACCGGAGAAGTCGAAGTAGAGCTGCATCATGTAAGCCAGATACCCCACCACCAGCGCCGGGGCAGGCACCGTGGCTACAGGCACCGAAGTGACTCGGCTGTAGATCAGCGCCAGCTGATCGGCGATGATCGCTTTTTTGGCCAAACCCAGCACAAACCGCTTGATGCCATAGCAGAAACGGTCCAGACTGACCTGACGTTCGGCCGCTTTAGCGTCGAGGCAGGGGAGCTGCTGGTCATACCGCACAATGGGGCCGGAGGGGCCGTGGCCGAAGAAGGCGAGGAACACAAAGAAACGGAAGGGACTGCGGGCAGCGGCGACCTTGCCGCAGGACACATCCGCCAGATACCCGATGGCCGTAAAAACGTAAAAGCTGATGCCCAGCGGCAGGGCCGGGGCGAACACCGGCAGCAGATCCGGCACCAGCGCATTGATGCTGCGGGCCGCGAAGCCTGCGTACTTGAACGCCGCCAGCACCGCCAGGTGAGCTGCTATTAAAAGGATAAGCAGCGGCTTTTTGCGGGATAGTTTTTCCAGCAGCAGGCCGCCCAGCCAGGTGATAGCCGCCAGCGCCAGCAGGATGGCCGCGCCTTTCAGCCCTGCCCAGGCAAAGAACAGCAGGCTGAACGCCCCCAATGCCCCGTTGCGCAGGGCCTTGGGCAGCAGCCAGTATACCGCCAGAGACAGCGGCAGAAAGATAAACAGAAATTGCACCGAGGAAAACGCCATACAAACTGCTCCGTTTCAGGGATTTTTCGGGGATTCACAAAAAGTTTACATGTGTTACAACTCATTATAAATGTTTCGCACAGTTTCGGCAAGATTTGCAGAGAAGTTTTTTGCCGCCCAGCCCACAGCATAGACAAAAGGGGCAGAAATGATTATAATAAATAAAATAGTGATTTAACAAAACGGGAGGGGCCACCATGCAAAACCTGATCTTTGGTGCGTTTGCGGCGCTGGAGGGCTACCGCGAGGGCGATGCCGCCAACCTGGGCCGTGCTGTGTATGACCGCTGCACCGTGGTGGCCCTTTGCAGTGCCAAGCTGGCCAACCCCGCCTGCACGGTAGCGCTGGTCACCAACGCCCCGCCGCAGGAGCCGTACCGCAGTCAGCTTACCAATGCGGGCATTGAAATTTGGGACTGCCCCTTCACCAGCTACCGCGTCCCGGCGGATACCAACTGGGCGCTGGCCTACTACAAGCTCTGCGCGATGGAATGGGTGCTGGCAAATAAGGACTTTGCCAACGCCGCCATGCTGGACCTGGATACCTACACCCAGCATCCGCTGGATGATCTGTGGCGGGAGTGCGGCGAGGCCATCCTTATGTACCAGGTGCCCCACGCCGCCAGCCAGGGCATGACCGCCGCCATCGGCAAAGCTTACGATGCTGTGGAGCCGCAGGGTGCGCCCCATGTGCTGACCCACTTTGGCGGCGAGCTGGTGGCCGGCAGCAAGGCGCGGCTCGCCGATTTTATGGCACTCTGCCGCCAATACTTTAACCAATTGCAGGCCATCGGCCTGACGCCGCGGGAGGGCGACGAAGCCATCTGGTGCGGGGCCGCCTACCGCAGCCTGCTGGCCGGGCAGCCCGTGCGTTCCGCCAACGCCTACCTGTTCCGCTACTGGCTGGGCGGACGTTTCTACTTTGTTTCCACCAACTACACACTGGACCCCGTGTGCATTTTGCATTTGCCCGGTGCCGCCAAAGACCGCCAGCTGGCCGTTCTGTACCGCCGCTATGCCAAAAAGGGCAGCTTCCCGCCGCTGGAGAAAGTCCACCGGCTCTGCTGCCTGCCCGCCGCCCATCCGCCGCTGCTGCGCACCCTGTGGGTGCGGCTGCTGGCCCGCCTGTAAGGAGAATTTTCCATGCCAAAAAAGAAGGACCTGTCCCAGCGGTTGGAGGCCGTCATCAAAACACTGATCCCCCAGCATGGGCAAAACGCCGACGACCTGGGGCCGATGATGCGCGCCATCAAGGCCGTACACAGCGCCACCGACCATACCTCCACCACGCCGGAGGATCTGGAGCACCAGCGCGCGGCGCAGGAATTGTTTGCCCGGCTGGTCACGCCGTCCATCGGCATCCGCAACGATGCCCTCAGTGTCAACAACATTCCCGCCGAGTGGGTCAGCCTGGAGCATGGCCATGACCGACACCACGCTGTGCTGTACTGCCACGGCGGCGGCTACACCTGCGGTCAGCTGGGCTATGCCCGCATCCTGGCCAGCAAGCTGGCACTCTGTACAGGATTTGACGTGCTGTCGTTTGAATACCGTTTAGCGCCCGAAAATCCGTACCCTGCCGCCGTTGAGGACGCGCTGGCCATGTGGGACTACCTGATGTACATGGGCTACGGTGCCCGGGACATCGTCGTTGCGGGCGATTCCGCCGGCGGTAATTTGGCATTGGAACTCTGCCTGAAGCTCAAGGAGCAGGGCCGTGCCCAGCCGCGGGCGCTGCTGCTGTTCAGCCCCTGGACCGACATGACCGCCAGCGGCAAAAGCTACAAAAGCTGCAAAGCGCTGGACCCGATGCTGACCTACGAATATATCGAAGCTGTACGCACCGCCTACACCGGCCCCGATGCTGACTGGGCCAAGCCCTGCTACAGCCCGCTGTTTGCCGACCTGCGCGGTCTGCCGCCCACGCTGGTACAGGTAGGCACCAATGAAATTCTGCGCTCTGACAGTGAGCGGCTGGCCGAGGCCATCCACAGGGCAGGCGGCTACGCTGTGCTGGAAGTGTACGCGGAGTGCTGGCACGTGTTCCAGCAAATGCCCATCCACCGCGCCGTGGCAGCGATGGAGTCTACCGGACGGTTTGTGCAGCGCATGATGTAAGGAGGGCTGTCCATGGCCCAGGAATGGTATAAAGTTGATAACGTGGCCAAGGTGTTTCTGGCAACCAATACCCGCCGCGACCCGCGGGTCTTCCGCATCTCCTGCACCTTGCAGGAGCAGATCGATCCAGAATTGCTGAACGAGGCCCTGCGCGTCACTGCGCCGGAATGGCCGCAGTTCCAGGTAACCCTGCACCGTGGTTTATTCTGGCACTATTTTGAATCCACCGACCAACTGCCCACCTGCCACCCCGAGGATAAAGCCCCCTGCGCACCCCTGTATGTGCCGGAGCGCCGCAATCGGCTGATCTACCGCGTGACCTATTTCGGCAGCCGCATCAATCTGGAGATGTTCCATGCGTTGACCGACGGCAACGGCGGGTTCCTGTTTTTAAAGTCCATCGTCCGCAACTATCTGGCGCTGGTTCACCCCGCCGAGATGCAGGACGTGCCCACTCCCAACAGCGCTTCTGCCGCTGCCCTGGAGCAGGATAGTTTCCGCAACTTTTACGGTGCTACCAAGCGGGAGGGCAAGGCCCCCAAACTGCCCAATGCCTACCACCTGCGGGGCAAGCGCCTGCCGTATGACCAGCTGCAGTTTTTTGAGGGACATTTAAGCGCCAAAGAGGTGCTGGCCCGCGCCCACGAACTGGGCGTCTCGCTGACCAGCTATCTCGGCGCTTCGCTGATGCTGGCCATCTATGCCGAGATGCCCGCCCTGGAGCGCAGCAAGCCCATCGCCATCAGCCTGCCGGTCAACCTGCGCAATTACTACCCCAGCGAGACGGCCCGCAACTTTTTCAATTCGGTCTATGTCATCCTGACGCTGACCGATACCGACACGATGCAGACGGCGGCCGCCGCCTTTGACGCCCAGCTGAAAGAAGCCTTGCTGCCCGAAAACATCAAGGCACAAATGGACGAGTACGAAAAGCTGGAGCATATACCCGGCATCCGCCCGGTGCCGCTGGTTGTCAAAAACCTGACCGTAAAGTTCTTTACCGCGCTGGAGAAAAAGCACGTCACAGCGGTCATCTCCAACATGGGCCGCGTCACGCTGCCCGATGCGATGAAGCCGTACATCAAGCAGTTCGCCGCCTTTTCCAGCTGCGAGGATCTGTTTACCTGTGTGGCATCCTATGGGGATGATCTGGTGCTGGGCACGGCGTCGTCCCACTGCAGCACCAACGTATTGCGCCGGCTTTACCGCGGCTTTGCCGAGGCCGGGCTGCAGGTAACGCTGTATGCAACGGAGGTAGAGAAATGAAGACCTGCCCGCATTGTCATATCCAGGTGGGCGGCGACACCGGCTACTGCCCGCTGTGCCAGAACCGCCTGCACGGAGAACAGGGGAGTCCCTGGTTCCCGCCCACGGCACCGCGCATCCACCGCGCCAGCCTGTTTTATAAGATCGTTGCTTTTGTCGTGCTTACCCTGACTGTCGTTGCCGGGGCGATCGACTTCCTGCTGCTGGACACCGCCCACCTGCATTTCAGCCTGCTGATACTGGTGTGGGGCGTGGCTGGGCTGTCTGTGCTGCGGGTACTTCTGCGCCGCCGCTACAACGGTCCCCGGCTGGTGTTCAACCTGCTGCTGCTCGTCTCGGCGCTTATCACGTTTACCGACTGGTTCACCGGCTATACCGGCTATAGTCTCGACCTTGTGGTGCCGATCTTGTGCAGTGTAACGCTGGTATGTAATTTTATCTTTGCGTTTCTCCACAGCCGGTTCACCGCCAACGCGCTGGTGTATCTGCTGATGAACATCGGCGTCGGGCTTTTGCCGTATATCCTGCTGTTTTTCCGCATCGACCGCGGCCGCATCGACGGCCGCAGCATCCCCTGGGTCAACTGCCTGATCATCAGCGTGGTGACCTTTCTGGGGCTGGTCATCTTTAAGGGGCGCGACCTGCGCAGCGAGATCGCCAAGCGGCTGCATCTGTGAAAATTTGTAAAAATTGCGAAAAGGGTAGCGCAAGCGCCCGAAATGGTGTACAATAACAAGTACGCGTTTTTACCTTATGGCAACACCGCACAATTCCCGCTTTACAGCTTAAGCACCGCCGCTACGGCTGCGAAGCACAATCTGCGTTGCAAAAATGCTCGATAATACACAAAGTATTATCTGCGCTTTTTGCTTAGCAGCTTGTACTTCTCGCTCGCCGCATCGGCACTTAGAATTATACGGTGCTGCCTTAAGTTCAACCTCCTATCGGAAAGGATCAGCCAATGGCAGGCAAAACGAAACAATCAGAACCCAAAATGCGGCTGGATCTCCGGGCAAAAATGTACATTGTGCTGGTCATTTGCAGCCTGATGCTGCTGGCCAGCGTAGGTGTTGCCTTTTTCCTGGTGGGCGGGTTCGGAAGCAGCGAGGACGCCGCTTCCGACTCTGCCGTAGAGCCTGAGTCCATCATTACCGAGAGCGGCTACAATAAAGAGGAAAACACCATCGACACCACGGCCTACTCGGCCACCATTCTGCCGGAAAGCAGTGATGCGGGCCAGACCTATGTGGACGAAACGCTTTTCCTGGGCGACAGCAATACCGCCCGCATGTACCGCATGTTCGACTTCTGCACCTACGATAACGCCATCGGCTCGGTGGGCATGAGCGCCAAGAGCCTGGCCACCTACGCCTGCGTGGAGCTGAACAACTCCGGCAGCTACGTCACCATGGCCAAGGCTGTGGCAGGCATGCAGCCCAAGCGGGTCATCATCACCTTTGGCACCAACGATCTCAGCCCCAGCTACAAGGCGGCTGATTTTGTCAAAAACTACCAGACCGGCATTGAGAGCATCGTCGAGGCGTACCCCAGTGCGGACATCATCATCAACGCCATTCCGCCGCTGGGGCAGCAGCACTCCAACCAGAGCCTGACCCAGACCCAGGTGGACGAGTACAACAAGGCCCTCGTCGAAATGTGCAAAGAGAAGGGCTGGAAGTTCCTGAACAGCGCCGAGGTGCTGAAGGACTCCGCCACCGGCTACGCCAAGAGCGGCTATGTGGAGTCCAGCGACGGTATCCACCTGACCCGTGCAGCTATGGAAGCGCTGTTTGACTACATCCGCACCCACAGCTGCATTACCGAGGATGACCGCCCCACCGTGACGAAAGTTGCCAAGCACACCGGCGAAAAGGACGTGGTGACGTATACCACGCCGGTCGTGACCAGCACCGAGACCTACGAGCCGGAATCCAAGGACACCTCGGACAGCGAGGATGCCTACGAGTACATTGAAGTGACCCCGACGCCGGAACCGACCGTCGAGCCGACACCCACCCCGGAACCGACGGCTGAACCCACACCGGAACCAACGCCTACGCCAACACCTACGCCGACGCCGGAGATTATCATTACGCCGGAACCCGCCCCCACCCAGGAGCCGGAAGTGACCTCCAACCCGGAAACCCAGGATAACGGCGGCGAAACGCTCAACCTGGACGACCAAAACGCATAAAAATAAAGGCAAGTGCATGTTGTTTGCACTTGCCTTTTCTTTGTATTTCTTTATACCTTTATACTTCTTCCGGCAGGTTCCGCAGCTGGTGCAGGGTCACGCCGTCCACATATTTGTTGATAAGATCGTTCAGCCCGCTCCAGAAATCCAGCGTGTGGCACTGGCCCCGGCGGGGGCACTCAACGCTGGAGGCCAGGCAGGGGATAGCCGTCAGCTCGCCTTCCACCGCACGCAGGATCTCGCCGGCAGTGATCTCGGTATCCGGGCGGGCCAGGCGGTAGCCGCCCTGGGCACCGCGCACGCTAAGCACCAGCCCGGCCTTGGTCAGGGGGGTCACGATCTGCTCCAGATATTTTAAGCTGATCTGCTGTGCGTCGCTGATCTCTTTCAGCGGCACAAGGGCATCGGCACCGGCGCGGTTGGCCAGTTCCACCATCAGCCGCAGGGCATAGCGGTCACGGGTCGAAAATTTCATACAGGGTCTCCCTTTTCAAGTTGTGTGACTACAACAAATAGTATAGCATGTTTGTAGGAATTTGGCAAGTCCATAACCTGTCAAACCGGTGGGTTTGTGTAATTTGTCAAAATTGCATCGTTCCTGCATAAATGTGCAGGGAAAGTGTTGACATTCCCGTAAAAGGGGCGTATACTGCAAACATCAAAGCCAGCCGGGTGCTGAGCAAATCTTGAGGAAAGGGGTACACGACCATGAGCCGCAGCAACACTATGATGATGTGCATGTGCATGTGCAGCTTGCTTCGGCAGTCTGTGCCTGTTTCCCCGTGCGCAAAATCTGGCGCATAAGGGTAGCATGCAGCAGGGCGCCGAAGCGATTCGGAGCCCTGCTTTTTTCTTGTGGCAGCCTGCCGCCTTTACCGCTTTGATAAAACCGAGGGAGGAACTTGTATGACTGCGATCTACAAACAGCCCGGTGTGCGAATGTGCCGCTGTACTTGTTGAGGGACATGACTGCCGGAACCAACACATTCACACATGAAAACACACATGAAAAGGAGACACCTACTATGAAAAAGCTGATTTCTGTTGCCCTGGCCGGTACCCTGGCCCTGAGCCTGGCCGCCTGCGGTTCTTCCGCTTCCTCTTCCGCTGCTGAGAGCACCGCCCCCGCCGAGAGCGAGGCTGCTTCCACCAGCGAGGCCGCCTCTGAGGAGACCACCGACCTGGCCGGCACCACCCTGAAGGTTGCCGCTTCCCCCACGCCCCATGCCGAGATCCTGAACGCTGCCAAGGACATCCTGGCCGAGCAGGGCATCACCCTGGAAGTTGTCGAGTTCAGCGACTACGTCCAGCCCAACCTGGTCACCGAGAGCGGCGAGGTCGACGCCAACTACTTCCAGCACACCCCCTACCTCGAGAGCTTCAATGAGGAGAACGGCACCCATCTGGTCAGCGTCGGCGCCATCCACTACGAGCCGTTCGGCATCTACCCGGGCAAGAGCAACGACCTGGAGAACATCGCTGACGGCGCTACCATCGCCGTGCCCAACGATACCACCAACGAGGCCCGCGCCCTGCAGCTGCTGGCCGCCCAGGGCATCATCACCGTCCGTGACGGCGCTGGCCTTACCGCTACCGTCAACGACATCGAGGAGAACCCCCACAACGTCAAGATCGAGGAGATCGAAGCTGCTCAGCTGCCCCGCACCGTCGCCGACGTTGACTTCGCCGTCATCAACGGCAACTACGCAATGGAGGCCGGCTTCTCCGTCGGCGCCGATGCCCTGGCCATCGAGGATGCTTCTTCTGAGGCTGCCCAGACCTACGCCAACGTTCTGGTCGTGAAGGAAGGCAACGAGAACAACCCCGCCATCCAGGCCCTGTACGCTGCCCTGACCAGCGACACCATCAAGGACTTCATCAACAACACCTACGACGGTGCCGTTGTGCCTATCTTCTAATGAAAAAGTCAAAAATCCTTGCAACCTGCCGGAATGTAGTGTAAAATTGATAGCGAATGGGTTTTGCCGCCCATTCGCTATCTTTGTAAAGAATAAGGGGAGAGACCCATGATCGAACTGCAACACCTGACCAAACGCTTTGCCACGCAGGGCGGTACGGTCGTCGCGCTGAATGATATTAACCTGACCATTCAGGATGGCGACATCTACGGCATCATCGGCATGTCCGGCGCCGGCAAGTCCACGCTGGTGCGGTGCATCAATATGCTGGAGCGCCCGGACGAGGGCAAGGTCGTTGTCAACGGCCGCCAGATGCAGGAGTTGTCTGCAGCCGAGCTGCGTGCCGCCCGCCGCGAGATCACCATGATCTTCCAGCAGTTCAATCTGCTGATGCAGCGCACCTGCCTGCGCAACATCATGTTCCCGATGGAGCTGGCCAAAGTGCCCAAGGAAAAGGCCGAGGCCCGCGCCCGCGAGCTGCTGGAGCTGGTCGGCCTGCCTGATAAGGCCGAAGCTTACCCGGCCCAGCTTTCCGGCGGCCAGAAGCAGCGCATCGCCATTGCCCGTGCGCTGGCTACCGACCCCAAGGTGCTGCTGTGCGACGAAGCCACCAGCGCCCTGGACCCCAATACCACCCACGCGATTTTGGAACTGATCCGCAAGATCAACAAGGAGCTGGGCATCACGGTGGTCATCATCACCCACCAGATGAGCGTGGTCGAGGAAGTCTGCAACCGTGTGGCCATCCTGGACAACGGCACCGTGGTGGAGGAGGGCGAGGTCCAGGCGATCTTCAGCCATCCCTCCAGCGCCGCCGCCAAGCGGCTGGTGTATCCTGCCGGTGCCCCCAAAGCCGAGAACCTGCCCGGCCACAAGCTGGTGCGCGTTGCCTTCGGCGGCACCCAGACCACCGACAAGCCGCTGGTGGCAAGCCTCGCCATCGAGTGCGGTGCCCTGGTCTCCATCATGGGTGCAGACACCCGCATCGTCAACGGCCAGACGCTGGGCAGCATGCTGCTGGCCCTGCCCGAGGACGAACACGCCGATGCCGCGCTGGAGTACATCAAGAACTATCCCGGCATTACCTATGAGGAGGTGAACAACTGATGGCTGAATTTTTTGCAGGCAAAGATTGGCAGACTTTTTTGCAGATCCTGCCCACCATCCCGTTTGAAACCTGGGAGACTGTCTGGTCCACAGTTGTTGCCACCCTGCTGGCGCTGGTCATCGGCCTGCCTTTGGGCGTGCTGCTGGTCACCGGCGAACCCAACGGCATCCGCCCGCTGCCCAAGTGGGTCATGGCGCTGCTGAACGGCCTGATCAACCTGCTGCGCAGTGTGCCGTTCCTGATCCTGATGATTATCGTCATCCCGCTGTCCCGTTTGATCGTGGGTACATCCATCGGCACCGTAGCTTCCATCGTGCCGCTGGTCATTGCGTCCTTCCCGTTCGTCTCCCGTCTGATCGAGACCAGCATACGCGAGGTCGACCCCGGCGTCATCGAGGCCGCCCAGAGCATGGGCGCTACACCTTTGCAGATCATCACCAAGGTGATGGTGCCTGAGAGCATGCCCAGCCTGGTAGCCAACATCACCATTGCGGCCACCACCATCATGGGCTACGGCGCCATGGCCGGTATCATCGGCGGCGGCGGCCTGGGCAAGATTGCCATCAACTACGGCTACTACCGCTTTAACGTGGTGCTGGAGTTCTTCGCCACGGCGCTGCTGGTGGTGCTGGTGCAGATCTTGCAGACCGCAGGCACCAAGCTGGCCGTCAAGTGCGATAAGCGGATCCAGAAGTAATTGTTTTTATGATAAGAAAAGCTCCCGAACATTAAAAGTCCGGGAGCTTTTGTTTTTAAATGGCTGCGCCGTGCATTGCCCCCTTTGGGAGGGAGGCTTTCACTGTATTACAGCTTCTTCACTGCCTCGATCAGCGTCTCCACATTCTCGGCCTTGGTGGCCCAGCTGGTGCAGATGCGCACGGCGGTGTGGGTCTTGTCGGGCTTGCCCATATGGGTCATGGCAAAGTCCTTGCTCAGAGCCTCGTGCCATTCGTCCGGCAGCACAAAGAACTGCTGGTTCGTGTAGGAATCATGCAGCAGCTTCACGCCCTTTTCCTCAAAGGCTTTGCGGATGGCCATAGCCTGGCGGTCGGCCTCGGCAGCCAGGGTAAAGTACAGGCTGTTGCCGGTGCCGTCCTCGCCGTCCAGCAGGGCCAGGAACTGCTCACCCAGCAGGCGGCCCTTGGCCAGCATGCCGCCGTGCTGCTTGATGGCATAGCGGAAGTCCTCTTTCAGCGTGTCGTTGGTGATAACAACGGCCTCACCAAACAGTGCGCCGCACTTGGTGCCGCCCAGGTAGAACACATCACACAGGGCGGCGTAGTCCTGCAGGGTCAGGTCGTTGGCTTCGCTCATCAGGCCGTAGGCCATGCGGGCGCCGTCCACAAACAGGTACAGCCCCAGCTCATAGCAGGCGGCAGAGATGTCGGTCAGCTCGGCCTTGGTGTAGAGCGTGCCCACCTCGGTGGGGTTGGAGATGTAGACCATACCGGGCTGCACCTCATGCTCATGGCTGGCGTTGGCGCGGTGTTCTTCCACCGCGTGGCGGATCTGCCGTGCCGTGATCTTGCCGTTTTTATTGGGCAGGGCCAGGCACTTGTGGCCGGTGGCTTCTACTGCGCCGGTCTCGTGTACATGGATATGGCCGCTGTCGGCGCACAGCACCCCCTGCCAGGGCTTGAGGGCCGCATCGATGACCGTCAGGTTGGCCTGGGTCGCACCTACAAAAAAGTGCACGGCGGCATCCGGGGCGTCACACAGGGCGCGGATCTTGTCCGCAGCGGCGGCGCAATAGCTGTCCTCGCCATAGCCGGGGGTCTGGTCAAAGTTGGTCTTTTGCATCAGTTCCAGCACCGCGGGGGCAGCGCCTTCGCCGTAATCACATTCAAAACGAAGCATAAAAGCTCTCCTTTTCTCACTTTTTCGCTGTTTTTATTATAACACCGGGGTGCACGCCTTGCAACCCTGCAAAATTACAGGTATAATAGCTGGTGCGTGTTTTATTGTAAACCCATACGGCAATACCACAAGAAAAGAGGCTTTTTATGAATTCTGGCAAACAGCGGGAGGGCTTTGCTTCCCGCCTTGGTTTCATCCTGGTCAGCGCCGGCTGTGCGGTCGGCATTGGCAACGTGTGGCGCTTTCCCACGGTAACGGGGCAGAACGGCGGCGGCGTGTTCGTGCTGTTCTACCTGCTGTTTTTGGTGCTTATGGGCGTGCCTGTGCTTACCATGGAGCTGGCCGTGGGCCGCGCCGGGCACAGCAGCGCGGTAAAAGCCTACAAAGCGCTGGAGCCGAAAGGCACCAAGTGGCACCTGCACGGCTGGGTGTGCATGATCGGCTGTGCGCTGCTGATGATGTACTACACCACGGTATCCGGCTGGATGCTGGACTACTTCTTTAAGTTTTTGACCGGCCGCTTCACCGGCCTGGCCCCCGACGCCTCGGCCCAGGTGTTCAGCGATGCGCTGGCCAACCCCGGCGAGCAGGTGCTTTGGATGGTGGTCATCACCGTGCTGGGCTTCCTCGTCTGCCAGAAGGGTCTGCAGGGCGGTCTGGAGCGCATCGGCAAATGGATGATGGGCGCTCTGCTGGTGCTGATTCTGGTGCTGGTTGCCCACAGCTTTGTGCTGCCCGGCGTCAAGGAGGGCCTGGTCTTCTACCTGCTGCCGGATTGGCAGCGCGCCTGCGAGCAGGGGCTTGGCAACGTCATCACCGCCGCGATGAACCAGTCCTTCTTCACTTTAAGCCTGGGCATTGCCGCCATGGAAATTTTCGGCAGCTACATGGACCGCCGCTTTACCCTGACCGGCGAGGCCGTGCGCATCTGCGTGCTGGACACCTTTGTGGCCATCTGCGCGGGGCTTATCATCTTCCCGGCCTGCTTCTCCTTCGGCATCTCGCCGGATGCCGGCCCCAGCCTTATCTTTATCACGCTGCCCAGCGTGTTTATCAACATGATCGGTGGCCGCATCTGGGGCACACTGTTCTTCCTGTTTATGACGTTCGCCAGCTTCTCCACCGTCATTGCGGTGTTCGAGAACCTGATTGCCTCCTGCATGGACAACTTCGGCTGGGACCGCCGCAAGACCTGTCTGATCGGCTGCGTCGCGCTGATTTTGCTGGGCCTGCCCTGCGCTTTGGGCTACAACACCTGGAGCTTTATCCAGCCCATGGGCGCTGGCAGCACCGTGCTGGATTTCGAGGATTTCCTCGTCAGCAATCTACTGCTGCCCGGCGGCAGCCTCATCTACCTGCTGTTCTGCGTCACCCGCTGGGGCTGGAATTTTGACAACTACCTGGCCGAGTGCAACACCGGCAGCGGCTTCAAGATGCCCTGCTGGCTGAAGAACTACTTCCGCTTTGCACTGCCCGTGCTGATCCTGGTCATTCTGGTGCAGGGGCTGTAAAACCTCATACTTAATAAATAAGCAAGCCCCCATGTCCGTTCCTGCGGGCATGGGGGATTTGTTTTACTGGAATTGCAGTTATGGGGTAGTCGCAAAGTACCCCTTATATATAAATAACTGTAATACCAGTTAGTACTTCTGCTTCCGGTTTATTTGCGAAATAGTACGTATTTATGTATAATATATTCTTAATATACCTTTTGTTATATTTTATAACATATAGTTTATTAAGGATATTATTTATATTTTATACATATATACGTACTTTATTGTGTTTACAAGCTTTTGTACCAGAAACTACTAATCTAGTATTGGAGTAATGGAGTATATAAGGGAGGCGTTACTACTTCCCACAATAACAGGTGCTAGCGTTGTAGCACGCTAAAGCGGCCCCCTCTGGGAGGGGGCTCCCGCGCCAGCGGGTGGGGGAGAGAGCTTTCCCTTTAATATCCGCTTTACTTTATGTCTCTCCCTCAGTCAGCTTCGCTGACAGCGCTCCCCTTCTGGCACTTCGCGCCACCTCCCCCGTATCGGGGGAGTCTGTCTCGCAGAGGGAGCCTCTTAGCTTCTACTATTTTATATGTTCTTCCAGCCACCGCTGCATCTCGGCTTTCATCCCGGCAAAAGCCTTCGCGGTGTCCGGGTTCTCGGTCTTGAAATCCAGCAGCTTCCACAGCCAGCCTTGCTCAGCTACGGCGCGCAGGCTTTTGGGGTAGCACAGCTCAAATACAAACGAAGCATGCCCCACGGCGTTATCGGCAGGGTAGTGGTTCAGGGTGCGCAGTACGCAGTGGTGCTCGTAAAAGGCGTCCAGCACGGCAGGGGAGACCGGGCTTTGCCGCAGCGCTTCGGTGCTGACATTATAAATTTGCTCCATCGGCGTTTCCACGTTCACCCGCAGGATGTCGATTTTGTCCGCGTCCCGCAAGATCTGGCAGAACATCCGGGTGCGGTCGTCCATCTCCTCCGGCAGGCGATAGGCGTTGTGCAGGCGGATGGCCGTGCGCAGCAGCGCGTCCTCGTCGGTGCCGGCGATGTAGTCCCGCAGGCGGCCCTCCTCAAACAGCACGGTCACGCTCATCAGGGCGTGGTCGATGGACTTAGCGTCGATAAACGTGCCGTAGCGGCGCAGCTGCTCGAACCGGCCCACATCGTGCAAAAGGCCGCACAGCCAGGCTAGGTCGACATCCTGCGGGGACAGGGAAAGGCTGTTGGCGATGCGCTCACACAGGGCGGCCACGCGGTAGGTGTGGTCGATCTTCAGCTTTACTTTCGGGTCGGCGGCGTTGTAATGGGATGTATATTCGGCAAATGCCTGCCGGGCATGGGGCCGGTCAAGCGTCATAAAAATCACCTCTGGTCTATTGTAGCACATGGGGCGCGGGGTGCAAAGCACATTCCGCACAATATTTTTCCAATTTTTACGGCGCATTTCGTGCAAAAAGTCGTAAAAATCCTTGACAAATCGCCCCAAAACGACTATTCTTTAACTATACAAATATGCCGGAAGGTGGTGTGCGCAATGAACGCTAAGGGAGATGCCAACCGAAGTGTGCGCCAAACCAAGCAACGACTGTACGAAGCCCTGGTCCATCTGCTGCAGCAAAAAAGCCTGCGGGAGATCACGGTGCGGGAACTGACCGAGCTTGCCGGGATCAGCCGCGGCACCTTTTATTTCCACTATGCCGATATTTACGCCCTGATGGAACAGATGGAGTCTGTCCAATTGGCGCGGCTGGAAAGCCTGATGGATAACCTGATCCCCAACATCAGCCGGGAAGATGTTCCCCCCGCGCTGACCGCGCTTTTCAGCTACATGAACGACAACCCCGAAGTCTGCCATGCCTTCTACGGCAAAAACTGGGAGTCGGACTTTACCCGCAACGCCAAGGAGCTGATCGCCCGCCGCTGCTTAGGGCAGCTGCAGGCCAACGGCGGCGGCACCCAGCGCCAGCAATATCTGCTGGCTTTTGCGGTAAACGGCTGCTTTGGCAGCATCGTAGCCTGGCAGGATGCCGGCTGCCAGCCCCCGCCGGAGGAAATGGCCGCCATCACCTGGCAGGCCATCCGCGCGGTGAAGGAGTTGTTGTGACAAGGCAGATACAAAAAGGTTTCCCTTGAGGGGAGCCATTTAAACAGCCGCAAATTCCCGTTGCTTTTCGCATCCAATTGCGGTATACTTTTAACAAACCGTCCCCCACTTTGCGGGACATTATAATTATAAAGGAGAATATCTGAGATGGGATTTTTTGATTTTCTGAAAAAGTCTGCTGAACCCGCTGCCCCCGCCGCCCCGGCTTTCCCGCTGGTGCTGGCTGCCGATGCCAAGGGCGCCGTGGTGCCGATGGAGCAGATCCCCGATGAGGTTTTTGCACAGGGCATCCTGGGCCAGTGCTGCGGCATTGACCCCACCGAGGGCAAGGTCTACGCCCCCATCGACGGCGAGATCACCCAGGCCCCGGACAGCGGCCACGCACTGGGCATCCAGGGCATCGGCGATGTCGAGGTGCTGATCCACGTCGGCGTGGATACCGTCGAGATGAAGGGCGACGGCTTCAGCCCCAAGGTCAAGGTGGGCGATAAGATCAAGAAGGGCGACCTGCTGCTGGAGATGGATCTTACCAAGATCGCCGCTGCCGGCCACCCCGCTGTGGTCATCACCGTCATCACCAACACCGACGACTTTGCCGGTGTCGAGGTCGTTGCTTCCGGCACCGTCGAACCCGGCGCAGACCTCATCAAGATCAGCAAATAAATCTGCTTATCCCCGGGCGTACCTTGCGGTGCGCCCCTTTTTTTGTTACAATAGGCAGTAGAATCTTTATAATAAAAGGAAGTACCAATATGAGTGCAATTTTAGCCGTCTGCGGCGATGCCTTCTGCGCCATGGTCAGCGATGGCCGCTATGTCGAGGAGCCCATCACCGGTGATAAGCCCCACATCATCAGCGACGAACTGCCTAAGGTCCGCAAGGTGAACCGCAATGTGCTGGTGGGCTTTGCGGGCGACACCCTGGCCGCCGTGCAGATCATCAACGCGCTGGACCAGTACGACGTGCGTTACCTCACGCTGGAAAAGGTCGTCAAGATCCTGTGCGAGAAAGCCCCCGCCGTGACCACCCAGCCCGTGGGCGTGCGCCTGCTGGTGGGCGGCCGCAACCGCAAGGGGCAGTTTGTGCTGACCACCTTCGGCACCGCTGACAACTACCAGCCCGACACCCAGCCCGCCCGGCAGGGTGCCTACCTCATCGAGGGTGCCGCCTCCCACACCGAGATTGCGCCCTGGCTGGAACGTGAGGTCAAGCCCGACGCCCCCAACTGGCGCAGCCTGGACGATGTAGCCCACACGCTGGACGCCTGCATTGCCAAGATGGCCGAGGACGACAAGAGCATTAACACCCACTACTTCCGCCAGCTGGTGATGTAAGCGGGGCAGGGGAGCGCCTTGCGTTCCTGCGTGGCCCTTGGTATAATGATTTTGTAAGATTTGCCCTTTGCAAGAAAGGAACTGTAAAATGAAAATCGCATTGATCATGGAAAACAGCCAGGCCGCCAAGAGCGCCCTGGTGGAATCCACCCTGCGCAAGGTCGTGGAACCGATGGGCCACGAGGTCGTCAACTACGGCATGTACGCCGCCGATGACGCCGCCCAGCTGACCTACGTGCAGAACGGCATCCTGGCCGCTGTGCTGCTGAATTCCGGCGCAGCCGACTACGTCATCACCGGCTGCGGCACCGGCGAGGGTGCCATGCTGGCACTGAACAGCTTTCCCGGCGTGGTCTGCGGCCATGTCGAGGACCCCGTGGACGCCTACACCTTTGCCCACGTCAACGACGGCAACGCCGTGGCCCTGCCCTTTGCCAAGGGCTTCGGCTGGGGCGGCGAGCTGAACCTGGAGTACACCTTCGAGAAGCTGTTCGGCTTCGGCCACGGCCAGGGCTACCCCAAGGAGCGCGTGGAACCCGAGCAGCGCAACAAGAAGATCCTGGACGGCGTGCGCGCTATTGCCTTCCGCGACCTGAACGACATCCTGAAAGACCTGCCCCGCGACCTGGTCAAGGGTGCCCTCTCCGGCGAGCACTTTGCCGAGTATTTCTTCCCCGCCTGCAAGGATGAAAAGCTGGCTGCCACCGTGAAGGAACTGCTGGCATAAAGTTTTCGGGCGGATACAGAATCCGCTCCTGTGGCCGTAACCGCTACGCTCTGTATGGGCGGCCAATGGTCGCCTGCAGACTGCGCAGCAACGCAAACGCCCACGGGCGAGCACTGCTCGCCCTTACATCCTCTGCAACAATTCCCCATGTGCCTGCAATTTCTGCGGGCACATATTTTTTTGCAAAATAGCGAAATTTACCGTTGACTAACAGGGGTTAAAATGGTATCCTAATTACAGGTGTGAAGTGTCGCACTTCGCCAAAAAATCATACACAAGTGAGGTGGTTGTCTCAATGGATACCCCCAGTCCCAGTCCTGTGAACCGATGTATTTCCAATAAGGCAGCCATCATATTTTTCACTTTGGGTAAGTCTGACCGCGTGCGGGTGTAGCATGGGGTCTGGCTTTGCGTTGCTATGCTTTGCCCATAAAACTAAAATGTGTACGGCTGCCGCCTGAAAAGGAGGCAGCTTTTTATGTCTGATACCACGATCGCAACCCTGCGCGCCATGCTGGCCAACCTGGACGATGCCAAAAAGTACCAGAGCCTGCGGGACGTTATGTCCACCCTGCCCGCCCCTGACCTGGCCGCCGTGTTCGAGGACCTGCCGCCGGAGAAGATGCCGGTGCTGTTCCGCCTGTGTCCCAAGGACCTGGCAGCTGAAATTTTTGCCGAGCTGACGCCCGAAAGCCAGCAGAACCTCATCGACGGTCTGACCGATAAAGAGTTGAAGGCCGTTGTGGATGACCTGTTCGTTGACGATGCGACGGATCTTGTCGAGGAGATGCCTGCCAACGTGGTCAAGCGTATCCTGGCCCAGGCCGACCCTGCGACCCGCCGCATGATCAACGAATTGCTCAAGTACCCCGAGGATTCCGCCGGCGGCGTGATGACCACCGAGCTGATGGAGCTGCGCCCGGACATGACCGTGTCCGAAGCCATGGAATCCATCCGCAAAAACGGCGTGGACAAGGAGACCATCAACAACTGCTACGTCACCGACCGTGACCGTACCCTCATCGGCGTTGTCTCGCTGCGGGCACTGATCCTGGCCAAAGACCCCGCCAACGAGAAGATCCGCGACATGATGGACGCCAACGTGGTCAGCGTCAGCACCACCACCGACCAGGAGGATGTCTCCCAGCTGTTCGAGAAGTACGGCTACCTGGCCATCCCCGTTGTGGATAACGAGAAGCGCCTGGTCGGTATCGTCACCATCGATGACGCTATCTCCATCATGCAGGACGAGGCCAGCGAAGATATCGCCAAGATGAACGCTATCGGCCCGTCCGACAAGCCTTACTTCAAACAATCTATGTGGGATCTGTACAAGAGCCGTGCCCCGTGGCTGCTCTTCCTGATGATCTCCTCCACCTTCTCCAGCCTGGTCATCCGCGGGTACGAGGACGCCCTCGCCGCCGTGACCGTGCTGACCGCCTACATCCCCATGCTGACCGATGCCGGCGGTAATGCGGGCAGCCAGAGCACCTCCACCATCATCCGTGGTATGGCCGTCGGCGACATCGAGCCCCACGACCTGCCCAAGATTTTGTGGCGAGAGTTCCGCATCGCCATTCTCTGCGGCGGCACACTGGCCCTGTGCAACTTTGCCAAGCTGATCGTGTTCGACCGCATCGCCGCCCCGGTGGCCGCTGTCGTCTGCCTGACGCTGATCTGCACCGTCATCCTGTCCCAGTTCATCGGCGGCCTGCTGCCCGTCATTGCCGAGAAGTTGAAGGTCGACCCTGCCGTTATGGCGTCGCCGCTTATCACCACCATCGTGGATACCACTACGCTGCTGGTCTACTTCAACATCGCCCGCATCCTGCTGAAAATTTAAAAGTAAAGATTGAACATCGTGTTCAATTATGTGCTTGTACCACGCCCCCGGGTGTGGTACAATTTTTTATAAGAACAACTTCCTTCGGCCCCCTCTGGCACTTCATGCCACCTTCCCCGTATCGGGAGAGTCTGTCTCGCAGAGGGAGGCTTTTCGACATTCCTCTGCGTCTATCAAAATCGAGGTTTTCCCTATGAATATGCAGGATTTTTACACCGGGCACGCCTTTGATGCTTACGAGTTCTTTGGCGCCCACACCTACTTTGGGGGCACCCATTTTGCGGTCTGGGCACCGTCCGCCCAGCACATTGCGGTGGAGACCGAGGTCGGCACTTATGACATGCACCGCACCCAGTCCGCCGTTTGGGAGTGCGATGTCCCCGGTGCCAATGCGGGCATGATCTACCAGTATTGGGTGCGCGGTGCCAACGGTCAGACCGTGGCCCACTGTGACCCTTACGGCACCGCCATGACCCTGCGCCCCGACGGCCGCAGCATCATTGCCGACCGCCCCACCGGCTTCACTGATGACAAGTGGATGGCCGGCCGCACGAAATGCTTCGATAAGCCGCTGAATATCTACGAAGTCCACGCCGGCAGCTGGCGGCAGAAAGAGGACGGCAGCTGGTACACCTACGCCGAGCTGGCCGAGTTGCTGCCTGCCTACTGCAAGGAGAACGGCTTTACCCACATCGAGCTGATGCCTCTGGCCGAGCATCCCTTTGACGGCAGCTGGGGCTACCAGATCACCGGCTTTTACGCCCCCACCAGCCGCTACGGCACCCCGCAGCAGCTGGCCGAGTTCGTCAACGCCTGCCATAAAGAGGGCATCGGCGTCATTTTGGACTTTGTGCCGGTACACTTTGCGATCGACAGCTACGGCTTGAAAGAATTTGACGGCACCCCGCTGTACGAGTACCCCGCCGCAGCCGTGGGCCAAAGCGAGTGGGGCAGCTGCAACTTCATGCACTCCCGCGGCGAGATCCGCTGCTTTATCCAGTCCTGCGCCGACTACTGGCTGCAGGTGTTCCACGCTGACGGCCTGCGCATGGACGCAGTCTCCCGCCTGATCTACTGGCAGGGTGACCCCAACCGCGGCGTCAACGGTTCGACGCTGGAATTTTTGAAGGGCATGAACCAGGGCCTGCAGCAACGCCACCCCACCGCCCTGCTGATTGCCGAAGACTCCACCAACTATCCCAAAGTCACCGCTCCCGTGGAGTACGGCGGCCTGGGCTTTGACTACAAGTGGGACCTGGGCTGGATGAACGACACCCTGGACTACTTTAAAAAGACTTCCGAGGAGCGCAAAGAGAATCTGGGCAAGCTGACCTTCTCGATGATGTACGCCTGGAACAAGCATTACATTTTGCCCTTCAGCCACGACGAGAACGTCCACGGCAAGGCCACCATCGCACAGAAAATGTACGGCGACTACGAGGGCAAGTTTCCCCAGGCGCGGGCGCTGTACCTGTACATGGCCATCCACCCCGGCAAAAAGCTGGACTTTATGGGCAATGAATTCGCCCAGCTGCGGGAGTTTGACGAGAGCCGCGAGCAGGATTGGATGGTGCTGGATTACCCCAACCATAACGATTTCCGCCGCTTCCGCCAGGCGTTGAACAGGGCCTACTGCGCAGAGGATGCCTTCTGGCGGCGGGAGTACGACCCTGCCGCCTTCCAATGGCTGGATTGCTCCCACCCCGAGCTGGATGCCTGCGCCATTCTCCGGCAGGGGAGCGAGGCGGCTGTGCTGGCGGCATTCAACTTCGGCGATACGGAGCTGGAGGATTACACTCTCACGCTGCCTGTTGCCGGCAAGCTGACCTTGCTGCTGGACACCGATTGGGAGACCTTCGGCGGCAGCACCGCCGCCCCCAAGCGCAGCTGCGCCCGCAAGACCGACGGCGAGCTGAAGCTGACTCTGCCGCCCTTCAGTGGCAGGTTGTATCGTCTGGAGCAGGCCTGATTATACTAATCGTTCACAAATACAATTTGTATAAATACGTATTGTATAACATTTCTATTCGTACACAGCAAAAGACCACCGCAGACGCGGTGGTCTTTTACGTTATTTCGTTAAGTTTTACATAGGTGCGATGTCGAACCGATAGATCGTGGTGGAGCTGTACGGGGCATCCGGCAGCAGGGTCGTATCGGGGAAATCGGGATGGTTCGGGGCGTCGGGGAAATCCTCGGTCTCGAAGCAGACGGCATCACGGGCTTCGTAGTGGGCATCATCCTTGCAGGCCGTTTTGGGTGCCAGATAGTTGGCGGTGTACAAGTGCATGCCGGGCAGGGTGGTCAGCACCTCCATGCGGATGCCGGTCTCGGGGCCGGTAGCCCAGGCGGCGTGGCGCAGGCCGCTGTCCCGGATGATGTAGCACTGGTCGTAGCCTTTGGCCTGCACCAGAGCAGGGTAGTCGGCGTTGATGTCCCGGCCGGGGGTCTTTTCCTCGGTAAAGTCCATCGGGGTGCCCTTGACCGGCAGTTTGCGGCCGGTGGGCACGCTGTTCTCGTCAGCTTCCAGATAGGCGTCGGCGTCCACGCTGATGCGGTGGCCCAGGGCCGAGCCGCTGCCGTGGCCGTTGAGGTTAAAATAGCTGTGGTTGGTCATGTTGCAGACGGTGGGGGCATCGGTGGTGGCGCTGTAACGGATCATCAGGCCCTCTTTCACCAGGCTGTATTGGATCTCCAAATCAAAGTTGCCGGGGAAGCCGTCGGTGCCGGCAGGACTGTGGGCAGTCATCGTCACGCTGTCGGTCTCACCGCGGGTGACCTCGACAGTGAACAGGGCGTGGTTGAAGCCGTGCAGACCACTGTGCAGGCAGTTGCCCGCGCTGTTGGGCGTTACATGGACGATCTCCTCATACAGGGGAAACTGCGCGCCGCCAATGCGGTTGGCAAAGCGGCCCACGGCAGCGCCCATGCTGTCGGTGTTCAGTTCGTAATCCCGGGCGGTGGGGTAGCCCAGCACCACGTCGGTGGGGCTGCCCTTGCGGTCCGGCACAATGATGCGGTGGATGATGGCCGCATAGGTCAACAGCTGCACCTCGATCTTATCGTTTTTCAGGGTGACCAGCTGCACCGGCTGGCCGGTAGTCAGTTTGCCGAAATCAGTGATAGAAACAGACATGGAAAACTCCTTTCCTTGGGTGTTGTCCTTATTTGTTCTCGTCCTCTTGGCTCTTCTGCTCCAGATCGTGCTTGACGCTGGCGGCCACGCTGCCGGTGCCGTAGTTCAGCATACGGTTCACGCGGCTGACGGTGGCGCTGGACGCACCGGTCTCGCGGCGGATCTCGCTATAGACCTTGCCCTGCAGCAGGCAGCCTGCCACGGCGTAGCGCTGCTCCATAGTGCGCAGCTCGGTCACAGCGCACAGGTCGTCAAAAAAGTGGATGCACTCGTCCAGGTTTTCCAGCCGGAGGATGGCTTCATACAAATCGGTGCAGCGTTCGTTTTGTTGGTTCATGTCAGGGCGCATAGGCGCCTCCTTTATTTGTCATTTTGTTTTGCACAGATGTGCATCATTATTTATATTTTAGCAAATCTGCCCAAATAAGTCAACACTTTAGCGCATTAAATTATCTTTACCCTTGCACGCAAAGCAAAAGGGCGGTATTATAATAGGTAAGTTCAACTCTTGCAGGGGCCGATGGCAAATATCGGCTCGCGGGAGCACACTGTACGCCCCTGCAGCCTTGCTATTAACCAATCGTTTTTATAAGGAGACTTTTATGCCTTTTGCCTTACTGCTTTTTTACCGTGTGCTGGGTATCCTGCTGTGGGTGCTGGTGCTTTTGATGCTTTGGGAGAAATACCGCATCGTGCGCGGCGGCACATTGCTGCCCGCCCAGATTTTGGATTGCTGCAAGTCCAGCCAGAGCGATACCCCCGCACAGCCGTCCCGCCGCGACGCCCTCATCAATCCCCGCGTGGGTGCGGGCGGATACTGCTACCGGGTAGTATTTACCGCAAACGGCCAGCGGATGGAGCGCCGCACCAACGACTCCTTCTGGTTCCACCACGACGGCCAGCAGGGCAAGACCGTGCTGGTGTGGTACAATCCGGCTTCCCCGGTGGTGGAGCGCAAAAGCTGGGAGACCGAGGTTTTGGCCGCCGCCATGGGTGTGCTGGCCACGGCACTGCTGCTGATTCGTTGAGATAATCGACAGAAAATGTTAATTTTGTCTTAAAAATAGTCGAAATTTGAACACTTGTACTTGGTAATGGCTGAGTGTTGTGGTATAATACCCATCGTTCCGCCTAAAAAAGGAACACAACATGGAAATCTTACTTTATTTTGTTCTGGTGCTGGCGCTGGTGGGTGATGTGCTGCTGGCCATCTTACTGGTGCGCAGCAGCCGCCCGCAGAAGCCCCAGGGGCCTACCGCCGATGACGTTGTCAACGCGATGACCCCGGTATTGCAGGGCGAGACCGACCTGCTGGCTGAACAGCTGCGGGCGATGCAGGGCGAGAGCGCCCGCACCACCACCGCCACGCTGCGGGACTTTTCCGCCGTGTTGGCCGAGAACCAGCGCCAGAACGCCGCCGCCAGCACCGCCCGGCTGGAGTCCATCGACCGCGCCGGGGCTGCCCGTCAGAAGGCCGCCAACGATGCGCTGATTGCCCAGCTTACGATGATGGAGACCCGCCTGAAGAACCTTGAGGACTCCAACGCTGCCCGCTTGGACGGCGTGCGCGGGGCGCTGGTGCAAGGGCTGAACACCATCCGGGCCGACAACAACCAAAAGCTGGACGAGATCCGCGGCACGGTCGAGGAAAAATTGCAGGACACCCTGCAAAAGCGCATCAACGAGTCTTTCCGCGCCGTCAGCACCCAGCTGGAGCAGGTCTACAAGGGCCTGGGCGAGATGCAGAACCTCGCCGCCGATGTGGGCAGCCTGAAGCAGGTGCTTTCCGGCGTAAAGACCCGCGGCATTTTGGGCGAGGTACAGCTGGGCGCGATCCTGGAACAGATTTTGGCCCCCGGTCAGTATGCCGAGAACGTGGCCACTGTGCCCGGCAGCGCCAACCGCGTAGAGTTTGCCATCAAGATGCCGGGGCAGAACGGCAACATCTGGCTGCCCATCGACGCCAAGTTCCCCGGTGACACCTACGCCCACCTGCAGGCGGCTTTGGAGCGCGGCGACGCTGCCGCGGCGGCCGCCATGCGCAAGGCACTGCAGTCGGTGCTGCGGCAGGAGGCCAAGGACATTCACGATAAGTACATCGAGGTACCCTACACCACCAGCTTCGGCATCCTGTTTCTGCCCTTTGAGGGGCTGTATGCCGAGGTGGTTTCCAGCGGAATCACGGAAGTTTTGCAGCGGGATTATCAAATCACGGTAGCAGGCCCGTCCACCATGGCGGCACTGCTGAACGCTTTGCAGATGGGCTTCCGCACGCTGGCGATCCAAAAACGTTCCGGCGAGGTGTGGACGATTTTGGGCGCTGTCAAGACAGAATTTGAGAAGTTCGGCGTCGGCTTACAGCAGATGCAGCGCCACCTGAACCAGACCGGCTCCGACCTGGAGGAGCTGATCGGCCCGCGCAGCCGCGCCATCACCCGCAAGCTGGAATCGGTGCAGCAGTTAGACCCCGATGCCGCCGCCGATCTGCTGGGCATTGAAGAAAAGAGTTTTTCCGTATAGGGAAGTATGAGAAAGGAATCCGACTATGATTCGTATCGTCACTGACTCGGCGGCCGATTTGACCGCCCGCGACCTGGAGACCCCCGGCGTGACCGTTGTGCCCATGGGCATCACCTTTGCCGATGGCACCGCCGCCCTGGATGACGGCAGCATGACCAAGGACGAGTTCTTCACCCGCCTGGCCGAGGACAGCAAGCTGCCCCGCACCAGCCAGCCCAGCCCGGCTTCGTTTATCGAGTTGTTTGAGGAAGCTGCCGATGCAGGGGATGAGGTCATTGTCATCACTGTCGCGCAAAAGCTTTCCGGCACCTACCAGTGCGCCAGCCTGGCCGCCGCCGAGACCGACGCCAAAGTCTACATCATCGACTCCGAGACCGCGAGCCAGGGCGAGGCCATCATCGTGCGGGAGGCCATCCGCCTGCGGGGGCAGGGGCTTTCCGCCTCCCGCATTGCGGCCGAGCTGGAGACCTTTAAAAAACGGGTGCGGGTCGTTGCCATCGTGGACAGCCTGAAGCACCTGCAAAAGGGCGGCCGCCTGCCTGCCGCCGTGGCTATCGTGGGCGGTGCACTGGGCATCAAACCGGTGCTGGCGCTGTTCGACGGTGCGATCCATCTGGTAGACAAAGGCCGCGGCCGTCCCGGTGCGCTGGTAGCCATGTACCGCCAGCTGGACAAGCTGGGCGGCGTGGACCCGGCCTACGGCTACACGCTGCTGTACAGCGACGATAAGCAGCTTACCGCCCCGGTGCACCACTATCTGCACCAGAATCTGCACCTGACCGGCGGGCGTGTGGGGCAGATCGGCCCCACCATCGGCACCCATGTCGGCCCCAGCGTAGTGGGCGTGGCGTTCGTCATCCCGGAATAACCGCTTTACAAATAAAAACAGCAAACCCCCGGCAGAGAGGCCGCAGCCTCTTGCCGGGGGCTTTTTGCGTGGGTTACAGCGGGCCTTCGCCCAGGCCGGGGTCGGTGGGCAGCAGCGACGGGTCAAACGGCATATCCGTATCGCTGTTGATGCGGCGCTTCGGGTCCTGCTCGTAGGCAGTTTCGGGCACCTCGCTCAGGTCAGTCCAAAGTTCCTCGGTTTCTTCCTCGGCTCCATGGGGGCCAAACGGTTCGTGCATCATAAAACAGACCTCCTTTTTGTATAGCGCCGGGCAGTGCCGCCCAGACTATAAGGGAAGTTTCTCACAGTGAGGTGGGTTTTATGCGTTCACGCGCCGGATTTTTTTGGTGCAGCCTGTGGCTGACCCTGCTGCTTTTGCTGCCGCTGATCCTTGTGGTGGGCTTTTTGGCCCGGCAGCGGCAGACCCAGCAGGAATTGCGGCAGGCCGCCGCCAACCAGAGCCAGCTGCAAATCGAGCCGGGTGCCCAAAGCGTGTGGCGGATGCTGCTGGTGGTGCAGAAAGAGGAGCCGGCCTTTGTGCTGGTGCGGGCGGACGGCCCGGCCCACAGCGTGACCTTCTGTGCCCTGCCGGGGCAGCTGCTGGTCAACGCACCGGCTGGCACTACCACACTGGCGGAATGTACGCTTTCGGCTGGGGCGGGGCGGGCCGCTCAACTGCTGAGGGCCGCGCTTTCCACCGGCGAGACCGCCCTACCGCCGCTGTACTACCTGGCGGCCACGCCCTCCTGCTGGGTGGATTGCGTGGGCAGCGGCACGGCGGTGCGGTTTGATACGTCCTCGCTGCTGCAGCCCGCCGCACGGCTGGCGCTGGGCTACGGCAAGGAGGCGGTGCAGGCTGTCAGTGCCACCGACGCGGTGGAGTTGATCGCCGACCTGCAAAGCCAGATGAGCGAGACGACCGCCGCCAACGCCCGCGCCGCCGTCTGGGCCGCTTTTGTGCGGCAGAACCCCGACCGGCTGACCGCCGTGCCCGATGCCTGGCGCAAATACAGTGCCCGGACGCTGACCGATTTTACCGCCACGGATTTGCTCAGGGCAGGGGAGACGCTGGCCTACCTGCAAAAGCAGGCCGCACTGACGGTGGATTATGTTACCGTCGCCGTGGTTGATGCACCGGGCGGGGAAGCGTTGACAGAGGATGGGCTGCAGGTGGTGGAGAGTTTGCTGCAATAAAAATAGCTCCTGCCCGGAGTGGGGTAGGAGCTATTTCTATGCTGTACGGGCGGATTCTATATCCGCCCGCAAACCCGTGCCGTTACAGATACTTCACACCCAAAATGGCCACGCCCAAAATCACCAGCACTACGCCGGTGGCGCGGTTGAGGGTGGCGGGCTCGGCCTTATTGGCAAACTTGGCCGCGATGCGCGCCCACAGCAGGGTGCTCAGCACGCAGCAGACCAGGCAGAACAGATCCGGCGCGCCGCCAATGGCAAAGTGGCTGACAGCACCCGTCAGGGCCGTAAAGGTCATGATAAACACGCTGGTGCCGACGGCGGTCTTCAGCTCGTATCCTAGTACCGAGGTGAGCAGGAGCAGCATCATCATGCCGCCGCCTGCGCCGATAAAGCCGCAGATAAAACCCACGCCCATGCCGCAGACCAGCGACTGCACCAGCCGCTTCTGGGCACTGACGCCCTGCATGGCCTCCTTGGTGGTCATGACAGGCCGCACGATGAACTTGACGCCCAGCAGCATCGTCATAAACACCGAGAAGCTGCCCATGGTCGCGCCGGGCACCTTGCTGGCTACAAAGCTGCCCACCATCGTAAACACCAGCACGGCGGCCATCATTACAGCGCCGTTTTTCACATCCAGGTTGCCGTTTTTCTTGTAGGTATAGGCCGAGACGGCGCTTGCCAGCACGTCGCTTGCCAGGGCGATGCCCACGGCCATGTAGGGGTCCATCCCCAAAAAGGTGATGAGCACCGGGCTGATGACGGCGGCGGCGCTCATGCCCGCAAAGCCGGTGCCCAAGCCCGCGCCGATACCGGCGATAAAGCAAACGATAAATGCCACAAGATAGGTCATAGTGTTTCTCCTTTTTCTGCAAGGCGGCGGCAGAGGGTGGCATCCATGCGGGCCATATAGTCCTGCATGGCCTGCGCCTCGGCGGGGGTCAGGTCGGCGGTCACGGCGGCGGTGGCGGCCTGCTGGATGGCGTGAAGCTCCTGTACCAGCGGCGCAGCAGCGTCGGTAAAGCCCAGCATCCGCTGGCGGCGGTTATCGGCGGCCGGGCTTACCGTCAGCAGGCCCATGGTGCGCAGATGCTCCACCGCCTTGGACACATTGGACTTAGCCAGCCCGCGGTAGCGGCAGATGTCGCTGGCAGTGCGGCAATCCGGGTTGTTATGCAGGAACAGCAGGATGTCGATCTCCAGCTGGTTCAGCCCATGGCGGACCGCGGCGGATTCAAACTGGGATGTATAGAACTTTTTATAGTGCTGTACAAAGGCCAGTACCGGGATCAAGTGGCTCACCTCACATAGTGTTTGTTTTAGAACGGTTATAATTATAACTGTTAAGTTGGAGATTGTCAAGGTGTTATAAGGCAATGCTTGCGGGTTCGCCCCTACATAACGCCATCCTTACGCAAAAAGGCCCTCGCCCCTGAGATAGGGGAGAGGGCCTTACCTATGGTTTGTTTACTGCTCGCGGAAGCGGGAGAGGAACTCGATGGTGCGGGGGTTCTGGGGATGCTCAAAGATGTCGGCGGGGGTGCCTTCCTCGCAGATGACACCGTCAGCCATGTAGACCACATGGCTGGAAACATCGCGGGCGAAGGCCATCTCGTGGGTGACGACGATCATGGTCAGGCCCTCCTTGGCCAGCTGGCGCATAACGCTCAGCACTTCACCCACCATCTGGGGGTCCAGGGCGGAGGTAGGCTCGTCAAACAGCAGCACTTCTGGCTGCATGGACAGCGCACGGGCGATGGCCACGCGCTGCTTCTGGCCGCCGGAAAGCTGGCGGGGCTTGGCGTTGACGTAGGGGGCCATGCCTACCTTTTCCAGGTTGCTCAGGGCCGTCTTGCGGGCGGTCTCCTTGTCCTGGTGCAGCACGTAGCGCAGGCCGGCGGTGCAGTTGTCCAGCACGGTCATGTTGTTGAAAAGGTTGAAGCTCTGGAACACCATGCCCACCTTGGCGCGGTAGGCGCAGGGGTCAGACCCTTTGGCTGTGATGTCCTGCCCATGGAACAGCACGCTGCCGTGGGTGGGGGTCTCCAGCAGGTTGATGCAGCGCAGCAGCGTGGATTTTCCGCTGCCGGAGGCGCCGATCACGCAGGTAACATCGCCGTGGTTGACGGTAAAGTCAACATCGCGCAGCACCACGTGGGTGCCAAAGCTTTTGGAGAGGTGGCGCACCTCAATGATGGGTTCAGACATGGGATGCCTCTCCTTTCATATCCAGATTCTGGGACTTGTGGTCCGGGTCCGGGGCGTTGTACATGCCGCTGGTGTAGGCCAGGGTATCGGTGGTGTTCAGGTCGTAGTTCTGGGGGCCGTCCAGGGCCTTCTCCCAGGCGCGCAGCAGGTAGCTGGCCAGCAGCGTCATCGACAGGTAGATGATCATGACGATAACGGCACTTTCAAAGTAGGTGTACAGCGCGCCGACCACGCTCTTGTGCACAAAGAACAGGTCGGTGATGGAGATGACCGACAGCACCGAGGTATCCTTGATGTTGATGATGAAGTTGTTGCCGATCTGGGGCACGATGTTGCGCAGGGCCTGGGGCAGGATGACATGCAGCATCGTCTGCCAGTGGTTCATGCCGATAGCCATGGCACCCTCGGTCTGGCCTGGGTCGATGGAGACGATGCCGCCGCGGACCGTCTCAGCCATGTAAGCACCGGTGTTGATGGATACGATGAAGAAACCGGCCGTCCACATGCCCATTTTAATGCCGAACACCTGCAGCAGGCCGTAGTAGATGAAAACAGCCTGCACGATCATGGGCGTGCCGCGGAACAGCTCAACATAGCAGCGCAGCACTACCCGCAGGATGCGCAATAGCACCCGCTTCCAGGCGGGGTCGCGCTGTTTATCGATGGGGATTGTCTGCAAAGCGCCCACGGCGAAACCGATCAGGCAGCCAAAGAATGTGCCGACCAGTGCCAGCAGCAGGGTAGTGCCTGCGCCGCGCAGATACGAAAAGCCGTATTTCTGCAACACATTGGCGCAGTTTGTCAAAAAGTCTTGCATGGGGATTCTCCTTTATTCTTCATGCACCGTAGGGGGTAGAACCGCCGAAACCCCTGCCGCCGAAAAAAGCGGCAGGGGTATGGATGGCGGGGATTACTCGCTCAGGGGCTGTACGCTGATGGCTTCGTCCATCATGGTGTTGTAGTCGTCAGCGGTCATGGTTGCCAGCACTTCGTTGATGGCATCCTTCAGGGCGGTGTTGCCCTTCTTCATGGAAATACCGATGTTGATGTCCTCATCGCTGACCTGGAAGTCGTTGTCGCCGCCGCCGAAGTCCAGCAGGGTGAAGTCAGGATAAGCAACCAGGGCCGCCTGGCCGGTGGGACGGTCGGTGACGACGATGTCGCAGGCGCCGCTGCTCAGGGCCACCAGCATGGAGGGGGCAGTTTCCTGGGCGGGCAGGATGTTGGCATCGGGAATCTGGGGCAGGCAGTTATCATACCAGATGGTACCCAGCTGGCTGGTAGCGGTAGCACCGGCCAGATCGGCCACGCTGGCGGCGGAAGCATACTGGCTGTCCTTCTTGGTCAGGGTGATGATGGAAGCGTAGTAGTACGGGTCAGAGAAGTCAACCTGGGCAGCGCGCTCAGCGGTGATAGACTGACCGGCGATGACGCAGTCCACATCGCCGCTCATGACGGCGGGGATCAGGCTATCCCAGTCCAGCTTGACAATCTGGACGTTCTGGCCCAGGGCGTCGGCAATCTTTTTGGCCATCATAACGTCGTAGCCGTAGGCGTAGTCGCTGGAGCCGCGGATGGCAACAGCGCCGTTAGAGTCATCGCTCTGGGTCCAGTTGTAGGGGGCGTAAGCGCACTCCATGGCAACGGTCAGGGTCGTGGGGTCGCCGTCACCATCGGGGGCATCGGCGGCAGCCTCAGCGGCGGCCTCGCCGGAAGCGGTGGAATCAGCGGCGCTCTCGGCCGCGGTAGAGCCGCAGGCGGTAAAGCTGGCGGCCATGGCAGCCACCAGGCCCAGGGCCAAAGTCTTTTTCAGTTTCATGATGTTCTCCTTTATTTTCCTGTATAATTCCCTCTATGGGCAGGTCCGCCTTTCCCGGCAGGGGAGAGGCAGAACCACCTTACGCAAAAAGCCCCGGCTCCTTACGGAAAGCCGGGACTTGAAGCCTTGGCTATAAGCATCCACGGCGCAGCGTGCTGCCGCGCCATTGCGGCCCATACTCATGCATAAATATTACATCACTATGCAGGCTTTGTCAATAGGTATTAAGCTCAGGCATCAGCTTTTTCGCTGTTTTTCTCGCTCTTGCTGTAGCTCTTGACACTGTGCAGCACAATGTTCAGGCCCAGAACGATCAGCATCACAGCCAGGATCAGCTGCAGGCCGTTGGCGATAAACACAGCACCCCAGGTGGTCTCGCCAGCGGGGATGGTGGTGGAAGCAGCGGCAGAGATGGCCTTGACCATGGCGATCAGGCGCTGGACCAGCGCGGTGAAGGTGACGCACAGCATGATGACCAGCGGCGGGAACAGCATCTTGTTGTTGCGGCCGGTGACCTTCAGGAAGACGCAC
>ERZ1034976.564-NODE-564-length-34331-cov-47.842222_pt1 | contig 34331 bp, 33 predicted proteins | sample MGYA00520623_ERZ1034976 | MGnify/ENA primary metagenome ERZ1034976 (study PRJEB33766, sample SAMN09781774) | gut metagenome | biome: gut microbiome | host: Homo sapiens | place: Madagascar | study: EMG produced TPA metagenomics assembly of the PRJNA485056 data... | reverse complement strand
TCAAGAGGGTCAAGCTGAAGGATGGCTCCATCATGCAGGCGGCAGAGTTTGCCGCTACCCATGAGGGAATGTGCGCTGATTGTTATAAGGCTACAAGGCTAAACGTGGCATAAGGAGGTTTTACGATGAAAGAGGAAAAAATCAAAGTCCTTGCGCTCCTGCCAATGGAGCTGCCAAAGGAGATCGAACTGGACAACACGCTTGAAGCCATGCAGAAATTTGTAGGCGGGCTGATCGAATGCATCACATTGAGTGACACCGGTTCAGCGGTCACACTGGTCTGCAATGATGAAGGCAAGCTGCTTGGCCTGCCGCTCAATCGTCCGCTGTGGGATGGAGCCGATGTTCTTGCCGGGCCGGGATTTCTGGCCGGATGCGACAACGAAGGGAATCTGACTTCCCTGCCGCAGAGTGCAATGGATTTCTACAAAGAGAAATTCAGAGCTTTTATCATTGAAATCTAATAGGAGGAACGCCTTATGACCTTTAATGCAATGACCGAACGTTACGAAGAAATCACGGTTTGTGGAAAGCCTGCACTGTTCACCAGCATCCGCATCAAGAGAGATACTGTCCCGGACGGCCTGTACGCCTACGATGTCCGGCATGATGATGAGTGCCGGGGCATCCCTTGTGAGATCGCACCCTTTGTGATGGTCAACCACTGGGGCACCATCATCCTTGCGGAACCGCTGGAACTGCCGGACGATGGGCGGCGATATATTGACGAGGACACCGACTGGAACTACGCTCCGTTTGGAGGAACAGAGAAAAATCAAAAGCCATGTGTCACAGTGAAAGAATTTATAAAGACCTATGCGAAGCAGAAATGACAGAAAACTTGTGCCGGAAAAGTATTAAAAATGCCGTAGAGGTAAAAGAGTATCAAATTCTCTATCATTTGAGAGAATTGCGTCAGCAAATCGGCAACGCTAAAATGACGAACGGCATTTTTGATACAGAAAGAAAAGAGTTATGAGCATTTATGGCTATTGCAGAATTTCCACTGCAAAACAGAGCATTTACCGTCAGATCCGCAACATCAAGGCAGAATACCCGACTGCCCACATTGTACAGGAAGCCTACACCGGCACATCCATCTTTCGCCCGGAGTGGTTGAAGCTCTACCGGGTTCTGAAAGCAGGAGATACGGTGGTGTTCGATTCAGTATCCCGGATGTCCAGAAATGCAGAAGAAGGTTTTGCTCTGTACGAAGACCTCTATCATAAGGGCATCCGGCTGGTGTTCTTGAAAGAGCACCACATCGACACCGAGACCTACAAAAAAGCCCTGTCCGGCAGCATTGCCATGACAGGGACAAATGTGGACTTCATCTTGAAGGGCATCAACGAGTATCTGATGGCCTTGGCAAAGGAGCAGATCAAACTGGCCTTTGAGCAGTCCGAAAAAGAAGTTGCCGATCTGCACCAGCGCACCCGTGAGGGCCTTTTGACCGCCCGGCTGAACGGCAAGCAGGTTGGCCGTAAGAAAGGCATTGGCTTTGAAACCAAAAAGTCCAAAGCAGCCAAGGAGAAGATCCGTATCCATTGTAAGGCGTTTGGCGGCACATTGGATGACATGGAGTGCATGAAATTGACCGGTCTTGCCCGGAATACCTATTATAAATATAAGCGTCAGATTCGGGAGGACGCTGAAATGAAAGATTGACTTCTATGTAGAAGAAGTGCTGCAAAAGCGGACAGAAGGAACACGGGACATTCAAAACGAGAATGCCGTGTTCCTTTTTTGTGGCTTGTGTAGGATGGACAACCATACCGTCCAGCCCAATCTGTATAATGGGGGCAGAAAAGTGATGGAATCATAAGAAAGAAGGAGAAGAGCGTATGAAAAAATTTTTGATGGTACTGTTGAGCATTGCATTTGTGCTGAATCTTACAATTGTGATTGGGCTGATTGGCGGATATGTTTCGCCACGCCAGGCGCTTTACACCATCACAGATGAACTGATGAACAGTGCCTATCGCTTCAAAAGAGGTTGGCAATTTAAGAATAGTCTACCTTGACTTTTTAGAAGATGGACAGGCAGTCTGTCCATCTTTTTTTGTATACTGGGGTTGTGCAAAAGAGACAAAAATTTTTTTGTAATTCCGTGAAACGACAAAACTTCACACAAAGAATTGCAGCGATAGTTGTGTTGTGTTACAATGAACAGAGAAGGAGAATGAACTGTGCGTAATAGTAGATTGGACCGTATACTCTATATCCAGCAGGTGCTGGTACAGGGCGGTGTGCTGAACAAACAGCAGACGGCTGACCGCTTCGGTGTCAGTGAGAAAACAATCCAACGCGATCTTGACACCCTGCGCAATCATTTTGCAGACAGCGAGCCGCGCCGGGAGATCTTATACAACTCCGCAAAGGGCGGCTATCTACTGGATGACACGCTTTCACGCTTCCTCACCAGCAGCGAGATTCTGGCAGTGTGCAAGATCCTGCTGGAGAGCCGCTCCATGGTCAAGGAGGAAATGTTTCCCATTTTGGATAAGTTGGTGCAGGTGTGCACCCCGCTGGACCGGTTGAATCAGGTGAAAGACCTCATTAGCAATGAGCGTTTCCATTACGTTGAGCCGCAGCACGGCCGGAAGTTCATCGAGAGCCTGTGGGAGATCGGCACGGCAGTAGAAAATCACAATGTCATGGAAATTACCTACTGCCGCACCCATGACGGCGAGACCCGTGTGCGCACCATTGAGCCGGTGGGCATCCTGTTCAGCGAGTATTATTTCTATCTGGCGGCGTTCATCGAGGGTATCGACAAGGATAAGCATTTCCAGAACCCGCAGGACAATTCCCCGACGATTTACCGCATCGACCGCATCCAGAACTATAAGACCCTCGAACGGCATTTTGCCCAGCGGTATACCGACCGCTTTCAGGAGGGCGAGATGCGCAAGCGCATCCAGTTTATGTACGGCGGCGAGTTGCAGACCATCCGGTTCGAGTATACCGGGCCGAGTCTGGAATCCGTGCTCGACCGACTGCCTACTGCAAAGGTTTTGCAGGTGACGGAAAAGGGCTGGATCGTGGAAGCCGAGGTGTTCGGGAAGGGCATCGATATGTGGCTGAGAAGTCAAGGCGACTATGTAACGATAAAAAATCAGGGAGGAACAGCAAAATGATTCAAAAAAGCTACAAACAGAACAAAACTGAGGTAATGGAGCTCTATAAGCAGTACGTTGAGTTCTGCAACAAGAGCGCTGTGAGCATCGACAAGAGCATCCAGGAGCAGGCAGAAAAAATCGAAAGCGAAGTCTTCAACCTGATGGTGCTGGGCGAGGCTAAGAGCGGAAAGTCCACCTTCATCAATGCATTCCTCGGAGATGAAGTGGTCCCGATGGATGTGCGCCAGTGTACAAGTGCAATCATCGAGATAAAGCGTGGCCCTAAATTTACGCTCACCGCATATAAGGCAGGGGGCGGCAAACTCTTCCTTGAGGAAAAAGAAAAAATCAACAACTTCCTGCGGCAGAACGCGGCCATCTCGGATAAATACCGCAACATCCCGGTCACGACTATCAATAATGAGCTGCTCATTGGAAAAGGAGGACGTCCAGTTCCGCAGTGGGCAATGAATGAGTTTATCAAGCAGCATGAGAAAGATAATATCTTTAATTTGGATCAAAACGTGTACGACCAGCAGATTAGAGATTATGTCAAAGAGAATCTTCCGCGCTGGGGTGAAATCATTACGAAGATCGAAATTACCTACCCACTCTCGGAAAATATGCAGGGTATTACCATCATTGATAGTCCGGGCGTAGGGGCAGGCGGTAATGTAGGAAAGATTGCAGAGGCCTATATCGACAAGGCAAGTGCCATCATCTTTGTTAAATCGCTGGTTGGTCAGGCGTTGGAATCGTCGTCATTCATGAACTTTATGCGGACGAACTGTCCGAAACGTCAGAAGGATACCCTTTTTCTGGTGCTGACGGGGAAAGGAAACTTGAATGCGTTGGATTATCAGAGTCTGATGAAGCAGGCAAAGGAGATGTACGGAAAGGACATCAACCCGGAAAAGATCATTGGCATTGACAGTTTGGCAGCGCTTATGGAAAACAAATGCCGTAAGCTCGAGACAATGGAAAAAATCAACGAGTTTTTAATGGAACTTTACAAAAATGGAAATGCTTACCCAGCGGTGAATATGGCGTGGATGATGGCAAAGCCCGATACGGATGCTTTTTATGAGCAGATGGAAGATGTTTCTAATTTCAAGAAAGTAAGAAATGCCATTGAAATATTTGCGCAGGGCGCAAACTATATCCGTCTCATCGGTTTCCTGGATAGTCTGAAAATCGAATACAGCCGAAAGCAGAAGATCCTTCAAGGAATCATTGAGACCAGCCGCTCGACATTGAATGACCCGGTCGCACTGGAAGACCAGATCATCGAGAAAAAATTAGAGATCGCAAAAGTTTTTAATAAGATCTCACTCGGGATCAATTCAATCCGCGCAAAGTATATAGACCCGGTGGGCGGGGACGGCATCATAGAAGCGGAAGCAGAAAAAAGAAAAAAACAGTATGAAGATAAGGTCAGAAGCTATTTGTACATAAAAAATACAGACATGACGACCTTCAACAGCCTGAAAAAGGTCACGATGGACGCGGTCGATGACAGCAAGACCTTTCAGCAGGAGATCGGAAAAAGAGTCATTGAGGAATGCAACAAAAAGTTGATCCAGTATGATGAGGCGGCGTCCCACATCCCTGTAGAGGGCTTTATGCCAAACTTCACAGAGAGCGATTTTGAATCATATAACAAAATGGCGTTAGCATCTAGCACTCATTCCAGAGACGTAACGACAGGTTTGACTTTCCAAAAGGTAGAAAAGGAACATTATTATCTTGTAAGTGAACACATCAAGAAGCTGGTAGAAAGCATCTGTGCTCGTTTGGATACGGATATTATTCCTTGCATGGAGATCAATGTGATGAATTACGTCAATAACTGCTGTGAGGCTTACAAGGAAAAGCTGACGGTCCATAGAGATGAACTGCAGAAAGCGTACGATGAGCTCCTGGCGCTGCGCGACGACAACGAGAAACGCCTGCGGGATGTTGAGACCAAAGAGGCCCAGCTGGAAGTTATCGGCAAAGAGATGATCGAGCTTGACCGTGCGAAGGAGGTTCTGCGGAATTATGTTAAGCACTGACGAAAAGGCGCGGATACGGGACCATATCCATTCGCAGGCCGAGGAAATCCTGCGAAAGGCGCAGGACAACAGAAGGAGCGGAATGCCAGAGGCCCAGCTCATCGAGCAGACCGTGACGCTGGCAGTGAATAAATTTACTGTAGAAAGCAAAATGCTGACGACCAGCGTGTACAATATGCTGTCGAAGCATACGCTGGAAAAGCCTCTTTTTCAGAATCCGATGAATCAGATGGCGTTTTATGAGCTGGACATTCCAAAACAGCTGCGGCAGAAATTCGACTATGCTGTGCCGCAGCATATCGACTATCAGGAAGCGCAGAAGCAGGTCTATGCCTATGTGGGAGCCGGGGCTGTGGCGGCCGCAGGCGGTGTGGTAAGCATCTGCATGGAAAGTTGGGTGCCGGTGACGGTGGCTGTGCTGCTCGCCGGCATCATGGTAGCCGTCCTGTACACAAATTCGCAGAAGCGCAAGCAGAATGTTGAGCGGCTTATTCAGGAGTATCTGGACGCAATAGAAGCGTCCATGATGGACTGGGTCGGCTCCATCGAGGAATATTACGACAAACAGATTGCTGTTTTGGAGCGGAAGGTGCTGGAAAACAATGGATGAGCTGATTCTAAAAGAAATGGAAGCGCTTGAGAAATTCCAGAAGGATACGAAGACCTTGGGAGTTTGCACGGACCAGTTCGTGGAAAAATTCTATTCCTCTTATGGCATCGTGCCGGAGACGGCAAAGGCGCTCAAACAGGAGGATTCCTACAGCAAGTTAAATTCGTTCACGTTCTATAAGATCTGCGAATGCAGCATCTGCGGCGTGGAAGACCGGCTGGAATATTTTTCGTCCAAAATGCAGAAGCTTTTTTCTGCAGCCTACTCCATCCATCAGGAAGTCTGCTACGGCATCGTGAGCAATGAGGGCAGAACGTCGCTGGTGCTGGGTGTGGCACCGGCCACCGATGACCGGGTGATAAAGACCATCATCGAGGGGCAGCTGCCCGGCATCCGGCTGGAACACTACACGGATGGGTTCGTCAATGCGAAAACGGCGGACGGCAGTACGGAGAAAAAACGCTATCTTGGCTGCATCTCCGGCGTCCCTGCGTTGAAGATCGACGGAAAGCTGCAGAACCGGGACCTTTCGGCGCTGATGCGGAGCCTGAATGGACAGAATTATACCATTATGGTCCTCTGCAAGCCGCTGGACGTGCAGAGCATCCAGAACAAGATCGATCAGGCCGTCAGCATCCAGGATCAGTGCTATGGTATCTCCAAGAGGACGGTCGCCTATATGGAAGGCCGCTCGGATGGAAAAGGCCACACAGAGCAGAACGGTACATCTGATGTTACGGGAACGTCTCACAGCAGGGGAATGCAGTTTTCGGCGGCGCTCCCGGGAATGGTATCCGGTGCGATAGCGGGCGCTGCGATCGGTACGCCGATCCCGGTCATAGGAAACGTCGTTGGCGCCATCGGCGGCGGTCTGGTGGGCCTTATTGCAGGTAAACAGATCGGCCTGAACCGCGGAAAAACAGAGAGCGAATCCTACGCTGTGACGAGCAGCTACAGTGACGCTGTCTCGGAAGCAATCAACAAAAGTGGAACCATTTCCGGTGAAGTGCAGAACGGGTATGCCATCGAGCTGATGAAGATGGCTCAGACGATGATTGATCGCCTGAAAGTGGGTCGCAGCATTGGTATGTGGGAATCGGTTATTACCTACTCTTCCGACAGTAGTCTGGTACGTGATGTGATTCAGGGCGGACTTTATGGAGAAATTGCATCCGGCATCCCTGATATTCTGCCCCCGGTCATATTTTCTGCCGAAAGCGAGCAACCCGCACAGCATTATCAGCAGGCGATGATTCCGAAAGGGTTCTTTGATAATTCTGTTCCTTGCGAAAGCCCACTGTGTAGTCTGGTTACATCAGAGGAACTCTGCGGCATTTGTACCATTCCGGCTGAAAATACTGTGGGCTTCGAGATCAATGAGACGAAGGATTATGCTCTCAACTATCACTTCGGCCGCAATGATAAGGTCATCGGTCATGTCTGCGACCATGAACGTCCTATCCTCAATATGCCGTTTGGACTGAGCGAGTATGACCTGAATAAGCATACCTTTGTCTGCGGAATTACCGGCAGCGGCAAGACGAATAGCGTGAAGCGGATACTTGAGTCTGTGGACAAGCCGTTCCTCGTGATAGAGCCGGCAAAAAAGGAATACCGGAATATCCAGAAAATGCCCAAAGTCTACACTCTGGGCCGCCCTGAGATAAACTGCCTGAAGCTCAACCCATTTTACATCCTGCCCGGCGTGAGTCCCCAGCAGCATATCGACCGGCTGAAAGATTTGTTCAGTGCGTCGTTTGCCTTCTATGGACCGATGCCCTACATTCTGGAAAAGTGTCTCAACAACATCTACAAGAAGTGCGGCTGGAATCTGACGCTTGGCTATCACCCGAAACTCATCGGCGAAAAGGGTGCACAGGACCTGTTTGCTGAGGAAGCAATGCAGAAAAAATACAGCCTTGCTGCGCACCGTTATGTGTTCCCCACCATGCAGGACCTGAAAAAAGAGGTCGATCGCTATATCGAAGAGGAAATGTCCTACGAGGGCGAAGTGAAGGGCAATATCCGCGGTGCGATCAAAGCCCGCATCGACAGCCTTTGCGAAGGCTCGAAGGGCTATATGTTTAACACCTGCGAAATGGTCGATATGGAACAGCTGCTGAGTGAAAATACGGTGCTGGAACTGGAAGGACTGGCTGATGATGCGGATAAGGCGTTTGCGCTGGGACTCCTTATCATCTACATCAATGAGTATCGCAGCATCGATACGGAAATGGACGATACACAAGGACTGCGCCATCTTCTGGTCATCGAAGAGGCGCACCGTCTGCTGAAAAATGTCTCCACAGAAAACAACGAAGACCTCGGCAACCCCAAGGGAAAGGCTGTGGAGCATTTTACCAACATGCTGGCAGAAATGCGGTCTTATGGTCAGGGCGTCATCGTGGCGGAACAGATCCCCAGCAAGCTTGCACCGGACGTCATCAAGAACTCGTCGAACAAGATCATCCACCGCCTTGTGGCGAAGGATGATAAGGAGCAGATCGCCAGTACCATCGGCGTCCTGCCGGAGGATGCCATCTATCTCGGAATGTACAAGGTGGGCTATGCTCTTTGTCACAAAGAAGGAATGGTCCAGCCTGTCGTCGTGAAGATCGATGCGGTCGGCTCCCAGTGCGTCAAGGATGTGGCACTGTATCAGCAAGATCTGGAAAGCAAAATGCTTCAAATCAGTCAAAGCATGCTCCAGAGCAGCATCCCGGAAGAGATCAACAGCTGGGCATTCCGCATCCTTGTCAGTCTGATGTACTACCCTGAGCAGTATAAGATGTCGGACGGCATAGAGGCTGCGTATGAAGCTATTCAGAGAGAGGCAGCAAAACATTCGGTTGCTATCGTACCGGGAGTAGACAAAAGAGAGTGCATCCAGAAATGTCTGGAAGAGAGCATCCTGAAATTGATGACGACCGAAATATTTCAGAGCAAGTCGCTGCCGGAGGACGGGCTTGTAGAGCAGATGGAAAAGACCCTTCGGATGCCTGCAGAAGAAGAGCTCGCAAAGCTGTCGAGACTTCTGATAAGCTTCTATAAGAGAATGCCGGAAGGAAAAGTGGCAGAGCTTATCGCTGATCTGGTGGCCGGAAATGACGTCGCGTTCACAGATGTACGCGTGAGGGCAAGAGATTTCTGCCTTGTGACGCCTCCGGAGACGTTTTATAGTGATGTGGCAAAATATCTTTGAAAGGGGATGTACAAATGGCAGTCCTAGAAGTGGTGACTTCCACAGCTGAGAAGATCGGAGCGACAGCTGTGGAGGTTGCAAAGAAGGGAGCAGAACTCGTGGCGGATGCTGTGGAAAAAACAGCAGAAACTGTGGGTGAAGCGGCTGAAGAAGGTGTGGAGACTGGCAAGAGTGCGCTTGAGGGCACGAAAGAGGGAATCCGGCAAAAATCACTGGAGGGCACATCGTTTGTCAAATCCAAGTTGAGTGAGATCCGGGGAATGACGCCGGAACAGCTGCGCCTCCGGGTGGAGGATATGCGAGTCCAGCTGAAGAGCGGCATATCGCTCGAAGGTGAAGAAAAGTCCGGAAATCTGGAATGTCTTTCAAATCTTGACAAGAAAAAAATCAAACTGGAGACCGGATGGTCGAATGAAATCATTGAAAACATCCAAAATATGAAGCAGTACGAGATTCTGAAAGGTGCTGGTCTCAAAGAAGCGGAAATCAATGGCCGTAAGTGTCTGATTAAGGAAAACATTGAGCTAGATTATACGGATGAAGATGGTATATCTAATAGAGACAGAATCGCTCGTGGGCTGGCACCAATAGACAGCAAGACTGGGAAACCGCTTGAACTACATCATCTTGGGCAAAAAGCTGATTCGCCGCTTGTGGAACTGACCGAAGAAGAACATCGCACCGGCGAGTATGAAAAGGGCAAAAAGAATCAAAGCCTTTGGCACGACAATACAAAAGAAACAGAGGTCCATGGAGAGGGAAATTCTTGGGATCAGGAAAGAAAAGCCCATTGGAAATCCAGAACCGATGAGATCAAGGAGTGAGATTATGGAAAAAATTATTCAAACAGTAAATTCGCTTTCTGATCTACTGCCACTGAAAGCAGCTACGGAAATGCAAATCGCAGAGGCGGAACAGCAGCTTGGACTTCACTTTGCAGAGGAGTATAAGGAATATTTGGCCGCATTTGGTGCCATTATGGCTGACGGAGTTGAACTGACAGGAATCGCCAGGTCGGAGCACCGCAACGTCGTTTCCGTGACTAAAAAGGAGTGGGAGCTTAATACAAAGATTGCGCATACGATGTATGTCGTGGAAGATCCCCATATCGATGGCATTATTATCTGGCAGGATGCAGATGGTCGGATATATCGCTCTATCCCTTCCGCAGAAGCAAAGCAGATTGCAGATTCTCTGTCGGACTATCTTTCGGTGCACATAAAATAAAAGTTGAAATGTAGAAGTAAAAATCTACTATACTTTCAGGTTATTACAATCCCGGTCGATTGCACATACAATACAAGTATCACTTCACAAAACGGAGGGTACTTGTACTATGGTGGACTACGCCGACATCGGAAAACGCATCCGTGCCTGCCGCCTTGCAAAGGGCATGACGCAGGAGCAGCTGGCCAATGAGGTCGGCGTGGTGGTCACGCACATCAGCCATATCGAGACGGGCAACTCCGTGCCCAGCCTGAAAACGCTGATCGACATCATCAACGCGCTGGACTGTTCGGCGGACGAGTTGCTGTGCATTGAAATCAAAAAAGCAAAGCCGGTGTTCGACAGCTGGATGACCGAACAGCTTGCAGATTGCTCTGCCGATGAGGCAAAGATCATCAAAGAAACGGTGGTTAGCCTGAAAAAATCGCTCCGGAAGGTGTATGGAAAGTCCTCTAAATACAGATATGACTAAAACTTCAAAAACTGAATGCCAGTTGGTAGGCATTGAGTGCTTGAAAAAGCACCCATAAAGTAAACGAGCCGCCCCGGTTTCCATAGCAGGAAGCCGGGGCGGTTTTTCTATGTAAGGCTATATAGAAAAATCCCAATGGAAGTTTGCCGGATGGACAATATTGGTGTCCAATCAACGCTTTATAATAAAAGCATCAAAATGATTCATTTGAATCATTCCGAACGGAAAAAGGTTACGCATCCATTGAGATGGGAGGAAACATCATGAAAGAACGATTTGAAATCTATGATGGCAGTGCAGAAGCTAAAAAAGCCAAAGGAAAATCTAAAAATCTGAGCGGCTTTCATCCACTGTTTACCGCATCTGCCCGCAGAAGCATTGCACTGGATGCCTTAAAGATCTGGTTGCTGCTGGGGTTTATTGTTGGCATTGTGACAGGTGTTGCAACCGGTGCCGGAGCGGTATCCGTCCTTTTGGGGCTTCTGATCGCCGCAGTGATCTACTTCGGCTTCCGGGATGATGTCTACAAAAAAGTATACGGCCCGGAGCATGACAGAGGTCAGCTTCCTTTGCCGGAAGGAATGAGCTGGGAAGAAGCTGTAGACCGCATCCGCCGCGGATTTGCCAACCCGGACGTTGAACAGGTTACGGATACTGCGGATGCTGTGACCTTTTACAGCAAAAAGCGTGGTACTTATCAGCTGAAAAACACAGCCGATGGTCTGAAAATGACCATCCTGACCAAGCCATCCAAGAGTAGCAAGAAAGAATATCTGTATGTAGTTTTCAGCAGCGTTCTGCTGTCGCAGGTGATCGCCATCCTGTACCCTGAAAAAATTTCTGCGGAGCAGGTGGAAGAAGAAAAGGCGGCAGTCCGGAAGCTGTTCGGCGCACATAAGATGCCTCTGCTCATTGAACTGGCGATTACAGCAGCATTTATTGCGTTTGCGGTATATATGTTATATCCTGTGCTTTACTCAGACAATGCTCGCTCCAAAGGAGTTTCGGACGGATACTTTAGTGCTTTTCCGGCAGGAGCAACGGTTGGCGAGGTGTTGGACGATTTTTTTGCAAATGGAACGTGGGAAAACTATGAACAGGACGGAGTGACTTTTGTCCACTACAGCGGTGAGTGCGTCAGCACACAAACGGGAGAAAAAGCCACCGTTGGCATCTATTTCAGGTTGAATGATGACGGCTCTTTTGAAATCGACCGGATGACCATGGACGGCGAAACGATGAACCTATTAAGGCAGAACATCACGCTTTCCGAGATCAGTAACAGCTATTGCAACGATCATGGAATTGCCAGCAGCAATGCGCTTGACGAATTGGAAAATGCTTTGGATGATGCGCTTGCAGATTCATCTTCCAGCGTCAGCATGGCAGAACCTGAGAGCGAAACCTACACAGAGGATACGGATTCCGACAATTCTGCCCAGACGGCTACCAGATCAGACCGTAAAGTTGTTAGCACGAATGGAATGGATACCTATTCGGAACTTTCTGGCGAGATCTCTGTAGACGTCAACTCCTATGAGTTTGGAGAAATGCCGGAAAGCACGAAAGAGTACTACCTCAGCTATGGGAGTGATTTTAAGACTGCATGGCTGAATGCAATGTATACGGATGTATACGAATACAGTGGAAAGTATAGCAATCTGGATGCTTTGTCACGATTTATAGAGTATCTGAAGTTTTACGATGAAGCTACTGATTATATGGAAGTTGAGGGGATGATACAAGACCTTCATGAGATATGGTATGATTTTGACATCGAAACATTGACGGAGGAAGATGCGGGAGTATATGTGGACAGAGTGATTCAGATGGCTGAAGCCAACGGTGCTGAAATACAGATTTGGTAAAAGTACAAGAGTGTAAAATCCTTCTGGAAATTTGGCGGACGAACGCATTAAAAATCAATAAGATTAAATCCCGCTGGATTCCTGCTGCGGAGTCCAACGGGATTCTTTTTGCCCCAAACGAAGGATACGGCTCACTGACAGTGGCTCATATACTGGATCAGGTCTTGTTTGTAAACCTTCCAGAGTTTTCCCATCTTGAAGGCGGGAATTTCGCCGCTGTTCAGAAGACGAAGCAGTAGATTTCTGCCAACATGCGTAATTTCCATGACCTGCCGGAAGCTCAGGACATCGGGATAGTTGTCTAGCATTGAAAATCAACTCCATTCTTGTGATTCTGGTGAATTTTCGTTCTGTTTTGTACGGATCATTTTTTGTTCGCTCAAAGCCCTTGTACCCTTGTGCATAAGGGCGGACATGGAAATCGGCCGCATTGACGATCGTTCAGGATGCGGCAAGGGATGATCACGTCGTTGATCTCTATTTTTTCCAAAGCCTTTGCGATTTTCTTTTTATGATGTATCTTATCAGTCAGTTCCGGCTCATCCTGCGCTTCGATATACGCAGCGACAAGTTCTTTGGTATCGTCATCAAGATTGCTCATTTGTACGGCTTTCAAGGCAGTTGGAACGTTATACCACGAATGCTTGCCAAAATAATCGACGGCATACCGATATAGAAAGAGCGGAATATCGTCGCTGATTTCTTCAAAATAACGAAACAACGCATGATTCCTAAACCGGAGTTTTGAAGATTCCAACTTATCGTGTTCAAATTTTTTCAGACTGGGGCGCTTTAATTGAATTTCATATCGAACCAGATTTTTTGAGCGTTCCAAATCGTCTGGAGAAATCGGATAGCTCTCCTTTTCACAATTCAAGAGCTGTTGATGCTTGTCATAGAGTGCAAAATCGTACCACGTTTTTTCAAATTTACAGCTTCGGATCTCATTGTGCTGGTTATAGTGCAGTGCGCGACCTTTCCTGTATGGGTCAACGCTTCCTGCATAACGAATGATTTTTACCATCAGCGAGGGATCGCATTTTACATAGAAGTCTTGTGTAATATCCAATCGGTGCATTTTCCATTTAATGGAATTCTCAATTTCAAGGAGTCCAAGCTGCTCCAATTCATTCAGAAATGCCTGCTCTTGCATGGCCAAACCTTCTGGCGATAAATCTGTTAAACTTAAACGAGATGGATCACCTGCGATCCGAGCAAGGTTCACGCCAGATAACGTTATGTATCGCTTCTTAAAGTCTGGATAATCTGCCAATGTGATGGTCAAACCACCATCTTTTCTTTTATAAGAGTAGCCTTTTTTCGAGGAGCCATGATACGGAATCCGATAGTATTTTCCAGCGGATACCATTTTTTGAATTGCCATAAATACAGTGCGCTTCGCTTCGCAATCCGTGTACGTTCCATTCACTTCAAACGTATGAATGGAAGGTGCTAAAAGTGGGAGCTTTTTTGCCATTGTCATAAAAAACACCTCATTTTGTGATTTATCAGGATGTTATGAATCAAATAGAAATTGATCGGGAGGAACAACTACTATAAAAACGCATAGCATTCTATCTGGTGATTTATGACACTGTTATCCATAGATCGAAATCTAATAGAATGATAATAAACTGCTTTTTGGGATTTCTTATAGGGCGATTTGATCAAAGGCAACGTATTTCCTATCTCTGCCCTTCAAATTCATTATGTCGAATGGAAAAATCATTACAGACTGCAATAAATCCAGTTTCGACATTTGGGATGGTTTTCGTCCGATCAGACAGGTCTGGTTTTCTTTATCAAGGGCCAGTGGGCATTTTGTATCTTGTTTTGTGAGCAGACAGAAGGTACAAATAATAACATCAAACAAAAGATCTTCCCGATGAAATCCGAGAAGGTTCTGATAATTGCAGACGGTGCGGCGTTTGGTCCGCAGATGAATGATATTTACGCATACGACCCCGATACAGAGGAAGAAGCGGGCCAATGCGTGGATGAAGTGATTCAGATTGCAGAGGAAAGCGGCGCCGAAACTCAGTTCTACTAAAAGATAATCATAAGCGACCATGAGGCGGAGCTTTTGCGCAGATAAAATGCTGCGGGAAGCTCCGTTTTTTGTATAAATAAAAACTTTTTACTCTTCGGTTTCGCTCTATAAAACTTATATAAGAATGAAATTTTCTAAAATGCTGGAATAAAAATTGAAAATGAGGTATACTAATAACAGGAAGGAGTTGAAAGAATGCTTTGCCAATTTTCTTTTCAGAATTTTAAGTCTTATAAGGATGAAACGACATTTGATTTCCGTGCAATGGCAATTCCGGAGTTTCAGGATGCCTTGATTCGGCAGGAGAAAGCGGAAGATTTGCTTCCGGTCAGTGCAGTCTACGGCCCCAATGGTGGCGGTAAGACGAATCTGCTTCAGGCATTCTTTTGCCTGATTAACCTTGTTGTGAAGCCGATTCATGCATTGGAGAAGAATCGGCAGCCAATGATTTTCCAGCAGGGCAGCAGTGTGGCTCCCTTTATGCTGGATGAAAGCTCTGCAAATGAGCCTACGATTTTTCAGTTGTTCTTCCGTGTAGGCGAGAAGGAATACCAGTATTACATTTCGCTCAAGGAAGAAATTGTCTTTGAGTCCCTCTTGTGGCGCACACTGGGCGGCAAGAAGACAGGTTTGATTTTTGAGCGAGATGGTCAGAAAATTGAATTGGGTGCAAGCATCAGTAAGGCGAGCATCAATCTGGACGTCAACCCGAAGATGCCGTATCTTTCTTTTTTGGCAATCAACTATAATATCCCTGTGATTGCAGAAGTGCAGAATTGGTTTGAATCTTGCATTACGCAGAGCTACGCAAACCCTAGAGCGGAAAACATTGTGCTGGTGTCCAAGAATGAAGCAACCAAGGAAAGCCTGATTTATGCGCTGAATGATGTAGGCATTGATTTGTCCGGTTATCGCTATGATGAGGATAGCAAGCACCTGTTTACGCAGAGAACGATCAATGGAAAGGTCTATGAGCTTCCCTTTGAAGCGGAATCGGATGGAACCAAGAAGATGATTGCAGCCTTGCCGGTTCTGATGGTAGCATTGCAGGAAGGCCGCACAGTCGTTGTGGACGAATTGGATGCCAAGCTGCATCCGAAGCTGCTCCGGTATGTGATTCAGATGTTCAAGAACCCGGAACTGAACAAGAAGGGCGCACAACTGCTATTCAGTTCTCACGACCTGACTACGATGAAGAATACAGTTTTCCGTCGTGATGAAATTTGGTTTGCCGCAATGAATGACAATCATGAGAGCGAGATTTATTCGCTTTATGAATTCCGACAGGAGGACAATACTCGCGTCAAGAGCACAGCGGCCTTTGACAAGCAGTATCTGGAAGGCCGATATGGTGCAGATCAATGTGTGTCTGTGTTTGAAGGTTCTGGCAAATGGTAAAGCGGAAAGTTTACATGGGTGTGATTGGCTAGACCTGTGCAGGGTGGGAATAAAGGAGGCCAACACGATATGTGTGAAGTGCTGGATAGAATAGAAAACTGTGGTATCGACAAAGAGGGAAAGCTGAGGGCAGAATTAAAGGAAGAACACAAGTGATGGCGCTTATGAAGAAGCTTTTTGAGCAGAATCGTATTGATGATGCGAAAAAGGCTTCCGAGGACGCGGCCTATTATGACCGTCTGTTAAAAGAGCTAGGAATCAACTAAAAAACGAAAATATAAGGAACAACCGACAACGAGAGATGCAGTCAAAGTTGAAGAATCAACGATGGCTGCGCGGACTTTTTATTGGATGTTCTACATCTACTAAAAAATCCTTTTATTTCGGACAGAAATCAGCTATAATAAGAGATGAAGTGGAAGAGAATTCTAAAATCACACGCTGAGAGGAACTTTACCTATGAAAATCAAGAGTATTGCCTTAGAGAATTTTATGATTTTCGATTCTGTTGATGTGGAGTGGTCTTCGGGCATCAATGTGATTTTAGGCGATAATAGCACAGGCAAGACCACGTTGCTGAAAGCTTTGTATGCACTGGTAAAGCCGTACAGTCGAAAGGACTTTCCCAAATGTACACTGCCGCAGCAGGAAGATATGATCGTCAATAAGATGGTTGGCGTTTTCCGCCCCGATGAGGGGAAAATTGGCCGCATGGCAAGTCGCAAGCGTGGCGCATCGAAGACGACACAGATGAAGGTCTGCATGGCTGAGGGCGATGTAATCAATGTGTCGTTCGGAAGCCGAAAGGAAAACCATGCCGATGTGTCCATTCAGGCAGAGGAAAAAGATAAGCCGTTTGAACCTGTCTATCTGCCACCCAAGGAAATGATTTCGGCAACAGAACATTTCCAGAGTCTGTATGAGGAGTATCATATTGACTTTGAAGAAATGTACTATGACCTCACCAAATTGCTGGATAAGCCGCTGAAAAAGGGCGCATATACCAGCGAGCAGAACGAAGTCCTCTCAAAATTTGAGGAAAGTATGAAAGGCAAAGTCGTTCAGAAAGACAAGAAGTTCTACCTGAACGTGGAGGGCGAAGGTTCTTTTGAAATGGGCTTGCTTTCCGAGGGCTATAAAAAGCTTGCAACGATTGTTTACCTGATTCAGTCCGGCAGTCTTAGCAAAGGCTCGATTCTGTTCTGGGATGAGCCTGAAACCAATATGAACCCGAAGATGGTGGAGCCTGTTGCACAGGCATTGGGAGCATTGGCTCGTGCAGGAGTTCAGGTTTTTGTTACGACCCATGATTATTTTACTATGCAGAGCTTTAATCTGATGGCAAAATATCCGCAAGGTAAGCCTGTCGATGTGCAGTTCATCTCGCTGTACCGTGACGAGGATGGAAAAATTGCTATGGAGACAGGGAAAGAACTGACCGACCTTGACCATAATTCGATTATGGAAGAGTTTGATGAGCTGTATAATCGGGAACAGGATTTGATTTATGGTACTAACTGAAGGAGAACTGCAATTTACGTTTCCGGGAGAAAAGGCAATCAAATTTGATGATACCGAATTTTATCGGAAACGGTTCAATAAGCTGTCAGGCGCAAAAGGCGTGGACTTCATCTGTGATACGGACGATTTTTTGATGTTGCTTGAGGTAAAGGATTGCCTTGGCAATGAAGCAGAAAACGGTTGGAGAATAGCAATAGATAATACAAAGGTAGCAACTTCGCCAACGTCAGTCGATACAGAAGGCAGAGAAAGTTTTGATAATGAAGTAGCGCATAAGGTGGCTATGACAATCTCCTGTCTGCTTGGTGCACAGACCTTCGGTGAAAATCGTCCATTCCAGCAGGAAGAACTGATTCCGTATGCAAAGGCATTGGAAAATGAGAAAGTTGCACAGCGCAACAAGACCGTTTTTGTTATTCTGCTGCTGGAGGGTGACTTCCAATCTGGTACTCGAACCAAGAAAATGAACATGGATAGAATCCAACTCAGCATTGAAAAGAAATTGAAATGGCTGAATTGCAAGGTTTCGGTCGTGGATGCCGGTACATACAGGAGCGACCTATTTGAAGTAGAGCGTATAACCTGAAAAGACACTTTATTATAATTAGGTGTGGTGTTCGTTGAATAAGAAGAACAGAATGAACACATTTCCATCGAAAATAAAACCTGAACGGTGCAAAGGCACTTGGCCTCCTATTACAGAGGCTAAGTGCCTTTTGCGTCTTGTTTTGTGAGCGGAAAGAAGGTACAATAATAGCAAGTGACTCACATCTGCGAGGTGATACGATGCTGAACATCTACTTTGGAGATATGCCGGAGGCTGTCTACAACACAGCGGTTTATTTTAACTACACTTATGAGGATGAATGGCTGACTTCTGATTTTGCAAAAGAAGTTATCAAAAAAATTGACAAATCCAATGTTCTGGGGCCTCATGCAATCGAAAGCCCGGTTTTAGGTGTAATTCCGCCGGAGAACCTGTCTGGCGGCACGAAAACGCTTCTGTTGATGGCAAATGACCCGGAAAAGGTATTCAATGCCTCGACTTGCGGTGACAACTGCGCACCCTTTATTCTCAAATTAGCTAAGAAAAAAGACCTGACGATCAATCTACGTCACCTGATGGATTTTGGAAAGAAAAAATTCCCTGTGGATGTAAAAGTTTTGAATACAGGTGATGTGGTGCACAACATGGAAGAATTGATGCCGATTGCATTCGAGTTCGTATGAGGCTATAAAATGAAGGGTAAACATAAAATCGAAGTTCGGAGCAAACGAATAGTTTTTACCATAGAATTGGAACGCAACATCACGATTCTGCGCGGTGACAGTGCAACAGGCAAGACGACGCTGGTTGAGATGCTGAGTGCCTATGAGAACTATGGCAGAAAGAGCGGCATTACGATCGTCTGTGACAAAACGTGCAGAGTCCTGTCCGGTGCGCTCTGGGAGGCTCAACTGAAAGACATTCAGGATGCTATCGTGTTCGTGGACGAAGGCAGCACTTTTGTTTCAAGCCTTGACTTTGCCCGTGCGATTCAGAAAACGGACAACTACTATGTGCTTGTGACGAGAGAAGATTTGAGTACCCTGCCGTACAGCGTAAATGCAATTCTGGAGCTGAAAAAGACGACCAGCCGATTTAAGCGGACCTATAATAAAGCATACCCCATTTACGATTCTCTGTCCGCCAGCGATGTGGAGCTGGGAAGCGTTGAGAAGCTGCTGACAGAAGATGCCAACTCCGGGTATCAGCTGTTTACAAAAATCGGTGAGAAATACGGCATTGCCTGTATCCCTGCGGCAGGCAAAGATAACGTCAAACAAAAGATTCTTCCGCTGAAATCAGAGAAAGTTCTGGTGATTGCGGATGGTGCGGCGTTTGGCCCACAGATGAACGATATTTACCGTCTGATGCAGGAAAAGAGCGCAAAATTTAGTTTGTACCTGCCGGAATCGCTGGAGTGGTTGCTCCTGAAAGCAGATTTGATTGGACAGCCGGAGATTCTTGAGATTTTGGAACACCCGGCAGATTTCATCGAAAGCAGCGAATTTTTTAGCTGGGAGCGATTCTTTACAAACTTGCTGGAACGGCGGACGAAGAATATCCCCTATATGCGGTATGACAAGGCGAAGCTGCCGGAATTCTACTTGCAGGAAGAAAATTTGGAAAAAGTCATTGCAGAGATGGGATAAGAAAAGCTGAAAAAATGCAAATGACGTAGTATCGTTAATCCGAACGCTCTGTAATTTTGGCACCCGCCCAGGCTGCTATCAAGAACCCCCGCAAGTGATTGCGTGAGCACTTGAAAAAGCACAAATAAAGTAAACGAACCGCCCCGGTTTCCGTAACAGGAAGCCGGGGCGGTTTTTTATACAAAAAAGAAATCGTTTTTTTGTAGCTTTGATGAATTTGCGCAGCGTCATTGACAGCAGAAGGACAGAAGCGTATCTTTGAAACAGAAAACGGAACCGGGCTATAAATAGCAGGTTTCTTTACCTTGCGAGGACACTTTCGTTTTGATGAGGCACGACCCGGTGTGCCGCTTTTTTCATTTGCGGAGATAAAATACAAAAAGTACGGATTATAGTATACATTATCTGCTATGCTCGGTACACGGAAGGCACACACACCGCAAAAGGAGCAAAAATGCGCTGGACGTTGAATAAAACAAGGCTTTTGGCCGGTAAAACGGACCCGGAGAATACCAGCCTGTGGCTGCCGCTCTGGATGCACCTGTGGGATACGGCGGGCATCATGGAGCGGCTTGTCCGGCAGTGGCTTCCGGAAAGTGCAAAACGGGCCATGGGCTTTGAGCGCGAGGAAGCGTTGCTCGCACATGCCCGGTTTCTGGGCGGAATCCATGATATAGGCAAGGCTACGGTAGCCTTTCAGGCAAATATCCTGCGCACTCTGCCGGAGGCACGGCAGCGGCTGGAAATGTTGACGCCGCTGGACTGTCCTGAACAGAACCGCCGGGAGTCGCCGCATGCCCGGGCGGGCGAGGCAATCCTGCTGTGGGATGATTGTCCCGGCGGGATAGCCTCCATTGTGGGAGCGCATCACGGCAAGCCACAGAGCTGCGCGGCGGTCGATGATCAGTTGGAGTGCTGGGAGAGCAACTACTACCCCAAGGGACAGGAAAAGGTCTGGCAGGGCTTCTGGACAGAACTGCTCATGACTGTTTTGCAGGACTGCGGCTTTGATGATATGGCGGAACTGTACGACCTGGACCCGCAGGAGGAAGTGCTTCTGACCGGACTTCTGATCATGGCAGACTGGATCGCCAGCAATACGGAATACTTCCCCCTGATCCCGGTAGAGGAGCTGGGCAGCATGGAAGATTACCCGGCGCGGGTGGACAGGGCGTGGAAAAAGCTGGCGCTGCCCTTCCCGTGGGAGGCACAGCCGGGCATCGCAGACCCGCAGGAGTTTGCGGTGCGGTTCGGCTTTGCGCCCAATGCGGTGCAGAGGGCTGTTCTGAAGGCTGCAGATACCGCAGCGGAACCGGGCATTCTGATCTTGGAAGCACAGATGGGCGTGGGCAAAACCGAGGCGGCGCTGGCCGCTGCGGAGATCATGGCCAGCCGGTTCGGGCTGGGCGGTGTCTTTTTCGGGCTGCCCACACAGGCCACGGCAAACGGCATCTTCCCCCGGCTGCTTGGCTGGGCAGACACGCAGTCTGAGGAGACGCTGCCGCAGGCTATAAAGTTGGCGCACGGCATGGCAGAACTGAACGAGAACTATTTGCGGTTACAGGGGCACGGGGTGCAGCTGGAGGAGGACGCGCAGGAAGAGCATCAGGTGCAGGTACACCAGTGGTTTCGGGGAAACAAGCAGGCACTGCTGGCAAACTTTGTGATTGGCACAGTGAATCAGCTGCTGCTGGCGGCACTTGCCCAGAAGCACGTTATGCTGCGGCATCTGGGGCTTGCGGGCAAGGTGGTCATTATTGATGAGTGCCACGCCTACGATACCTACATGAACTGCTATCTGGACCGGGCACTGGAATGGCTGGGCTGGTACAAGGTGCCGGTCATTCTGCTTTCGGCCACCCTGCCTGCCCGGCGGCGCGCGGAACTGGTCGAGGCCTACCGGCAGAAAAAGGCTGCCCCGGACGCTCCGTGGAAAACCAGCTGCGGCTATCCGTTGCTGACATGGACGGATGGCGCAGAGGTAAAGCAGACGGCCATCCCATCGGACGCACCCGGTCAAACGGTGCAGATAACTACGCTCACAGAGCCGGAGCTGCCCGCGCTGCTGCGCCGGAAACTGGCCGAGGGCGGCTGCGCGGGGGTGATCGTAAACACGGTCAAAAAAGCGCAGAAGATCGCGCAGCTGCTGCGGGAAAGCCTGCCGGACAAAGAGGTGCAGCTGTTCCATGCGCAGTTCCTGATGCCGGACCGCGCGGCGCGGGAAAACCAGCTGATGGCACGCATCGGCAAGGGATCCACGCCGAAGGAACGGAATGACCTGATCGTGGTGGGTACGCAGGTGATGGAGCAGTCGCTGGACATTGATCTGGACGTTCTTGTTACAGAGCTTTGCCCTATGGATCTGCTGCTGCAGCGCATTGGACGGCTGCACCGCCACCACCGCAGCCGCCCCGCCCCGTTGCAGCAGGCCTGCTGCGCGGTGCTGGACACCGGGGAAGATGCCTTTGACGCAGGCAGCGAGGCGGTATATGGACAGTGGCTGCTCTGGTGCACCCGGAAGTTTCTGCCCCGGAGCATCCGGCTGCCGGAGGAGATCTCTCCGCTGGTGCAGCAGGTCTACGGCTGGGAGCGGGAAGCTCCCGGCGGGGCGCAGGGCGAGGAAATGCGCTGCATATATGAGCAGACACAGGAGAAAAAGAAAGCACGCGCCGAGGCGTACCTTGTGCCGCAGCCGGAAACGCACCGGCTGGCGCAGCTGAACACGCTGGACGACTGGATGCAGAACGAGGGCGCCCGCTCCGACCCGGCAGCCCGGGCGGCAGTGCGGGACGGCGACCCCTCGGTAGAGGTGCTGGTGATGCAGCGTTGGGCAGACGGCAGCATCCACTTTCTGCCGTGGCAGGAGGGCGGCAGTGCCGTAGCTGCCGACAGCCCGCCCCTGCCGGAAACAGCACTGAAGATCGCCCGGCAGAAGCTGCGGCTCCCGGCGGTGTTCGGCAAGGCGTGGAAGGTGGATAGGGTCATCAGGGAGTTGGAAGCGGACAACCGCAGCCGCCTTGCGGCGTGGCAGCTGTCGCCACTGCTGCACGGAGAACTGATCCTGCTGCTGGACGAAAACCTGACTGCCCGGCTTGCGGGCATGGAACTTTGTTATGACCGTGAAAACGGCCTGTATTACCAAAAGGAGGAGACGGATGAAGGAAATTGAATTCAACCTGCTGACCGAACCGTGGATACGGGTGCGGCTGCGGGACAACACGGTGCGGGAAGTGTCCCTGACCGAGGCGCTGGTGTCGGCGCAGGATTATGTGGACCTTGCGGGCGAGATGCCCACCCAGAACGCCGCCGTGCTGCGGCTGCTGCTGGCGGTGCTGTTCACCGTGTTCTCCCGGGTGGATGCAAAGGGAGAGCCCCGCCCGCTGCTGCAGAGCGATGATGCACTGGAGCGCTGGAGCGCGCTGTGGCAGCTTGGGCATTTCCCGGCAGAGCCTGTCCGGGACTATCTGGAGCAGTGGAAGGACCGTTTCTGGCTGTTCCACCCGACACACCCCTTCTGGCAGGTGCCGCAGGCAAAGATCGGCACGGAATACGGCGCAGCCAAACTCAACGGTGAAATGTCGGAAAGCAGCAATAAACTCCGGCTCTTTCCGCTGTATGCGGGGCAGAGCAAGGAGCAGCTGAGCTATCCGCAGGCGGCGCGGTGGCTGCTGTGTGTGAACGGCTATGATGACACCTCCGCAAAGCCAAAAGGAAAGGGGCTTCCGTCCGTAGGAGCCGGGTGGCTGGGCAAGATCGGTTTTATTCAGGCACAGGGCGAAAATCTGTACGAGACCCTGATGCTGAACCTGACGTTGCTGCGCGACGGCCGGGAATGCTGGGGCGAAAGCAAGCCCTGTTGGGAACTGGAAGCACCAAAGAGCGCGGAACGGACAGAAATTTGCTGCCCGGATAACCCGGCACAGCTGCTCACCCTGCAATCCAGAAGGCTGTTGCTGCACAGGACAGGGGAGAATGTGGATGGGTTCTGTCTGCTGGGAGGAGATTTCTTTCCCAGAGAAAACGTCTTTGCCGAACAGATGACCATCTGGCGCACGATGCCAATCAAGAAAAATGAACCGGTGGTGTTTGTGCCCTGTCGTCATGACCCGGCCAAACAATTCTGGCGGGAGTTCCCGGCGGTCTTTTGTCAGGACAGCGGGCATCGCCCGGGCGTTGTGTGCTGGATCGAAAAGTTGCAGGAAAAGAGATTGAAACTTCTGGATCCCCGCAGAAAGGTACATTTCCGCATCTCCGGTGTCCAATATGGCGATAAGGACTTCTTTGTAAATGATTCTTTCAGCGACAGCCTGACCTTTCAGGCAGGGATTCTGGATGAGATAGGGCGCCCATGGCAGAGCCGGATCGTCAGAGAAATCGAGCGCTGCGAACAGACAGCGGCGCTGATCGGGCGTTTTGCACAGGAGCTGGCAATTGCCGCCGGTGACCGGAATGAAAATGCAGGCGGCGCGGTTCGTGCACAATTCTACTTTGCGGTGGATCAGCCTTTCCGGCAGTGGCTGCAGGCAGTAGACCCGGAGCAGGACGACCCGGATGAGGCAGTGCTGCGCTGGCAGGCGCAGGCGCGCAGCATCGCGGAAAAGCTGGGAAAGCAGATGGTGATGGAGGCCGGAAACGCCGCCCTGAAGGGACACCGCATTGTGGTGGATAAGGACAAAAAGACCGAGCGCACCATCCTGTATACCGCGCCAAAGGCCTATAATCATTTCCGCACAAGGCTTTGGGAGATCTATCCCAAAACAGAACCATAAAGGGGGAATTGTATGAAAACACAGGACGTCAAACTGTATGCGGCGCAGCAGCTGCACAGGCTTCAGGCTCTGCCGGACAACCAGCGGCGGGCAGAACTGGCAAAGCTGCGGCGGGGTATCGGCCACGCACCCGGCGAGCTGCCGGAGCTGTGGGGAAGTTTTTTGCTGGAAATGCCGGAAAGCTTTCAGGGCCGCAGTGCTCCCTCGGCGGCAGAGTGGGCGGTCTACCTTGCCCTGACCCTGTATGCTGTGCATCAGCAGGGGAATGACCGCCCCATGAACTGCCCCGGCAACACGCTGGGGCGTGTGGTGCGGCAGCTGGCAGAGCGGAACAGTGCCGGACAGGACTGGACCGAGGCCAGTGTGCTCCGGCGGTTCAATGCGCTGGCCACCGCAGAAGAAATTACCGAGATCAGCTACCATCTGCGGGGCATGATCCAGTTGTTGAGTGCGGCAAAGGATGGCGGCATCCCGCTGGACTATCCGCAGCTTGCGGCAGATCTGTATGAATTGCAATGCACCGACCCGCGATATGCACAGACCCCTGCCAATGTCCGTCTGCGGTGGGGGCAGGACCTGTACCGCGACCCGAAGCCTGCACCGAATGAGAAAGAAAAGGAGAATTGACCATGAAGAAGCGCCTGTATGTTGATTTCCACATTTTGCAGACCGTCCCGCCCAGCTGCATCAACCGGGACGATACCGGCAGTCCCAAAACAGCCGTGTACGGCGGTGTGACCCGTGCCCGGGTATCCTCGCAGGCATGGAAGCATGCCATGCGTGCAGCCTTTGCGGAGAATGCTCAGCTGGACGTGGGCAAGCGCACCAAAAAGGCCGCAGAACTGGTAAAGGAGCAGATCCTTGCACTGGCTCCGGAGCTGGATGCGGACAAGCTGGCAAAGAAAGCGCTGGAGAATGCGGGCATCAAGAGCGACGACAAGGGCACCAAGGCACTGTTCTTCATGAGCACTGCGCAGGCAAAGGCATTGGCAGAGCTGGCTGTGGAGGGCTCTGCGGATAAAAAGCAGTATCGGGATGCCCTGAAAGCAGTGCCCTCGATGGACATGGCGCTGTTTGGCCGCATGGTGGCAGATGACCCTTCTCTGAACTATGACGCCGCTGCGCAGGTGGCGCACAGCATCTCCACCCATGCCGTGCAGAACGAGTACGATTACTTTACCGCCGTGGATGACTGTCAGGCAGAGGACAACGCCGGTGCAAGCCATCTGGGCACGGTGGAGTACAACTCCTCCACCCTGTACCGCTATGCCACAGTGAACGTGATGGAGCTGGCCGGGCAGCTGGGTGCAGCGCAGGCAGCGGAGACGGTGCGGGCCTTTGGTGAGGCGTTCCTCTTCTCCATGCCCACCGGCAAACAGAACACCTTTGCAAACCGCACTCTGCCGGATGCGGTATATGTGACCCTGCGGGAGGATCAGCCAGTGAACCTGTGCGGCGCATTCGAGCGTGCCGTGCCCCGCAGTGCGCAGGGGTATGCCGCGCCTTCCAAGGCAGCACTGGCGCAGTATGCGCAGCAGATGTACAGCAGCTTTGCCGAGGCTCCGGCGCAAAGCTTTACCGTGGGCAGCGGGCTGGAGGTGCTGGCTCCGGCGCAGACGGCAAAGGCGATGCTGGACGCACTGGAAAAGGCTGTCCGGGATGTGCTTGCCGGAAATGAGGTGGGGTAATGGCAACGCTGTTGCTTCGGCTGGCAGCGCCTTTGCAGGCGTGGGGCGCGGACTCTAAATTTGAGACCCGCAAGACGGGCCGGGAACCCACCAAGAGCGGCGTGATCGGTCTGTTGGCGGCAGCTCTGGGGCTGCGGCGGGACGAGAGCGAAGCACTGACCCGGCTGACTGGGCTGCGGTTCGGCGTCCGCGTGGAGCGGGAAGGGCAGCTGCTGGTGGACTACCACACGGCAAAGACGCAGGACGAAAAGACCTCTTATGTGACCTACCGCCATTATTTGCAGGACGCCGTGTTTCTGGCCGGCATTGAAAGCGAGGATGCCGCCCTTTTGCAGCAGCTGCAGCAGGCACTGCTGCACCCGGCGTTTCCGCTGTATCTCGGCCGCCGCTGCTGCCCGCCTACCCTGCCGCTCTGTCTGGGCGTACGCCCGGGCAGCTTGCAGGAGGTGCTGCAAGCGGAACCGCCCCTGTGCCCGGGACGGCAGAGCCGGATTTTGTTGGACGCCGACCCGCTGGAGCCGGGCACGGCTCCGCAGCGGGATGTGCCGGTGAGCTTTGACCCGCATCATCGGCAGTACGGCTACCGCTCGGTATGGGAGCTTTGGCAGAAAGTGCCGGACAGCCCGGAGACTACGGAGCACGATCCGTTCCGGGAATTGTAAAAAGGGGGCGAGAGAATGTATTTATCACGGGTAGAACTCGATCCCACCCGCCGCAGCACCATGGCTGCGCTGGCGGCACCGCAAAAACTGCATGGCGCAGTGGAAAGCGCTTTTGCAGGGGAGCGCCGCCGCAGACTGTGGCGGTTGGATCGTCTGGGAGAGCGGCTGTATCTGCTGCTGCTCAGCGAGGATGCGCCGGAGCTGTCCGGTGTGGTGGAGCAGTTTGGCACCGGAGCGGCTGCGGAGACCCGCAGCTACGACCCACTTTTGCAGCGGGTGGAGCCGGGCAGCTGCTGGCAGTTTCGGCTGACTGCAAACCCCACCAAAAGCTGCAAAGACCCCCAAAACCCCGCAGCGCGGGGAACCGTGGCCGCACATTGCACGACACAGTACCAGAAGCAGTGGCTGTTGGAGCGCGCTGCAAAGCACGGCTTTGCCCTGCAGGACGAGGGATTTACCGTGACCCGGGTGCAGTGGCAGCATTTTGCCAAGCACGGCACCCGGCCGGTGACCCTGTTGGCAGTGACCTATGAGGGCATTTTGCAGGTGACCGATGCAGAGCAGTTCCGGGCACTGCTGTGTCAGGGCATGGGGCGCGGCAAGGCCTATGGCCTTGGACTGATGACCGTTATGCGCGGAGGAAACTGAGATGGACGAGATGCCGGGCATGATTCGGCCGGACCTGCAGGCGCTGTCGCAGCATTTTCAGCTGGCAGAAAAAGTGGAGCATCGCGCCCTGCCGGACTGCCGTCTGATACAACAGGTTTATTGCAAACTGAAGGAAACAGCGGTACAATAGCAACGGGAGGCATGGTGCTACGGGATCTTTTTAGTCTTTTCCCCGCATACGCGGGGGTGATCCCTGTGCCAGCATACTGTCCTTGTTTTTCTGCTCCTTTTCCCCGCATACGCGGGGGTGATCCCTGGTTAATGTTGACGTGATATCGACCGCCGCCGCTTTTCCCCGCATACGCGGGGGTAATCCCCACTCGTTCCAGATCTTGACGTAAGCTCGGAACTTTTCCCCGCATACGCGGGGGTAATCCCCACTCGTTCCAGATCTTGACGTAAGCTCGGAACTTTTCCCCGCATACGCGGGGGTGATCCCATTCGTAGTAAGCCTTAGCTCGATTACTCTGACTTTTCCCCGCATACGCGGGGGTGATCCCCTTGCTGGCTATAAGCTGGAACGCTCCACTGACTTTTCCCCGCATACGCGGGGGTGATCCCGATACCGAAATCTACATTTACTCCGCATCCATCTTTTCCCCGCATACGCGGGGCTTACCCAAAGACCCCTCGCAAGGTTTTGCGCGAGCGCCTGAAAAAAGTACCCATAAAGCAAACGAACCGCCCCGGTTTCCGTGATGGAAGCCGGGGCGGTTTTTGTGTACAGGAGACCGGGGGCAAGGGCAGTTCCTCCGACCTTGCGCTTTCTGGCATTTCAGGGAAAAATGCGCAAACAAAAAGCAGGCAGTGTCGTGGAAAGGAGGAGGAAAGCGACACTGCCTGCTGTATAGGAACCCCTGAACATTGCGGCTTGGTCAGGAGGGATTTGGTAGTCTGTCCGCCGTTCTGGCTATTGCCTCGCATAGAAACGGGAGACAGTTTTTTATGGGCCTGCTGTGCGCCGCTGCTGCGGCCGCACCCGCAGGGAAATGTGCCTGCATGGGCTTTTGCGGGGAGAACCTTTCGGAGGTTATGGGGGATGTCCGTTCCGTTCTCCCTGAGTGCACCCTTATTATGCCAGACAATCGTGGCAATTCTTTGTGGTAAATTTGAACAGTTTGCAAATAAACGCCCTGCCCATGAAAAAAGACTGCTGAAAAGTCCGCACTTCTCAGCAGTCTGAATCTGAAATTTTTGCGTTACACCCCAAAGAACTCCTTGGCGATGTCGGCGCTGCGCTTGGCGTCCTTGGCGTACCAGTCCGCGCCGATCTTCTCGGCGTATTCCGGGGTCAGCACGGCACCGCCTACCATGATCTTGCAGTCCAGCTGCGCCGCGTGCAGGGCGGCGATGGTCTCCTCCATGCTTTTCAGGGTGGTGGTCATCAGCGCCGAAAGGCCTACCAGATGCACATCCTTTTCCCGCACGGTATCCACCACCGTCTCCACCGGCACGTCCCGGCCAAGGTCCAGTACCTCAAAGCCGTAGTTTTCCAGAATGACCCGGACGATGTTCTTGCCAATGTCGTGCACATCGCCCTTGACGGTGGCAAGGACGATACGCCCCTTGCTGGCGCTGCCCTCGCCCTTTTGGGCAATGGCGGTCTTGATCTCCTCAAAGGCGCTCTGGGCGGCGCTGGCGGCCTGCAGCAGCTGCGGCAGGAACAGGGTGCCTTTTTCGTACTTGGCACCCACGATGTCCAAAGCGGGGATCAAGGCTTCGTCCACCACCTCCAGCGGCTGCTTTTCCGCCAGCAGGGCACGGGTATGGGCGGCGGCGTCACCCTTCAAGCCCTTTTCCACCGCTTTCATCAGGGCGGCGTAGGGGCCGGTAAGTTCTGCTTCGGCAGCACTGGCGGCAGGCGCGGCTTTTGCAGCCTGTGCCAGCGCAGTGCTGGCGGGCACGCGGTCGGCAAAGCGCTCGATGTACTTTGTGCTCTGCTTGTCCCGGTTGGTCAGCACGTTATAGGCGTACACCGCAGCCATCATCTCCTCGCTGGAAGGGTTCATGATGGCAAGGTCCAGCCCGGCGTACATCGCCATGGTCAGGAAGGTGGTGTTCAGGTAGGTGCGGCAGGGCAGACCAAAGCTGATGTTGGACACGCCCAGCACGGTGCGCACTCCCAGCTCCTTTTTGCAGGCTTCCAGCGCCTGCACCGTGGCCAGCACATCCTCCTGCTGGGCGCTGGCGGTCAGGGTGAGGCAGTCGATGTAGATATCCTCTCGGGGAATGCCCGCTGCCAGTGCGGCCTCGGTGATGCGGCGGGCAATGGCTACGCGGTCTTCGGCCTTGGGCTGGATGCCTTTTTCGTCGATGGCCAGCCCCACGATGGCGGCACCGTACTTTTTGCACAGCGGCAGGATGGCGGCAAGTTTTTCCGGCTCACCGTTGGTGGAGTTGACGATGGGCTTGCCGTTGTACACCCGCAGACCCCGCGCCAGCGCCTCCACGTTGGAGGAGTCCAGCTGCAGGGGCAGGCTGGTCACGCTTTGCAGAGCCTTGACCACCTGCTCCATCAGCACCGGCTCGTCCACGCCGGGCGCGCCCACGTTCACGTCCAGGATCTGCGCCCCGGCTTCTGCCTGACTGACGGCCTGTTCCAGCACATAGTTCATGTCGCCTTCCCGCAGTGCCTGCTGGAAGCGCTTTTTGCCGGTGGGGTTGATGCGCTCGCCCACCACCGTGATGCCGTCCACTGTGACCGTGTCCACCGGGGTGCACAGCACCGAGGGCATCCGGTGCGCGGGACGCCCCGGTGTGCAGCCTGCAAAGGTGCCGTTGAGCAGCTTGATGAACTCCGGGGTGGTGCCGCAGCAGCCGCCGGCGGCAAACAGGTGCAGCTCCCGGTAGGGCTTCATCTGCAAGGCGAACAGCTGCGGGGTGATATCGTAACCGCTGCCGTCCGCCCGGGGCAGACCAGCGTTGGGCTTGACGAACACCGGGAAGTTGCCGGGCACGGCTTCCGCCAGCCGTTTTGCCATGGGGAAGATCTCCTTGGGGCCCAGCGAGCAGTTGATGCCCACGGCGTCTGCCCCCAAGCCCCGGGCGGTGGCGGCAAAGCTTTCCACCGTGCAGCCGGTAAAGGTGCGCCCGCCCGCTTCAAAGCTCATGCTGGCCAGAATGGGCAGATGCGTATTCTCCTTGGCTGCCAGCAGGGCGGCCTTCAACTCGTACAGGTCGGTGTAGGTCTCAAAAAAGATCAGGTCTGCCCCGGCGGCTTCGCCTGCCTTGACGATGCGGGCATACTCAGCCACAGCATCCTCAAAGGCCAGCGTTCCGCTGGGCTCCAGCAGCTCGCCCAGCGGGCCCACGTCCAGCGCGGTCAGCGCACCGTAGGGCGCACAGGCGCGCTTGCAGTTTTCAATGCCTGCGGCGATGACCTGCTCCAGCGTGTAGGCGCTGCCCGCCAGCTTATGGGCAGAAGCGCCGAAGGTGTTGGCGTTGACGATGCGGCTGCCTGCCGCAGCGTACTGCCCATGGATGCCCTCGATGAGTGCCGGGTCGGTGATGTTCAGCTCCTCCGGGCGTGCGCCCAGCTTGAGCCCGGCAGCTTGCAGCATGGTGCCCATGCCGCCGTCCAGCAGGATGGTATTGCTCTGCTTGAAAAGTTCATTCACTTGCACAGGTCTTTCCCCTCTTTCTGTATTCGCAGCGGGTGCGCAGCACACAATGGCCGCACCCGGCCAGCTGTCCCTTTACCGGGTGGTCGCTGACCCCCAGCAGGGCAGTCACGCTCTTGCGCGGGGTCATCAGGTTGGTGTCGGTGACGCACAGCCCGGTCTTGCGCACCGTGTCCAGTGCCGCTGCCACCAGCGGCTGTACGGCGATGTCCCAATCGCCGTAGCCGGGCGAAAAGCGCCCGGTCAGATACTTTCCCTCCGTGGCCGCCCACTGGCGCAGCTGCGCCTCGGCGGCATCGGCGGCCTGCTCGGCCAGTGCGCTGCCCAAGGCGTCGGAGGCTACCCCGGCGGCAATGTCGCCCACGCCCGCCCGGCGGATCTGGGCATCCACCCCGGGGCCCAGCGTTACCGCCAGCAGAATGGCCTGTGTGCAGCCGGTCAGGTGCCTGTGCACATCCTCGCCGGGCAGAAGTCCGGCCTCGGTCAGGGCGGGGGTGTCTGCCAGCAGCCACACCGCCCGGGGTGTCGCCGCCGCCAGCAGCGGCACGGCACATTTTTGCAGCAGCGCCAGCGTGGCGGCGTCCGGCTCGCCGTGTGCGCCGAAATACCGCGCCGCCTGCGCCAGATCGACACTCTGCGGCTTTTCCAAGGCCAGTGGGCGTGGTACACCGATCGCCATGGGCCGCACCTCCTTACTTCGCTCGAATAAAGTACTATTCAGTATACCGCACTTGTGGGCTTTTATCAATCCCGCAAAAGGGGAGGAAATAGAAAAAAGACTGCTCTGTTTTTTGAAAGCGGCCTTACAGTGTGCGCAGTTTTTGCACACCTTCAGATATCCTCCCGGCAATTTCAACAACAAAACAAAAACGCACGCCGATCCTTACCGAATCAACGTGCGTTTGCAGTATCGGAGTGGCGAGACTCGAACTCGCGGCCTCCTGCTCCCAAAGCAGGCGCGCTACCAACTGCGCAACACCCCGGCATCTGGCGGCACGGCTGCACCGCCAGAATATAGTATATCGTTTTTTGTGCGGTTCGTCAATACAGAATCCGCAGTTAGGGGCATCGGTGCTTTTCGACTTTTTCAGCCAATAAAAGCAGCAGTGAGGAAGCGGGCGATGACGGGCATCTTTTGCAAAAAGGTGAGGCTTTGGTGCAACTGCCGAAAAGCGGATGCAAAAACTGGACAGAACACAAAACTTGTTGCGCTCTAGTTGCAAGCAAGCCGGAAAGGTGCTATCATAACACTATATCGCCGGGAAGTGCGGCGGTGGGAAATCAGACAGAGGCTGAAAAGAAAGGCACGGCGTAAGCGATGACGATACAGGAATGCTATAAAAAGATGGGCGCAGACTATCAGGAGGTGCTGGGGCGGTTGCACAACGAAGCCATGATCGGCAAATTCGTGCGGATGTTTTTGCAGGACAATAGCTTTCAGATCCTGGAGGAAGCGCTGCGCAGGGGAGACGTAAAAGAGGCATTCCGCGGAGCGCATACCCTCAAGGGCGTCTGTCAGAATCTGGGTTTTTCCAATCTGTACGCGCCCACCTATACCCTGACCGAGACCCTGCGCGCCGGGCAGCTGGAGGGCACACAGGAGCAGTTTGCAAAGGTGGCAGAGCAGTATCAATGCACGATGGACGCCATCCGTGCACTGGACTAAAATATAATGCGGTGCCGGGCGGCTTTCGGGTTGCCCGGCATTGTTCTTTTATGGGTGCGATTAAAAACGCAGAACCGCCCCTTGTACCGCCGCGCAGTTTGCGGTATGATAAACAAAAAGAGGGAAGGAGAACTGTTATGTCCAAACATATCCTTGTCTGCCTGCCCATCAGTGCAGAGCAGAGGGCCCGCATTGAGGCGGTGCAGGGCTTTGCATATCGCTTTACCACCCCGGATACTGCCACGGTGGAGGATGCCCTGTGGGCAGATGCCGTGCTGGGCAATCTGCCGGTGCCGCTGATCCGGCAGAACGGCCATCTGGAGTGGTTCCAGTCCAACGCAGCCGGCCCCAATAACTATCTGGAGCCGGGGGTGCTGCCGGAGAAGTGCATCGTGACCAACGCCACCGGCGCTTACGGTCTGGCCATCAGCGAGTGTATGCTGGCAATGTGGCTCAGCCTGCTCAAGGAATTGCCCACCTACCGGGACAACCAGCGGGAGCACCGCTGGGCACCCACCGGCCACTCTGTGGGCAGTATTGCGGGCAGCCGGGTGCTGTGTGTGGGCATGGGCGATATCGGCTCTAACTTTGCCCGGCGGGCTCATGCGCTGGGTGCTGAGGTGGTGGGCGTGCGCCGCACCGTGCACCCGGATACTCCTTGCCCGGACTACTGCACCCGGGTGGTGGCGCAGAGCGCATTGGACGCAGAATTGCCGCAGGCCGACCTTGTGGCGCTGAGCCTGCCCGGCACGCCGGAGACACTGCATCTGTTCAACGCAGAGCGGCTGGCGCTCTGCAAGCCCGGTGCCATCCTGCTCAATGTGGGGCGCGGCACTGCCGTGGACGGCGAGGTACTGGCAGCCGCCGTGCACAGCGGGCAGCTTTCCGGCGCAGGGCTGGACGTGACCGACCCCGAGCCGCTGCCGCCGGAGCATCCTCTGTGGGCAGAGCCGAACGTGATCATCACACCCCATGTCACCGGCGGCTTCAGCCTGCCCAAGACGCTGGACAACATCGTGGATATCTTTGCACATAACCTCAAACGCTATGCCGCCGGTCAGCCGCTGGATAACCAGATGGACCGCCGCACCCAGTACGCCAGCGGCGCACGGCTGCAAAGCACCCTGTAAAATGCAAAAACTGCCGCACAATTGTGCGGCAGTTTTTTGTGGTTTACAGCATCACTGCGCCTGTGCAAGGCAGGCGTCCATGGCGGTAAAGATGGCCTCGCTGGTCATGGTGGAACCGGTGATGGCGTCCACACCGGCGGTGGAGCCGGTCTGTGTCAGCTGGGCAGCCAGCGTCTCGGCAGCTTTGCCGCCCAAGTCCGGGGTCTCGGCAGAGGCGTCCACCTGTACGGCGGTCACCTTGCCGCCGGTCACGGTGACTGTGACGGTCACCTCGCTCAGGCAACCCTGCGCAGAGGAGGTGTAGCTGCCATCGGTCAGAGGTGCGGCGTTGTCGGCGGCGGGTACGGTGCCGGTGTTGTGGATATACAGGTTCAGCACAATGCCCATCAGCACGGTGGCTGCCAGCA
>ERZ1034976.563-NODE-563-length-34340-cov-4.505002_pt1 | contig 34340 bp, 21 predicted proteins | sample MGYA00520623_ERZ1034976 | MGnify/ENA primary metagenome ERZ1034976 (study PRJEB33766, sample SAMN09781774) | gut metagenome | biome: gut microbiome | host: Homo sapiens | place: Madagascar | study: EMG produced TPA metagenomics assembly of the PRJNA485056 data set... | reverse complement strand
ATACAGAAATTCTTTATTAAAATTCCCCAATTTTACATTTCCGTCTGCCAACCGCTCAACTTCTGATGTTTCCTCGGAAAACCGTTTCAAGCCTTCCATAACCGAGAAATAAAAGAACCCATCCTCCCATTTCATCACATTATATACAGAATCTTCGATATCACTGTTGCTTTTGTTCTGTATCGTCAGGTTTCCATTTTCTGATTCACCTTTTTCCAGTTCAAAATACATCTGAGCTACCGGATTTACAAGTTCTTCCTGATTGCTTTTCCCATCATTTTCCGTTTCACTTACATTCCGTGTCGTTTCTGCTCCCTCTGTAAAGGTACAGCCAACCAGACATAGCATAATAAGAAAAATCAGAAATGACACAATTCCACCTGTCTTTTTTGTATTTGAAATCATTTCGATTCGCTCTTTCAGTCTCTTTGCGCCGCCACTCATAGATGTAGTAACTGTAAAGTCCAGTGCCCTGTGGTTCTGTCTCTTTGCCAGAGCAAGCAAAGTATACCCATACTCCTTCCTCTGGTGTTCTCCTTTCAGAATGCGCATCACCGCTTCATCGCAGGCAAGCTCACAATCCTGCTTCATATACCTTACTGCGATCCATACAAATGGATTATAAAAATACAGCACCATACATATATTTCTTAACAGTACCCATAACCAGTCACCATGCCGGTAGTGACAATATTCATGTAATACCATATAATGAAGTCTCTGCTCATTTTGAACCATCTCTTCATCCACATAAATCCGGTTTCCGAACAGAAATGGTGAAGGCAGGTCTTTCAGCAGATAAATCTGCAGTCCGGTTTCTGTATCCCTTTTATACAAACTTCTCTCTTTCAGACAGTATCTGTAAAACCGCAAATTGAACCAAAGCAATCCCAATCCCTGTAACAACGTTCCACACCACCGGAAACCGTATACATAAATACGGTTTCTATGCTGCCAAAGGTCTTCTGTTTGCTGTGCTGTGCCATCTGTCGTTTTCATTTCTGTCTGTGTTGAATCCCGTACCGTTTCCTTCCCCTCTAAAGCCATAACATTCTTCCCCGGTTCCGAACTCACTTTGATTGGAACAGAAACGGCCTGGGCACTGATTTCTTTCTGTTCCCGGAAGATTGCTCTTCCCGAAAGCACATTCTCAATACTCCATCTGCTTTGCACCGGAACAAACGGTTGAAGCATGAATAATATCATTGCGACAATCCATATTCCATACTGCATCCTTCGTGTAATTCGTCCCCAAGCAATCTTTCGAAGAATTAAAATTCCGGTCACTACAACTCCCCATTTTACGATTTCCAACCTTATTCCCCCTTACGTTTTTCCAATATGCGAATCAATTCGTCGATATCCTCATCGCTAAGCTTCTCCTGCTCCAGCATGGATGCCATCATGAGACCACGATTTCCCTTGAACACTTTGTTCAGAAAATTCTGCTCCTCCTGAACAACGGCCTCTTTACGATCCAGATCTGTATAATATAATTTGGCTCTTTCCCCTTCTATGTAATGAATGATCTTTTTGCTTTCCATTCTTTTTAAATATGTCATGACGGTATGCTTAGTCCATCCGGTTTCCTCTTGTAATTCTTTCGTAATCTGCATCATCGTCTTGGGTTGTTCCTCCCACAATACATTCATAATTTTCCATTCTGCATCTGATATTCTGATCATAATTCCCTTTCCGAATCCTTTTCCTGCCGCACAAGCCGTAATGTCCAGTGCAGCGTAGTTCCTACTTTATTTCTTTTCGCAGGTAGACATCTGTACACCAATAAGATAACATTGAGGTTGACATTTGTCAACCTTTGTTTGCCAAATATGCCTGGATACAAACACTCCGGTCATACTGGGCAGGATTTGCAAGTCTCTGAATAGCTGGCTGCAAAATAAAAAGTCAGGAAACTCTACCTGCGGCTTTCCCGCAATCGTTTCCTGACTTTTCGATCTTATGATATTTCATAAATCATCGTATCGTGCAAACCATCCCTCCACAATCAGCTTCGGGCTCATTAATGCATGGGCAATGGCGAACGGATCGTCTGCCTCACAAGCGGCATCCGTGTCAAGAATGACGCGAATTCTTTTCTCGTCACTTACCTCATATTGTAATGACATCTGTGTATCCTCCTATTTCAACTCCATACTCTCTGATTTTCCCATCTGAATCGTGTATTCCATCTCGCCTCCATCATCCGCAGGCATTCTGCATACTATAACACATTAGCACTTACCATCTGCCCCCAATTATTGTGTCCGATCGGCAATGTCTGATACCCCGGATTCTCTCTTTCATCCAACACGAATCTCTCCACCTCCAGTTCTGGAATGGAGTCTATGTTATTCTGAAGATACTGGTCAATGGTCCATTCTGCCCTTCGGACGCGTTCCTTCAAGCCTCCGATTCTCAGATCAAGGACATCCATGCCAAAGGGTTTATTCTCCCGATACCATTGATCCGAAAGTTTCGTATGAAACACTTCTATACGGGATAACAAGGTACCGAGCCTTTCCTTTAATTCCAATAGTTTTTCTCTATCTTTTTCATCATACGCTTTTTTCAGTTCTATTCCAATGGTACATTTCATCTCGAGAACCCGGGAAAGTGCCTCCAGATTTTCAAAAATGTACGCATACTCTCCGGCACGTTTTCCCGCCTCAGCCAGGTGCTGTGCACACTGCCTGAAATGAGCCGGATAGGTTGCCGCATCCACATGCCGGTCATAAAGTCCAAGCAGAATATCCTGATAGAACAGATACTTCTGCGGTCCGACCGATACTCGTCCCGGACTCGGGTTATCCGGAGTAAGATTTAAAGAATCCAGCCACCGGAAATCCTCAAGCTTCATATGACAGCAGGTCTGCAATCTTCTGGAAATCACTTCATCCGGCTCAACATATCCCTTGTAGCAAAATTCCGCATAAATCTGAAGAACAGGCATGGTGACAAAGCTTGAACATTCCGCTCCGTTATCTCCCCATGCGGTTACCAGAACATGTTTGATTCCATGCTCTTTGCAACAGGGTAATGCTTCCCTCGAAGCATACGCCGAATGAACGCATAAAGGTGCAAAGCCATTCCATTTCCAGGCTCCGCCCGCAAATCCGATATGATCCGTAAGCAATTCGTGTTTTTCCAGCATACGATGATATTTTTCTTTACTTCTGCTGTAATAATCCCAATAGATCAGTTCCAGATCTTCCGGAATTTTTTCTCTCACCTTATCGATTCCGGTTAAATCCTCTTCATGATATCCACCGTTATTTAGCATTTTGAAAAACATATCTGACCACATCATTGGTGCAAATCCATACTTATGGCAGATTTCCATGACCTTATTCAAATGCGTCATCATAATTTCCCTGACCGGAAGATATCCATTACGGTTCAGATATTTCCCGCGCCCGGTCAATTCCGCTTCATCCATACCAATATTTATTTTTCTGGAAGAAAAGCATTCCGAACAGGTTTTGATCATTTTTTCCAGCAATTCATAAGTCTTTCCCTCGCCGCACAGCAGAATATCGCCAATATCCCGTACTTCCTGATAGGCATCCCATTTAAAAATCTGGTTCAGATGAGCCAGCGTCTGAATGCAGGGAACCAGCTCTATTCCGAACATCCTGCCATACTGATCCAGTTCCTTCAGTTCCTCACCGGTAAACCGTCCTCTCATATAGCCCCAAAAGGGTTCCCCCGGAATTTCATAGGTGTCCTCGGTATAAAGCAATAAAGAATGAAATCCCATAAGCGCCATCTGTCGAATCTGTTTTTTCAGCGTCCGCAGATTTACGACTGCGTTTCTGGAATTATCCAGCATATAAGACAAATCGTTAAAACAGGCATGTTCTTCCACATCTTCTATCGTCTCCGGATGCTTTTTTGCTGCCAGTTGTTCGATGACAAGCCCCAGCCCACGATAAAATTCAACTTCCCGTTCATAGGAAAGTACTGCCTGTTCCCGTCCGAAACCAATCCTCAGTCCGCTTTCGTTCTTCCGCACGACTACCGGAAAGCCCTGATCGGATTGTTCAAACTCCAGTTCTTTTTCTAATTCTTTCACGCCGTCCTGCTGCCTCTTACTTAATCCCTGCAGCCGGATATTGATTTTCGTTTTCACACTCATCACTGTTTCTCCTGTCCATCCATTCGAACACCGGGTACTGCTTTCATTGCTTCATGATATCGTCAATTACTGTGACCAGCATTTCGGCCTGTTCCCCAAGCCTCCTTGCTCCTATCGATACCGATGCCGTAATCCGCATTCTTCTGCCTCTTTGATGAGGCGCGATCATCCGGATGTCGCCTTCCAGTATATCAACGCCCTCATCCTTCATAGCGATTTTTCTGAATTTCCCATCCTTTTCTATCTTCTGTCCAAATTCAAATTCTTCACATTCGATTCCAAATCCCTTTGGGACTTTTATTCTCAGGTGTACCTTCTCATTGATTCCGTGCAATATACGAATGCGGACTCTGACGCAGAATGTTTCGTTGGTTTTCACCGTTTTCTGATAGGGATAAAATCTGCAGATGAAATCATCGGTCTCATCCGATAACCAGTTTTCCGGCAGTAACTTTTCATGGTATTCCGATACCTGTCGTCCGACATCCTCCAGTTCTTCATAGAAGTTCTCATCCGGATCCACAATCCACGGCCAGTGTCCCGTAGCAATAATATCCGGCGCAATCTTTCGGTACAGCATGGCGGATTTGATGAAGTCATCTTTATGAAATAGATTCTTGTATACAAAATTAGGCAATGTTCTTTCTGCGTACTGATCCCCTCCGAACAGCACCTTTTTACCATCGATCAGCACCTCGATCGCTACGCTGTACTTAGTGTGGCCGGACAACGGATGCAGAATTATTTCATATTCCTCCCACGGGACCGGAGTTTCTAACGGCAGCCGGATATCAACGGGTATGGAATCATACCAGAGACAGGGAACATCATAGTAATCCGGATGTTCCAGCACATCCGCATAATTCTCGGCACACATAATTCTCGTTTGATAATGATCCCTTAACAAATGAAATCCGGCAACATGATCATCGTGGTAATGTGTAGAAATGCAGGCATCGATAGCCGTCACTCCGAACTGTTCCATGAGTGCCGGAATATTATACAGCCATGGTCTTCGTGCACTCTGATCTGTCCCCGCTGCCAATCCGGCCATGAAATCATATCCGTAATCGATCAGAAGGGCTTTTCCCGAATCCGACAGGATCACATAGGAATTGGCCATACTGGTCCGATTAAAAAGCAAATGTTCCGTTATCCTTTCAAACGGAGTATCTCTCAGCAAAAACAATCTTGGATTCTGATGTCTCATTTCCCTTAAATGAGCCAGATTCTCAATGGTTTTCGGAAGAGCCTCTTCCACAGATATACTGTCTCCATGAGCCGGGAGAAGCCGGTCAAAATTTCTTCTCTGTACATCCAGCATGGAAAGAATGGAATATGCAATCCCCTCCCCGCCGTTGTAGGACCACTGTGTGGCAGCAAGTGACCAGACTTTTCCCGGCCGGTATACCAGATCTCCGCTAAACAGAATATGTTCTCCTCCCATCTCCATTCCGATGGATACCGAGCCAACGGTATGTCCCGGTGTCGGGATAATTTCAAACTCATATCCCATAAAGGAATACTTATGATAATCTTCCAGTGTTCCGGCAACCGGGATATCATAACAGGAACTGAAACGATCCTGACGGTTATTGTAATTATTATAGATTTCTCTGGACTGCCAGAGAATTTCAACCTCATCCAGCAGCCGTCTCTCCATATGCGGCACATAAACCGGAAGTTCATACCTATACAGACCTTCTACCTGATCCCTGTGATGATGGGTGACCAGAACAGCCTCCACGCAGCTGATCTGTAAGTCTTCCAGCACCTTCATTACTTCACCGGATCCAAAGTCAATCAGAACCGCTTTCTGCCCCCTCCTGATCACATATACATTACAGGTATCCCGATAAACATACAGGGATTCTCCGATACGCTGCAAACGCTCTTTTTCTCCCCATTTATCGTTCTCGATCAACTGCATGACCTATATCCTCCTGTTTCTTTCTATCCTACTCTCTCTGTTCCTTTTTTACAAGGCGGACATGATGCCTGAGCCACTTTCCACTGGCAATGCGGTATATGAAGCAGACTGCACGGAATACCCAGTCAACGGACATTGCTACCCAGACACCTAATAATCCCATACCCATATTCCGGCCGAACAGATAACTTAATCCGACACGGAATACCCACATGGACAGAATGGAAACCACCATGGAATACTGGGTATCATCCGCCGCACGGAGTGCATTTGGAAGGGTAAACGCCAGTGACCACAATAAAATAGCTGCAATGCTGTGATAGGTGATCACCTGCTCTGCCATCATGGTTCCTTCCGGTGACAGATGATACAAACCAACCAGATTGTGATTTGCCAGCAGAATGATCATATTAAACACTGCCATAACCCCGATAGATACCGAAACCAGTTTCACAACATATTTTCTGGCACTTTCATAGTCTCCGGCTCCAACCAATTGTCCGATAACCGTCAGAAATGTAATTCCCACCGCATTTCCCGGAATATAAGCACATCCGGCGACCATTCCGACAATTGCATTGGCTGCGATTGCTGCTGTTCCGAAACTGACTACCAGACTTTGTACTAAAATTTTACCAACCTGGAAGATGACATTATCAATTCCGGTCGGAATCCCGATCTGCATAATCCTTTTGATTACAGCAAAGTCAATCCTCCACCTGAGTGGGTTACCAAAATAGATATCCCGCTTTTTATTTTTGAGGATGATCCATAGAATAAGTGCACCGGTCATCCGTGAAATCAGGGTAGCTGTTGCAACACCAGCCGCATTCCAGTGTAACACCAGAAGAAAAAAAGCATTTCCGGCAATATTAATCAGATTGAGAACAAATGAAACATACATGGTAATCCTGGTATTTCCCATAACTCTCAAAAGTGCCGAAGCTCCGTTCTGAATAGCCATGAACGGAAAGGAAAGAACCGTAATATAAAAATATATACTCGCATTTTGCATCACCAGTTCTTCCACATTTCCGAAAACGGCTCTCAGAATCAGGGAATTTCCAGCAAGAGAAAGAATCATAATTATCGTTGCCAGACCGGTAATGGATAAAATCAGCTGGCTTGCGGCATGTCTGGCTTTTGCCGGATTTTTTTCTCCGAGCGCCTGTGCCGCCACAACTGCCCCTCCCGTGGAAAAGGCAAGAAATATATTGGTTAAAAGAATATTGATGCTGTCCACCAGTGAAACACCGGACACCGCTTCTTCCCCAACTCTGGCCACCATCAGCGTATCTGCCATGCCGATGGTTACGCTAAGAATCTGCTCTAGAATAAGCGGTATGATAATCGCTGCCAGCTGCTGATTGGTAAAAGTAATCTTCTTCTCATCTGCATTCATCATTTATTCCCCCGTTTCATTATCCTTTACGTAAGGTTTCTCAGCCACTTACCCTTTCTTACTCTCGGTCCGCAAATAAGCAGCTTCCCCGCTTCCTCCATAACAGCCATAAGATACACCATATAAATCGGCCGTTTCAGAACCACTGCCGTCAGAAATACCAATGGCAGTCCTACACACCAGACACCGGTCAGATTCGCCAGAAAGCAATAGATATTATCGCCCCCGCTTCGAAGGATTCCGCAGATATCCATATAAACAACCGTCCGCAGCGGAATGGCTGCTGCCATAATAAACAACATGATTCTGATCTGCTCCTTGGATTGTATGCTGACCTGAAAACCACTCAGAATAAGCGGCGACAGCAGCAGTACGAATCCTCCCATAACCATACCGGTGCAGACTGCAGCCCTCGTAAACAATCTGCTCACCCTTTTGGCCTTTTCAAAATCTCCACTTCCAAGCATCATGCCAAGCATAACACTGGTTGCTGTGCCAAATCCTCCGCAGAACAATAAAGTCAGTTCCTGGATGGACAGAATAATCTGAAGGGATGCCTGTGCCTGCGTACCGGTGTATTTATAAGCGATATTGTATAGATTAGAACCAATTGCATAAACCATCTCACCAAGAATAACCATTCCTCCAAAAGTAAAGAAATGAAGAAACTTACCATATTCTGCAAAACCACAGGTAGTCCTATCCAGATCGCGCATTTCAGAAAGTCTCTTGTTGTCTCCATACGGTCCGGTTGCACTTGTATCTGCTTCATATCGGCTTCCTTTCCTTATATAAGATTTTCCGTCATATCACATAGCCGGAATCCCGTAGGTGTTCTTCTTATCGTCCTGATCGCATAAGGTTCCACCGTAAATTCCATTTGTTCATCCTGCTCCGTTAGTGTAATACTTCCTTCTTTTCCTTCGGTTTCAAAAAAGCGGAACACCATTTCACCGCTTCCGTCTGCTGCCTCCTTCAGGCAGGAAATATGTACATTTTCCGATGTGATATCTGCCAGTGTCTTCTGCCTTAATACCTCCTCACCCGAATGCTGGGAATCGGCCAGACAGACAACCGGCATCTGCATAAAATCCGCTTCCTCAAACAGACGCTTTTTGCTCAGGGATCCGGCATGTGCAAGCAGAGAAATCCGAAAATCAAAGGTGGTCTGATTCATGAAGCTGCCTTCCAGATTGTCCGGAAGTTCTCCACGGCCTCCACGTGCAAAAGAAGAATTGCGCAGCAGAATCAGACGATACTCACTTTCCTTCTGTGAAAACGCATAGATTCCATTGTTCAGTACTGCCAGACCGCTTCCTTCCTTTTCATCTTCGATATCCGCAAATCTGTGTTGATAATTCTCTGGGTTCTCATCCTTACAGTCCACTTTGTTCTCTGCAAGAAATGCGGTTTCGTTCCACACCCTTGGATTTTCTGCCGCCACCGGGACATTCATCGAAATCAGTTTCTGTTTTTCACCATTCCGAAGCTTCATATTCATTTTCAGCTGATCGGAATGGTTTTCCAAAATATAATCCACCATCATCTCGGATTGATGATACGCTAATAAATACCGGACAATCATACGTTTATGGTTGACCTCGAGAACCTTGCTGTCCTGCACTTCAAATCTTCCACATTTTTCCTCTTTCAGAACAAACTCTCCCCAGGCTCCCCGGTCATCCTGATATACACAATAGGAAACCGGCTCTTTCAGGAGTTCCTTTTCCCCTATTTTCATAGATGCCGGAGCTCCTGTCCCGGGATCAAAGGTCACGTGAAGATATCCGTTATCCATCTCCAGCGTCGTAGCCCTCATAGGATCCTCCTGTATTTCAGAATCCGGGCCTTCTGTCGTATAATGATACATGGAATAACCAAACGCCGGTACTTCTGCATCAAAAAGAATCACCTTTCTGGATTCCTTCGCATAATTCCGGTACTCAGAAGTTGCATAAGAGATTTCTCTTTCTTTAAAATCCTTAAGACGCAGCCCCTTTTTTTCAGCACGAGGCACATAAACACTGGCTGCATACAGTCCTTTGTAATCGGATCCGGTCGGATTAAACAATAGAAGCGGAAATCCCTCTCCTCTGGTATCAATAGCATTGGCCATAGCCTGTACGGCACAGTCTCTCATCGTATCTGCCATGGCAATTGCACTTCCAAATTCAAGACACGCAAAATTTCTGGCCGGTTCAATGCTGGTTCCTGCCAGTACATCGTGAAATTGGTTAAACAGAACGCTCTTCCATGCACGTTCCAATTCGACTGCCGGATACCGGTAATATTTCACTCCGAGTCTGGATGCCATGGTACAGAGTGCTTCCGCAGTAAGCATCGCACCTTCTGCCCGTCGGTTTAATGCCTTGATCTCTCCATCCGAGCTGTAGCAGCCGTAAAAAATACGTCCCATTTCTCTTTTCACCGTAGGAAGATCATCCGTCGAAACCGATTCGAAAAAGGCATCTATCGTTGAGAAAGACATTTCCAGATCGGTACGCTCCCGGATCAGTTCCTTGACCGTTTTGATATTATCAATGGTGGGACCGCCGCCATGGTTTCCTACCCCATAAAAAACAGCCATTTTGTCATACTGATATTTCTCCAGCGCCTCAAGACTCTCCTGCAGATTTGTCTCTATGGCCGGTCTGGTCCATGCCATATATTCTCCACCGGTGCGCTCTGCTATGACACTGCTCCCGTCCATGGATTCCCACCGGAACACCGGAGGAACCTCCACATGTTTTTTATCCGGACGTGACATCAGATAATACTTAATCCCACAGCCGCTGCATATTGCCGGCATATTGGATCCGTGACCGAAGCTGTCCACATTATAAGTAGTTACCACGTCCTTACCAAAATTTTCTTTCACAAATTTCTTACTATAAAGAAAATGTCTGACCATACTCTCTCCGGAAGGAATGTCGCAGTCCGGCTCAATCCACATACCGCCCACGATATTCCATCGTCCTTCCGCTACTTTTTGCCGGATTCTCTCAAACTGCTCCGGACAATTGTCCTTCATCCATTGGAGGAATGCGATACTGGACTGTGTAAAGTAAAATTCCGGGAATTCATCCAGTCGGTCAAGCGCTGAGATAAAGGAAGATTTGACCTCCTGCATTCCTTCCGCCTTTTCCCACAACCATACCGGGTCAATGTGTGTATTTCCAATCATATGAATTCTAATCTTCTCCATTGCTTCTCCTTGTTATGTGCCCCTTAGATTGAAATTCGAACTCAAAGCATGGTTATCCGGGTGCTGATCACCTGCTGCCCGGTCAGTTTCCTGCTGTACGAATCCGGCTGTGATCCTCCGGCATAAATCGTATAGGATCCTGCCTCATATCGAAATTCTCCCTCTTCATCAATGATGCAGAATTGTCCGGCATCTATGGTAAAATCCACTTGTCTGCTCTCCCCCGGCTGCAGAAAAACTCTTTTACAGCCAACCAGCTTGTGAACCGGTACTCTGACACTGGCTTCATCATCCCTTAAATATAGTTCCACAACTTCATCCGATGCTGTTTTTCCGGTGTTTCTGACCGATACCGAAAGGGACAGGGATTCCCCACAGGCTATGGTATCCCGGCAGTTTAAATCCGAATAAGCAAACGTTGTATAACTTAAGCCATAGCCAAACGGATATAAGGGCTGCTCCCGAAAAAACTTATAAGTTCTGTTTTCCATACGGTAATCTTCAAATGCCGGAAGGTGATTGGCATTGCTGTAAAAAGTTACCGGCAGTTTTCCCGATGGCGAATAGACTCCGAAAATCAGATCTGCGATTGCCTTTCCTCCCATAGCTCCCGGATACCAGGCCTGAATAATGGCATCTGCATAATTCCCATGCTCAAAATCTACCGCTGATCCCGTCATATTGACCAGAACAACCGGCTTATTCCGTTCTACCACCGTGTGGATCAGGTTTCTCTGGGTTTCCGGAAGTCTCAGATCTTTTTTGTCTCCCGTAAAGTCTTCCAAGTTAAGTATTTCTTCTCCTTCGATTGTTTCATCCATTCCGACAACAAGGATCACAACATCCGCCAGATCCACCTGTTGTTTTACTTCTGCAAGACAGTCGCCGGCATAACCGGGATCCTCCAGCTTATACTCATATAAATGGGAACCCTTGGAATAATTAACCCTCACACCGGGCAGTGCTGCTCTTACCGCCTCAAGTACTGTGTGATACTGATTGGCAGTGCCATGATAATTACCGTTTAAAACGGTAATGGAATTCGCATTTGGACCAATAACCGCTACGTTTTTAAGCGTTGATTTATCTATAGGGAGAATTCCGTTATTCTTCAAAAGAACCAGTGATTTTCTGGCTGCTTCTTCGTTCAGTTTCCGATGCTCCTCGCAATCAATCACCTCATACGATATCGGATCAAAAGGTGTCTTTTCATCAAACATTCCAAGCTTCATTCTGGTAGTCATCAGACGGACGGCGGAGCGGCGGATATCCTCTTCTGTAATAAGACCTTCTTTCAGAGCTGCCAGGAGATACGCATAGGTATTGCCGCAATTCAGATCACATCCGTTTTTGAGTGCGAGTGCGACCGATTCCGTCGGTGTGTCCGTAACCATATGATGCAGATGAAAATCTGCAATTGCCCAACAGTCGGAGGTAAAATATCCTTTAAATTTCCATTTATTGCGCAGAATATCCACCATTAACGTTCTGGATCCACAGCATGGTTCACCGTTTGTTCTATTATATGCTCCCATTACGCCTTCCACATCTGCATCAACAGCTTCCTTAAACTGTGGAAGGTATGTTTCTTCCATATCCTGTTTACTGACAATCGCATCAAATTCATGTCTTTCCTTTTCCGGTCCGGAGTGTACTGCAAAATGTTTGGCGCATGCCGCTGTTTTGAGATACCTTGGGTCATCTCCCTGCAGTCCCTTGATAAAGGCACGACCAAGTTTCCCGATCAGATAAGGATCCTCACCGTAGGTTTCTTGTCCCCTTCCCCATCGTGGATCCCGGAATACATTTAAATTGGGACTCCAAAAGGTAATTCCCTTGTAAATTCCATAGTCTCCATATTTCTGAAAGGTGTTGTATTTTGCCCTTCCTTCCGTGGCAATGACTTCAGCAACCTTCTTTATCATTTCATCATCAAACATGGCTGCCATGCCGATCGCCTGCGGAAAAACCGTAGCCATACCGGAGCGGGCTGCTCCGTGAAGGGCTTCGTTCCACCAGTTAAATGCCTGTACCCCGAGGCGCGGAATGGGTGCTGCATCAAACAGCAGTTGGGAAGCCGCCTCTTCCACTGTCATATGCTCCACTAAATCTTCCGCTCTTTCTTCAAATCCCAGCTTTTCATTTTGATATTTTTCCATCTCCACATTCCTATTCCCATTCCAGCAGATTAACAGCTGTCAGTCTGCCATCCTGTGTAATCTTAAGTGTCTTAAGTTCATCATGTCCAATGACAAATTCATACCTTTTTCCAAGGAACTCCACAGCCGCCGGCGATGTATCCGCCGTATGATCGATACCCAGAATTTCCTCAACTCTTACAATAAAAGAATCATCATCTTCACATTTTTTAATCAGTGCAAGCCGGACTCCGTCTGTAAGAGACCTTCCCATACTATAATTCGCTAACGTGAGGGTTCCCTTATGACAATGATCCATCAGATATTGATAAGGCTCATCCAGTCGTTTTGCAAGCATATTCCACTCCACTGCGGTGTTTTTTCTTCCATGCGGCAGCAATGCCAGTTTGAACTCTATTTTTCCCCAATCGGCATAGTCATAGGTTTCCAGCGGATCATACCAGTTGACGTTATTTCCCTGTGCATACATACTGCTTCTTGCCAGCACCAGTTCCAGCCGGTTCTCATTTAATCCGAAAGAATATCTGCTGTTGTTTGCTAACGTGATTCCCTGTCCGTCCGGCGATGCGATATCCACATACCGGTGCATATAGAACTCACTGTGCGGCATTTTCACATGTTCCTGCTGTCTTCTCGTAATCCCATATGCCGATTCTGCATGTGTTACCGGATTTTCCACTTGAAGAGGCATGCACCATTTCAGCATATTCCACGGCCGGTTAAAGAACAGCCGGTTTTCGATCTGCAGTTCCTTTTCTCCCTGACAGACATAGAATCTCTGCTCAAGCAGGACTCCTTCCGCTTCATAAACGGCGCGGATACACTGCCGAACTTTTCCGCTTTCTACCTTTTCGATAGAGGAAAGCCGAAAAACAATGTTCTTCTTTTCTGCAAAAACCTGCCCCTCCATTTCGCCGCCCCAGGTATCTCTCTGGTCATCCCATACGCTGAGTTTCACCGGTTCCTTCAATGCCTCGTAATTTGTCTCTTTGTCATAAACGGACGCCATATAACCGGTGTTTCTGTCAAATGTAACCCGTATTTTTTCATTTTCCAGCAGATAAGCATCGCTTTCGTCCAGAGACCAGTCATCGTTACAGCATTTTGCGGAAGGTGCAATTACCGCACGATAAACGGTAAATCCCGCTGCCGGGATATCCGCCTGAAATACAATTCCACGTCTTCCTCCCAGGTTGTAATTCCGGGTTTTTGCCTGTGTATGGATTCTCTGATAAAGGATTTCTTCGCCTTTATCGTTCAGAAGTTTTAACGGATCCTTGCAGAACCAGTTCAGCTCCAGGCTGACCGGTCCATGATAAGCTTCACCGTCTGCCGAAAAGAGAAATATCGGGAATCCTTCTCCCCTTGTATCAATCGCATTTACCATGTCCTGCATCATCAGAGCCTGGATATTTTTACAGTCTGCACACACTTTCGACAATTGAAAAACAGCTTCATCTCTTGCTTCTTTTATGGTTGTTCCACCGAGCGTATCATGAAACTGATTAAAGAGAAGCGTTTTCCATAAGTGCTTCAGTTCTTCCTGTTTCTGTGACCATTTTCCAAGCATAGCCGCCCGCATCGAAAGAAAGAAATCCGTATGAAGCAGCCTTTCTTCGGCTTTCCGGTTCATTCTCTTAATACGGAAGTCCATATTGTAACAGCCTTCATTGACATGTTCCAACGGTCCTGTAAGACAGGGCAGTTTGTCCTTCTCTTTCTGAACCTGCGCAAAAAACTCATCATAAGTTCCAAAGCTGATTTCATAATCTGCATATTCTTCCGTTTTCTGCAAAGACTGGACCGTCCGGATATTCTCAACAGTAGGACCTCCACCATGATTTCCCACTCCATAGCAGCAAGCCATTTCCGAAAGATCCGTATGCTCTTCCATGGAACGAATCGATAAATCAAGAGCTTCCCTGGTCGATTCATAAAACCATGTTGTATATTCCGATGGAAGGCTGATGCAGAGGATTTCACTTCCATCCTTACTTTTCCATTGAAATACAGGGGTATCGAGACGCGGCCGCATAAATACATACTCTGAAAATCCGCTTTGCTTTAAGATTTTTGGCAGTGTATCACAATGTCCAAAGCTGTCTACATTCGATGCAACATGTGCTGTTTTTCCGAAACGTTCTTTCAGATATCTCTGCCCGTACAGCCCCTGCCGGACAAAAGCTTCGCCGCACGGAAGAATACAATCCGGTTCCACCAGCCATCCTCCGGTCAGTTCAAATCTTCCTTCCTGTACTCTCTGTCTGATTTCTTCAAACAAATCCGGCCTTATCTTCTCCACCCACTCCAGAAAAACGGTGGAGGTCGCCGTATAGTACACATCCGGATACTCATTTAACCGGTCTAATGCAGAAGAAAAGGTTGCTTTCGCTTCCTGCATTCCCTCGTCCCAGTTCCAGAACCAGACCGGATCAATATGGGAATTACCAATCATATAGATTTTCTTTTTTTTCATGTCGATTCCTCTACAATGCGAGATACTCATCCTTTTCCTTGTACAAAACAGTAAAATAAGACTCCCTGACATTCGCTGTAAGAACTGCTTCCTTATCTTCCCTCTTCCAGCGTATCTTTAATAAGAAATCTTCCGTGTCCTCAATTTCCATCTCTCCGTCAAACACATCATACTCATTGCGGAAGCGACACAGTTTACAAAGTTCCTGTACCACCGGCTTCTTCACTTCCTTAGCAATTTCTTCCATCGTGTAATTGTGTCTGCTGATGTTTCTCGGGAAATCCGTCTTCTTCATCAGTTCATAATCGTTCTCACCGGCAACAAGTCCCATATAGTAAACCATGGGAATTCCCGGCGAAAAGAACTGAATTGCCCGTGCCAGCAAGTATTGTGCATCGTTGCCCAGTGCAGAATAATAGGTACAGTTGATCTGATATACAAGCGGCTTTTCATTTGCTTTCTCCGAGTAGTCCATCTTGAAGTTCGCCCCGCGCTCCTTGGTTTTTTCACAAACGGCATCGATTTCCTCATCCGTAAGCAGATCCTTTACATCCACGGTTCCGATTCCATCATGTGTATCCAGCGTTGTATATTGTTTTCTTGGACAGATTTTCATCCAGTGCTTCAGTGCCGCAGTGCTTCCTGTATACAGAGTATGAAGTACCAGCACCGGCAGGGCAAAATCATACACATAATATCCATGATCTGCGATTTTCTGCTGGATCGTATAATGATCATGGATTTCCGGAAGCATCACAACCTTCTTTCGATCGAGAATTTTCTGTACCCTGTCCATCAGTTCCCACATCTCAGGTTCTACAAAAAAGCAGGATGTTCCCAGCTTCTTTGTTGCAAAGGCAAATGCATCCAGTCTCATCACAGCAGCTCCATGATTCATCAGACATTCCAGGGATTGCTCTACAAACTTCCATGTCACTTCGGATTCCATATTCAGATCCATCTGTTCATCGGAAAAAGTACACCAGATTTTTTCCGTGCTTTGGTCAGCAAAGGTAATGTCTACGCAGGGAGCACATGGCTTTCGTTTATTCAGCATCCGGATCTGTTCTTCCGTTGGCTCCCCTCCTGGCCAGAATTTTTTGAATCGAAGAAACATGTCTGCATACTCCGACCCGTCATGTTTTTCGACAAAGTCCTGAAAATACTTACTCTGTCTTGACAAATGATTGATCATGAAATCAAACATCAGTTCATACTTAAATCCTAACGTATCAATGTCATCCCAGGTACCGAAGTTTGCATCCACCATCTCATACGTTAACGGAGCAAACCCCCGGTCTCCGGATGAAGGAAAAAAAGGCAGGATATGGATTGCTCCTATTTCCTTTCGAAAATACAAATCAAGAACCTGATTCAGTTCTTTTAAATTTCTTCCAAAGCTGTCCGCATAGGTAATCAGCATGATTTTATTTTTCATAGTGTCTATCTCCACATGATTTTTCGTTTTTTCTTTAATCTGGAATCGGAACCGGAGTTCCAATGTTCTTCGAAACAATAATTGTTTTTGCAACCGTTTCAAGAACTTCCATTTTGTTATAGGCAGACATCAGATTTTCACCATATGTAATTGCGCCATGATTCATTAACAGAACGGCGTTACAGTCCTTTACAAACGGCCTGATGTTCTCGGCAAGTTGTGCAGAGCCTGCCGGAGCATATGCTGCCAGTCCGGTTTTCCCCAACGCAACCCTGGATTCAATCAGATAATGATCGGGAATATTCTGCCCGGTCATGGCAAATGCCGTTGCATAAACCGGATGCGTATGTACCACTGCATTTACATCGCTTCTTTCTGTATAAATCGTTCTGTGCATCGGATACTCTCTGGAAGCCTTTCCCTTTCCTTCAACCACATTTCCTTCCATGTCAATGACAATGATTTCTTCCGGTTCCAGAAAACCTTTGTTTTTCCCGGAAGGAGTAATGAGCAAATGTGCGTCATTGATCCTTACACTGATATTTCCGTCACTGGCGGTCACCAGATTTCTGTCATATAATAATTTGCAGATTGCAACCAGTTCTTTTTTTTCAACTTCATACATAGCATTCTCTCCTAACAGGTGTAGATCGTAACTTCCACCGGTGAGCCTGCGGCTTCCACCTCAATCGTATACAGGGTTAACGGTGCATTTTCATTCTGTTTCGTAAGTTTTAAAATTCCGGATTCTCCGTTTACAAAAATCTCCTTGATCGGTTTGTCCGATGCAAATCCGAAAACTCCGCCTTCCTTAAGCAATACTGAGGTTCTGTTTTCCTTTTCCCGCAGTTCCATAATGGCATGGGAACTCATGTACTTATTCATAAGTCCGATCGGCGTAACTTGATTTCTTTCAGGAAGAAACAGATAATATGTGTATTTATCCGGTGCGACGCTGACCTCAAAACCTTCATGCATCTGCATTTGAAATATTTCTTTTTTCACGCCGTCATACACAAGAAAACGGTCTCCCGAAATACCCTCAATCTGTTCCGGGGACACCCTTGTCGTTACTTCCTTCCTGACTTCGCCCAAGTGGAAAACAGCTACTGCTCCCGTTCCATTCACCGTATTGGTCAGCGCAATGTTCACCGGTTCTGCTGGATCATGGAAAACAGAATCTTCGGTGGGAAGTGCACAGCGATCCATTCGTAATATTCTGCCATCCTGATAACACAACGGCAGAAGTTCTTCGGCATTGGTTTCTCCGATCTTGTCACTTACATATACTGGTCCGCCGCTGATGGCACGGAGCAGAGCATGTTTTCCTGCATCCTTGTGTCTGGTCCAGAACATATCCCAGTCACAGTAGTATATCTGACTATGATACAACGCATTATACGCATTCTGTAACAAATGCTCTTTAAATCCTTCCTCCGCATCCGGGACAAAATCATCACTGTTACGGGACAGCCCCGTCAGTGTTCTGTTCATCATATTTTCGGCTGCCATTCCCATGCAGTTAATGACGTTTCCTCTCATATATTGCACGGCTGCTGTTTCAAATCCCCTGTGCGCTCCTTGTGCGGCCCGGGCAACCGCCTCATTGTTCCGGTAATAATTCTTAAGTGCGCTTTGACCATCTACCTTCACGAAGTCAATTCCTTCTTTACTCAGGAATTCATACCATTTTTCCCAAAACCGGCTGCCCTTGTCCGGATCAAAGTGCGGAAGCAGTTTCCGGTTTTTTGTTTCGTACAGAAAGGCTTTCATCTGATCGTACAGTTCACTGTCCCTTTCGATTCCGCCCCAGTACCCGGCAAAGGCATGCCAGACCCCGATCCAGTCTATGCTGCTTCCTTCTTTAATCTCCCTGCACATCCGGGAAAATCCATTCGGGAATTTTGACGTCTCCGGTCTCATGGAGTATAAGCAGTCGTTTTTCACGCTGAGCCATCCGTCATCCAGCAAAATCCAACGGATGGGAATCTCTTTCTCACAGATTTCCGCCACCTTCTGTCTCACCTTTTCTTCCGAAATGTCAGTATAGAAGGCATCCCAGCTGCACCATCCCAGATATTCAAAGATTTCCGGGTACGTTCTGTTTTTGACCAATGGGAAATCTTTTTCTTTTCCAGCCTCTTTCCATGCTTCTTCCATAGCCTGATAGATGCTGTCTGCTTCCGTAATGATCAGGCAGCACTGTGAAATTTCTGCAATGCCTGCCGTATACGCTGTCATAACAACCTGCAGTTCCTGATCTTCTCCGCCCTGCACATAGCTCTTCATCAGATCTCCGGTCATTGGGACAAAGGCCATACAGGCGCTTTCCGTTTTCACACACAGAGACTGCGTTCTTTCCGGAATGTCGGAAAAACATGTTCCTGCCTTCGGTCTGCTCCACCAGTCACGATGCTGATACTGGGCATTCAGAAAAAGAGGCTGTTCATCCCATTTCAGTCCAATGATGACCGGATTCTCCGTTGCGAAAGAATCGCTCTCCCGAAAAGCCTCCTGTGCAATATGGACAGACGTTCCTACTTTTGTCGTCCTGCCTTCTTTTACAACGGATACCTTTCCCTGAATCCCTGGATCTTTTCCTTCAAAAAAATACTCTTTGCCTCCGGCAATCGTTTCTGTCCTGATACAATTCAGATTATGTGTACTCTTTTCCAGTTTCAGTCTGATTGACACCTGTGTTATTTTCACGTTTTACTCCTTCTTATAAACATGTTGTACGGAAATTTAATTCCTGTCTGTTATCCGGACGGTAATTGTACTCGCTTAAGAAAGAACCGCTGTGCCGCGGTATCGCCCGGATATGAACCACCTTTTCTTCTCCCGGTAAAAGGCAAAGATAATTATCATCTGCAAGGATGCAATAATCATCCCGCTCCAGTTCGATTCCTATATGGATGGCGGCCTCGCTTCCTTTGTTCATGATTCTGACCGTTTTCTGTATAACACCGTCTGCATCCTCAACGGTTTCAAGCACTTCCGTTTCGACCTGATGATCCAGATGACGAATTCCCTGCAAGACATTGGCATTCTTTTTATTGCCCAAAATATATACGTTGTAAATATCCGGGTGATCCTTAACAGAAAGTGTAATATAATAGGTCTCCATGTCTTCCCATCTTCCGAATATCGTGCCAATACAGAAGGCCTGCCCGGCTTTTGCCGTTCCTTCCAGTCTCTCTGTATAGATGCATTCTCCATCCAGCCGGCAGACTTTTGCCGTTACACACACATGAATTTCCTCTCCCGAATTATGGATATAAACAGGCAGCGTCCTTTCCGATCCGGTTTCCACTTCCAAATTATCATAAACCATGGAAATATGAAGCGGTTCATACGCTCTTTTCAACCAATAATAAACAGCCTTTGTTTCTCCGTAATAATCAATCAGATTTGTGCAGGACGCATTTGGCCAAGGTTCATTCATCTGCCAGACAATACATCCGCTGGACTGAAAAGCTCTCCTTCTGTCTGCTTCTATTACAAAACGCAGGGATTCTACCTGCATATACTGGCTGCATTTAATAAACTCTTCAATATCGGTCAGTTCACCAAATATCTCTACATCACGGAAATAAGTTCCCCACCAGGCACCATGATGACTCCATATTTTGTTCCCAGACATCGGGGTTGGATAGTGATCCTTCCGGTCCAGGAATTTTTTCATGGATTTATACGATATTGCCGCATCTGCACCGAACTCACTGTGAAACAGGTAATCGGCATTCTGATATGTCGTATAGTGTGCTGGATTACCGTTATACTGCCATCCGCCGTGAACATCCTGACTGATTCCTTTTTGATCCGATACGAACTCACATGGTCCTGATGCAGAGGTTGGATAAAACATTCTTGTTTTGTCATAAGTTTCCACCAGCTGCTTCAGCATGGAAATGTTCTTATTTTCATAAGAGCAGGGAATATTTCCGTCTTCCTGCAGTTCATTGCCTCCGCTCCATGCGCTTAAACATACATGATTTCTTTTCTTTCGCAATGCTGCCGTTGCATTTTCCTTCAACAGTTCCAAAAATCCCGGATCTTCACATGGTTTATTATCAATACCGGAACTGGACTGAATGAATTCCTGCCACACCATAATCCCGGCTTCATCGCAAAGTTCATAGAAGTCTTCCCGTTCAATCAGACCGCCGCCCCATACTCGGATGAAATTGACATTGGCATTTACCGCTGCTTCGATCAGATAACGATACTGGCTTCTTGTTACATTTCCGTAAAGATGATCCAGAGGAACCATGTTAACCCCTTTCACATATACCTTTCTGCCATTCACTGTAAAGGTATAAGGAAGTGCATTCTCCGGTGCATGTTCATTGTCCAGAATCTCCAGCCTGCGGATTCCGGTTTTTCCGGAATAAAGAAGCTTTCCATCTTTTGTCTCGATACAGACAGTATAAAGCGGCTGCTCGCCGTAACCATTCGGATACCACAATTTTGCATTTTCTACTGTCAGCTTTGCGTAAAATGTATGTCCTGTTCCTTCTGCATGAACGGACTGCCCGGTCAGCAGCTCTCCATCCGGAGCAAAGATCCGGAGCATTGCTTCATCTCCACCGGACAGTGTGCCTTCCACATGGATCACACCCTGTCTGTCCACCGCATCGGTATAGACATAAACATCCGTAAGACGAACCGGCTCTTCTATAAGCAGATATGGCTTCTCCCAGATTCCAATATTCACCAGGCGGGTTCCAAAATCCCACTTATAGTTAAATCTGCTTTTCTGGGTGAAGGTTTTCGAGGTGTAGCCAATCTGTCCCATTTCTTCCGGAATTCCTTTAAATACAAGAAAAAGTGCGTTGTTTTCCTGTATAAGTTCCGTAATATCATAGGAAAATGTGGTATACATTCCCTTATGCTCCCCCAGCAGGGTATCGTTCAGGAAAATCATTGCCTCATAATCCAGTCCTTCAAATACCAGACGGATTGTCTGTCCATCCGTTATTTCCGGCTTTTCAAAACTCGTGCGATACATCCACCACCGATGCTCCACCCATTCGCATGCTAAACTGTTCATTCCATAATAAGGATTCTCAATGATTCCATTTTTCCAAAGATCAAAATGCACGCCTCCGGGGACAACGGCAGGCATAAAGTCCGTAATGCCTTTTAGTTCCTGTCCGAGTTCCATACTCTTTTTCTGAATAGGCACATAGGGCCAGTACCCTTTTACCTGCCATTCCTGATCCAATGCAATTTTCTTCATATGCCATCCCTCATAGATATAGTTTAAATGTTTTTATTTCAAATCCTGTAACAGAAAATGCAAAACTCTGTTTGTCCGCCGGAATCTCCTGCAGTCCTCTCTCCACCAGATTGGTTTCCACAACTCTCTTTATCGGAAATGCACAATGAAGTACGGCTTCTTTTTCTGTCATGTTTTTAAACTCATACAGTCGTACGATATACGCATCTTCCTCCTCTGCTTTCTTTACCGTATCCACGTAGATATGGTCACAGTCCGTTGTAAACAGTCCTTCTTCCGAATGCTTTGTTTCATTCTGTCCATTTCCGTTTACATAGAATAAAGGCATGTTCAATTCTGTTGCCCTCTGCTGCACTTTACAATGACGCACGTCACCGGTATGCGGATACAGCATATAAGTAAATTCATGTTTTCCACGGTCTGCCGTTTCATCCGGTCGAACCGATGACTTAATTAAGCTTAACCCGATCACGTTTTCATGAATATCGTGTCCGTACTTACAGTCATTCAGGAGAGAAACTCCATAATTTCCTTCGGACAGATCTGCCCATCGGTGTGCACAGACCTCAAATTTTGCAAAATCCCACTCGGTATTGGTATGGGTCGGACGTTCCATGTTACCGCACTGAATCTCATAAGTAGCATTGCTTGCATGTACGTTAACCGGGAAATATACCCGGAGTAATACCTGCTTCTCTTTCCAGTCCACATTCGTTCTGAATTCAATTCCTTCTTTTTGGGCAAAAATCGTAACGTCCTGCACAATAATCGAATCATGAAATTCATAGGTCATCCGTATGCTTCCGGCTACCGGTCCCTGGGAAATCACCTCCCGTTTTATCAGCTTCGGCTGATAAAACGGTTTATCCTTATAGTAAACATCAATATCCCAGGCATCGAATCTCTGCGGTTTGTCTTCAAATACTCCAAACCGGTTCATCGGTTCATCTGCTGTGACCACGCGATCCGCTTTTTTATCGTACAAATAAGAAATCTGTCCTTCTTCGTTAAAACGGATCTGATAAAACGCATTTTCCATACGGTCCTCTGTTACGATCACCGCATCACCACATTTTGTCCGTTCGGTTACCGTTAATACTTTGAATCCATAAGCCGGTATCTTTTCCATATAAAGGAGCAGTCCGTCAGACAGCGCCTGTGAAGGGATTGCTTTTCCGTTTTCTTCAAACCCGGCTTCTTCGTGAATATTTTCGCTGTACGGTACAAAAAGAATATCATCTCTTTCAAATCCTGTGGTATTCATCACAAGCAGTTCCTTCTGTCCGCATCCCCAGTATTCTGCAAGCTGCTGCCCGGCCTGATCAAGTAATTCCTTTCCTTCCCGGAACAGCGATACATAAATTTTATCCGTATCTTCATATACCTGACGAATCGAAGAACCCGGAAGCACATCGTGAAACTGATTCAGCAGGATCTGTTCCCACATTGTCCGAAGTTGTTTCTTCGGAAATGCATTCTCTCCCCGAAGGATATCCAGGTAAGAATACAGGAACTCGATATCATGCATCATAATTTCCGTCTTACGATTATTTCGTTTGGTTCTGGCCTGTGATGTGTAGGTGCCACGATGCAGTTCAAAGTACAATTCACCTTCCCAGATTCCGAGTTTTTTATGATCAATGGTTTCGTAAATCCTCTTAAAGTAGTTCTCGCTGGTGTCAATCTGTACGCTTGGGATACCCGGAATATTTTTCATAACCCTTGCTCTTTCCAGCATATCCTTAGTTGGTCCGCCGCCGCCATCTCCCCAGCCGAAAGCAATCAGCAGTTCTTCATTCTTATCTTTATCCTTGTAGTTTTCCCAGATTCCGGTAATTTCTTCCGGCTCCATTCTGCCATTATAGGTATAAAACCAGGAGCCGTTCTCCGGCGTTGTAATAAAGTGAGTAAATATGGTACTTCCGTCAATGCCCTTCCACCAGAAGGTATCGTAAGGGAAATGATTATACTGGTTCCAGCTGATTTTGGTCGTCATGAAATAATCCATGTCCGATTTTTTCATGATCTGGGGCAATGCTCCGCTGTATCCAAACACATCCGGCAGCCAGACCAGTCTGGAGTCTATTCCAAACTCTTCTTTCATGAATCGCTTTCCGTAAATAAACTGTCGGATCAGAGATTCTCCGTTCGGAAGATTTGTATCGGATTCCACCCACATACCTCCGGTGACTTCCCATTGTCCTTCTTTTATCTTTTCTCTGATTTGCTCATATATTTCCGGATAATCCGACTTTATGAACTGATATAGCTGAGGCGACGTATGAAGATAACGGTATTCGGGAAACTGTCTCATCAGATTCAGTACCGTAGAAAAAGTTCTGGAAGCTTTCTCACGAGTTGCGGAGTAACGCCAGAGCCATCCCATGTCAATATGGGAATGCCCGATCCCCGTCACGGTCGGCTTAATCTCCTGCAGCTTTTCCAGTTCATCCAGTTCACCGCGGATAAACCGATATGCATTTTCTATGGAATCATAATAAGCATCATTTTTGTAATTTAAGAAGTCAACCTTCTCAAAGGTTCTTATCAGAAGCTCTGTCAGACGGATTCTGCGAAGATCCTTTTCTTCCAGTTGTTCACAGCATTTGAGCAGCGTATCGATCATGAAATAGAATTTATCCGTATACGGATCAATGACTACCAATGCCGCTTCTTTAAAGGTTCTGTGTTCCGGCACACCCAGAACACCGCTCCATGCTTTTAATGCAATATGGAGAATCTCCTGATGTTCGATGATTTCCGGTGCAAGAAATGCCTCCTCATGCCAGATGTCGATGGCCTGAACAGGATGTCCGTTCACATACAATAATGTTTCTGCGGTGGATTCACCTCCGTCACGCGGTCCTATAATTCCACGCATGGCAATCTGTTTTCCTCTGAAAGATTCGGGAACGCGGACATCGGTCCGGAACCATGCAACCCGGTCATAACCTCCCCATTGCTGTGGAATTTCAAACTGTTGCCAGTCAGAATCATCATAGTCCACCTGATATGCATCCTGCAGCTTTTCCTCCATGGAACTCTCTTTATATTTCCAGCAGGGCATCGGAACGGATTCCCTGATTCTCGTTGGAAATATATCTTCGTCAATATATTTCCGGATTCTTTCCAGTCTGAAATACGGATCTCTTACTTTCATGTTCTGCCTCCTTTACTTTTCAATCATTCAACTGCCGAAAACAATTCATTGCTACGGAAAGAGCTGCATAATCCCCCAGATTTTCTCCCAGCTTTGCCGGTACAACCCTGCATTCCGAAACATTCATTGGCAATGCTTCCTGCTTTAGCATTCTCTCCATCGGTTCCCTCAGGATCTGCTCCTGTCTTACAAAAATACTGCCTATGACGATCACTTCAGGATTCAGGATATCCACAAGAACAGCAAGCCCCTTTCCCAATTTTGTTCCTACTGTCTGAAAAATGGACAAAGCAAGTTCATCTCCCTCCTTTGCCGCTCTGCCAATGTCTTCCGCGGTAATTCCGCCGTTTGCTGCTTCCGTTTCAAACAGAATACTGTTTTTTCCTTCTTTTCTATGTTCATCCATCATGGTTTTTCCAAGATGGCTAATTCCTCCTCCACTGCAGAATCCCTCAAAAGATCCCGCCTTGTTATATCCAACCGGTCCATTTTCTTCCAGACGGATATGCCCGACCTCTCCTGCCATATCACCGGTGCCGGCATACAGTCTTCCGTTCAGGATCAGCCCGGCTCCCAATCCGGTTCCAAAGGTCAGGAAAATCATATTCCGGTATCCCTGTCCTGCCCCCCACATCCATTCTGCCAGAGCACACGCATTGGCATCATTCTGAACGGCTGCCGGTACATGAAACGCCTCCCTAAAAGGCGTAACGATATCAATATCGATCCATCCCGGAAGATTCGGCGGTTCCTTGATGATTCCGTTTTGAGAATCCAGCGGACTGCCGCAACTGATGCCAATCGCATTTAAGGTTACTCCCGTATCATCCACCAGCTCTTTCAGTATCCCGACCATGGCAGACACAGCTTCCTTAGGATCCTTCGGGGTTGTAATTTTCTTTTTGGCGAGAATTTCTACATTCCCGTCATTTGCTTTTCCAATACTGACTGCACATTTGGTTCCTCCGATATCAATGCCTCCAACTGTTATCATCCAAAAAATTCCTCCTCAATCATCAGACATAAACAATGGTAAACCGGCAGATGCAGTTCCTGAATACGGTATGTTTCCGTTTCCGGAACACAAATTGCAACATCGCATAACTCTCTCATACATCCTCCCGATTTTCCGGTTAATCCAATTACATGCATTCCCTTGGCTTTCGCTGTTTTGATTGCATAGACCACATTCTGGGAGTTGCCGGAGGTACTGATTCCCAGTAAAACATCATTTTCTGTTCCATATCCGTATACCTGCTGCGCAAAATTAAGAATGGGAACCGCATCGTTGGCATATGCGGTTGACAGCGCGCAATTTTCCGTAAGTGTAATTGCCGGTAATGCTCCCTGTAGATTTTGTGCAAGCATCCCGTCTTCATCTCCTGCTTCCAACAGCTTTGTTTTCATCTGCTGATCCAGTGGACGCCGGATGGAAAATTCTTTCATCAGTTCACCGACAATATGTTCTGAATCGGAAGCACTTCCTCCGTTTCCGCACACCAGCAGCTTTTTGTCTGCCCGGTAGGCCTCCCGCATGATTTCAAACGCGGTCTGTATCTGTTCCCTGCATTCAGAGAGTGCAGGATATCGTAAAATCAGGTTGTCTAAATGATTCATCTTTCGTTTCTCCGATTAAATATAATTCATTGCTTCTTCCACAAAATTTTCGCTTCCAAAAGATCCCGACTTAAGTACCAGATGATAATAGGGAGGTTTCAGGGAAATACAATCCGGGAGTCCCGGCTGTATTTCCCTGTTTATCTTCATTCCGTTAATGGATAGCTTGCTGCAAAAAGCCGCACTGGTATCTCCGCCGCAAATAATATATCTCGTAATACCAAACCTCTGTGCAATATGTAATGCAATTTCTCCCAGCATTTCAGATACAAGCCCTGAAACCTGTGTATTGCTGATTCCATATTCAGATGCGATTCTTTTGGTTTCTGCCACCTGCTCTTCCTCATGCATGGAGCAAATCAGAACCAGACGGTTCTCTTTATAGCGGGCTTCATATTCTTTCAAAATCCGATTTTGTTCGCTTATCCGCTCCTTGGGTTGAAACAGACGGTAAGTATTTAGTTCAATTACCGGATAACCATGCTTTTTCATATATCTGATCTGTGCCTTTGTCTGCCCGGTCAGGCTTCCGGCAATGGACAGAATCCTGTTTTCCCGCTCTGTATATCGTTTTCCCAGATATCTTCCGATTGCCGAGCTTCCGCAAAGTACCCTTTCCTCCTGAAAGGCTTCCGCCAGATATTCGAGATCCTGATTATCCCGCACATCAAAAATCAGATAATTATATTGTTTCTTCTGTTCCTTTACATATGCTTTAAACGCTTCCGGCTCCTGCTCATATGCTTCATATGAAACCAGGCCAACCGTTCTTTTCGTCTGCTTTTGCAAAATAGAAACCAGATCAGACTCTGTCATCGGATGAACCGGGTCTTTGGAAAACTGGGATTTTGCAAGTTCCACCCCATACACATAATGAATTCCATGAATCGTTGTTCTTCCGTTATCAGGGAATCCAAGCACCACAAGCCCGTTTTCCTCTCCGAGGCAGTCCAGCATCGCATCAAACTCGGCACCAATATTGCCACGAAAAACAGAACATTGTTTATTAAAATACTGCTTTACTCCCTTACCCTTAAAATACTTCAGGGCATCATATACTTTCTGATAAGCCTCGTCTGCGGACAGGAATCTTGAATTTGTGTCAATGATACTCACCGTGTTCTCTATGTCTTCACTTCCATCCAGCATACTGTAGCTGTATACAGCGGTATCCAGTCCTTCCTTCGCATACATAATTCCAATATCATTTGCCCCCGTGATATCATCTGCTATGACTGCTGTAAAAACCATAATTCTTCTCCGTTTCTGCTCACATTTCCAACATATTTACTTCAATTACTTCTGCTGACTTGTCATACGGTATTTTAAATGTCTTAATTTCACAAGGTGAAAACTGTGTTTTAATTACCCTCTCTAAAAACGGCAGCTTTATCGTACATGCGGTATCATGACGCATCGTCTCATATGCTCTTACAATGATTCCATCTCCATCCTCTGCTTCCTTCATGGCTGAAACAAGAATTTCTTTTGCATCCACCTCAAGGAAAGACTGTTTCATTGGAAGATTTCCCTTATGGAAAGTTTCAATGATGGTAGAAGGCTTCTGGTTCAGCACAGCTGCGATCTGCACAATATCCGATTCCTTCCATGTATTTTTATGCGGAACCAGCGTATAGGTAAGTTCCTGAATTCCCTGATCCACATAATGATACTCACCGTCTTCTTCCAGTTTTTTCGGATCGTGATGTGCGAATACGGAATTCTTAAGCAGCGTTACCGCCATTTCATCAATATCAAAGCTGTAGCTGTATTTGGATGTGTTGGCGATTGCCAGACCATACATCTTACCCGCCGTAAAATGTTCTCCGGTAAAATCAATCCATGTCTGTCCCGGTTCTTCTTCACCGTTTGCACTCTTTTCCATATATCCATAGGGAATTTCATAAGTAGGCTTGCGGAAGTTAAAGTTAACCGGGAATTTCAGTTTCACAATTGTTCTGGGTTCTCTCCAGTCAATCTTCATCTTTACCTCAACAAAATCAAGCTCCTTGTATACTCTGAAATCCTCTACAATATAGGAATCTTTGTAACAATACTTCACCCTCATGGAGGAGCGGACCGGTCCTCTTTCCAGAATTTTCATGGAAACAAGTTCCATTACTCCAAGTTCTTTATCAAATTTAAAGATATTGTGACTCCACGTATCGCCCGTATCCTCCATCACGCAAAGCCGGGCACCCTCACGCCTTAAGATCTCAAGATCTTCCGCTTTGTCATAAAAACTCTTAAGATATCCTGTCTCAGGATTGAATTCCAGACGATATCTTTTATTCTCAATTGAGGTATCATCAATACTTACTTCTTTATATTTAGAAGCCTTCTCCTGTTTGGTATATAATTTGAAGGTGCGGTATCCCATACTGGGCATATCAGCTACAAATAAAATCCTGGACTGCCCGTTCACGGTGGCTTCCGATTCTATGCTCTGTGCTTCAATGATTTTATCTTTTTCATCTTTCAGAATAAAGCAGTCATCCGACAGTCCCCGGATCTCGAGGTCAACTGCCATTTTTCCTCCAAAGCTGTGATGATTGAATACAACGATCGGCTTCATCGTTACATCAAGATCGATATCAATATCCCATGAAATTGCCTGCAATGCATAATTCAGATTTCTCTGTCCGATTGCACAGGCCTCCCCATGTAAAAAGGAAGCATCTTCGTATGCACTTTCAATACAGGTACCGGCCAGGATATCATGAAACTGATTGAAAAGCACATCCTTCCATCCTCTTGTAAATTCATCCGGATACGGCTGATGTTCCGTTGCTTTGGATACGCAGCTCCACTTTTCCGCCGTCAGTAACAGATTTTCCGCCTTGCGGTTATCTCTCTTGATTTTTGACATCACACTGTAGCAGCCGCTTGCATGATGCTGCAGGTCACCTTCAACCACCGGGAAATTTCTCTTAGAATCTCTCATTGCATCAAAGAAAGAACCGGTGGAACTCATTTTCATCTGCGGCATACCCTTTCTGGCATCCAGTTCACGTATGGATTTAATGTTCTCTTTCGTAGGACCGCCTCCATGATTTCCTACTCCGTAAAACATCATCATCTCATCCTCTCCATCCTCCAGTTCGCACAAGAGGCGGCCGGCTGCCGTATCCAGTTCTTTGGAGGTTGAGCAGTACTCATATGGAATCCGGTATGCCAAAACTCTGGATCCGTCCAGGGACTTCCACCAGAAAATTCTCGCCGGCAATCCTTTTTCAAGAGGCATCGGTCTCATAAAAATATAGTTTTCCATACCGGACTTCTGCAGAATCTGGGGAAGCATTCCATTATGTCCGAAACTGTCCACGTTGTATCCTGTTTTGGCCATTTTCCCAAATTTTTCAAGGAAGTATCTCTGTGCATAGAGTCCTTGTCTCACAAAAGATTCCCCGCAGGGTATGTTGCAGTCCGGCTGGATGAACCATCCCCCGACCAGTTCCCACTGTCCTTTTGTTATCCGGGCCCTGATTTCTTCAAACATTTCCGGATTGTTTTTCTCTACCCATTCATAAAATGCAGAGCTGGAACAGGAAAATATGAAATCGTCATTTTCCTTCATACGATCCAGCGCCGAGCGGAATGTGGCTTTTACTTCCTGGAAACCTTCCTGCCAGTTCCAAAGCCAGACAGGATCAAGATGAGCATTCCCTATCATATATAATTTTTTATCTTCGATCTTCTTCATAAATGTTCCCTTCTTCTGTGAAATCCATGGCAGTTATGCGCGATTCTCACTTAATAAATAATGTTCCATTTTATCTATAACCAGAGCTTCCACTGCATCTCTTGCTTTCTCAATTACATCCGCCGGATATGCATTAAGCTCCGCTTCCTTCATATGGCCTTCCCTGCCGACCACCTTAAGCATTGCCAGTTCCACATCCGTAGCAATATTCACCTTGCTGACACCGCCTGTCGGAAGCTGCACCGCTTTAACAACCATCTCACTTGGAACTCCGGATCCGCCATGCAGTACCAGCGGAACCGATACCAGCCGGTTAATCTCCGTCAGTCTTTCATAGTCAATTTTCGGCTGTCTTACCGTATAGATGCCATGCGCCGTTCCGACGGAAACAGCCAGACAGTCCACACCCGTTCTTTCTACAAACTCTTTGCTTTCCTGCGGATTGGTATATAATTCCTCATCATGATCCGTCTCAACAAAATCCGTTGTTCCGATTTTACCAAGTTCCGCCTCTACCGTTACATGGAACGGTTTTGCATATTCCACAACTTCCTTCGTAATTCTTACATTTTCTTCAAAAGCATGCTCGGATGCATCGATCATAACCGAGGTAAATCCGACCTCAATGGCCTTTTTGATCACATCGAAGGTTTTGGTATGATCCAGATGCAGTACAATAGGAATCTGAGGATTTAAATCCTCTACCTGATGATAAAATTCCTCTGCAAACAACTGAATATCCACTTCATGACGAATAATCTCTTTTTCTGACAACTGCACGATTACAGGAGAATTGGTTTTCATTGCCGCGGTAATAATCGGTTTAATGAGCTTGGTATAACGGGGTGAAAAAGACCCTACCGCATATCCTCCCTTTTGTGCGTTCTTTAAAACATTAGTTAAATTCTCAACTTTGCTCATGGTTTATCTCTCCTTAGATCATTTTTTGTCATCATAAAAACTGCATATCATGGGTGCCAGGCGTAAAAAACCATTCTGATAGATTTCATGAAACTGGTCTGTGATGCTGTGATCCGGCAGGTATACCTGTTTTATCCCATTTTCACGAAATCCATCCGCTTCACCCATCCGGTTTATCATTACTTTCGCAGCCCCATACAGCGTTCCTTCTTCTATTTCCGGTACACGTATCGGGAACCCGAGTACATTGGCTTTTCGCTGCATCCATGCGGAACTGTTCGTTGAACCACCGGCACAGATGATATAATCTACGGAATTTCCGTAGCACAATCCGGTAATCCATTTTGCCTGATAGCTGATTCCGTCAACCACGGCTGTCAACAGATCCTTCCATTGATGTGACGGGTTAAGCCCCAGAAAAGCGGCCCGCACATCCGGCTGAAAATACGGGGTCCCGATTCCTGACAGGTATGGAAAGTACAGAATGCCGTTGGGGTCCGGATCGGCCTGATTCAAAATTTCATTCACCTTTTCATAGCTGATTTCCCGATCCGTCAACTGCTTTCTAATCCACTCCACCGACTGTCCGGAAGATGATATATTGGTTAATGCAAAGAACCGTTTTCCATCCATATAAGGACCGTACACCATTCCACGGTCAAATTCTGTCCGTTCTCCCTCAAAGCCGCTTTTCAGTCCAACAAACGTTTCAGCAGTTCCACAGCTGTTGCATAATCCCGAATCCGTCAATTGCATTCCATAGGCAGCACAAATATGGTCATGGCCGCACAATGCGACCGGAATATCCGTTTGTTTCAAAGTGCCGGCTACACTGCCGGACGGCACAACGACCGGAAAATTTTCTGTCTGAAAACCATATTTTTTCAAAAGATCCGCATCCCAGTCTCCCTCTTTTATATTGTACAGATAGGTTCTGGCCGCAAAAGAAGGATCCGTTACTTTTTTTCCTGTCAGAAGATAGACTGCATAATCACACACTGAAAGCCATTTGGTGTCCTCCACCTTCCATTGAAGTTCCCTAAGGAGCCATAAATACTTATACACTCCATACTTAAAGCTGTTACGCAGCCCTGTCTTTTGGTACCGGATATATTCTTCCTGTTCGCTCATCGAAGCTGCCATTTCCATCGTTCTTTGATCGAACCATGGAATAATCTGGCTGACCTGCCCGGTTTTTAAATGGAAAGCAAGACCCGCTTCCGCCATCCCGGTAACCGCAATCCCATCGATCTGCTTTTCTTTTTCCCGTATATCTGAAATTTGTTTAAAAATAACCTGTTTCAGATATTCCGGCCGGTAATACGTCCCATGTACATCCTCTGAAAGTTCTGTAGCATCTTTTATAAGATATTTCAGAGAACCATCCGAAGTGAACAGACCGCTTTTTATATGTGTTGTGCCAATATCAATTGCAATTATGTTTTTCATCCGTTTTCCTTTTTATTATCATCTGTCACCGCATCCGCTCAGCCAATAATTCAATTCCCAACTCCGGACTTGTTAAAACCTTGGACATTTGTTCCTTATTCATTGCCGACAAGGCTGACGCCATGGATGCCTGTGCCAAAACCACAACATCTGTAGAATCAATTACTTTCAAAACAGCATCCGCAATTGCCTTGTCATGTCCCTCTTTATCTCCGAACATTAGTCTTTCGTAGGCACCTTCCACAAGATTCTGCGTGATTGTGCAATTCTTATGTGCTTTCTTGGCTTTGCGTTCTATAAGGCGTTTCGTTGGTATCAAAGTAGAAGAAAGTGTGGCAAAAACCGCAACTTTATTCCCTCGTTCTATCGCCTTTACCGCCATTGCTTCATCTATCCGATACACCGGAATGCCTAACGTTCTGTCCGCCAGTTCAGCAATCTCACCTACGGTCGAGCATGCACTTAATACGGCATCCGCTCCGGATTCTTTTGCGAATTCCGCATAGGTAAGCCATTTTTTCTCAACCAGGTCATAATTTTTTCCTGCAATCATATCTTTCAGAATAGAATCATCTAAAAAATTAATAACCTCTGCATCACACATTTTCTCTTTAATCAGACTCTGGATGCTGTTGATGGTTGCGCTTGTTGTATGTATTACTGCTATTTTTTTCATTTTCCTATTTATCCTTTTTACTGCCATCCGTTATTTATCCGCTCCGGATATGTTCATGCCCTGAATAAAGTAATCCTGGAAACAGAAGAATAAGATCAGGATCGGAATCATGGACAGGAAGGAAACTGCCATCAGATAATTCCAGTCTGTAAATCCCTGTCCCTTAAAGACATTCAGACCAAGCTGTAATGTATATTTTGCTTTATCGCTCAAATAAAGCAGCGGTCCCTGGAAATCGCTCCATGTTCCCTTAAAGGTAACCAGCGCAATCGTAGCCAGAATCGGTTTAATCAACGGAAGCATCACTCTGCTGTATATATAAAAATGTCCCGCTCCGTCAATTTTCGCTGCTTCTGACAATTCGGTAGGAATGGTTCTGTAGAACTGCCGCATCATGAAAATATGAAATGCATTTCCAAGATAAGCCGGTACCGTCAACGGCAGATAGCTTCCTACCCAATGCAGTTTGGAATAAATAACATATTGTGGAATCAACAAAACGAATCCCGGAATCATCATCGTAGCCAGTATAATGTTAAAAAACAATTCTCTTCCCGGAAATTTCATTTTTGCAAAAGCATATGCAATAATGGAATTTGACAGGACTGCACCAACGATATTAATCACTACCAGAAACAAGCTGTTCAGTGTATATCTGGTAAACGGAGCCTTGCTCCATGCAATCGCGAAGTTTTCCCAGTGGAACTCTTCCGGGAATAAAACTGCCGGGAATTTTGCAACTTCCTGTGTGGTTTTCAAAGCTGTCATAATCATCCAAAGTATAGGGAATAAAACAATAAAAGATCCCATGATGAGCAGAATAA